>ENA-ORDA01002564-ORDA01002564.1-marine-metagenome-genome-assembly--contig:-NODE-2564-length-13632-cov-5.230247_pt1 | contig 13632 bp, 10 predicted proteins | sample MGYA00237778_ERZ508506 | MGnify/ENA primary metagenome ERZ508506 (study PRJEB26177, sample SAMN06267891) | marine metagenome | isolation source: Monterey Bay, California, USA | place: Pacific...
TGTAACGATTGTTTGGCTGTAGCTAAAACTTCATCCCATTTTTGTTGATTATCTCCACACATTTCAACGATCATTTCTAATGAAAGAGGTCCATGAGAATCTCCATCTAATTCTACATGTCTATTTAAATAATATAAAAAATCTTTAAACGATTCTTGTTCGTGGGTTTGATGAATAATTTCAATAAACATGTCTGGTATTAAGTCTTCTCTACCAAAAGTAAAGGCTGCGGCTACTTTGTGAGCATCATTACTGTATATTGTTTTAAAAGTAACTTTCACAAAATTTTTGACAGCTTCAGGAACTTCTGCTAAATCTAACGCTTCTTCTACAGAACTTTTTTGGTCTATTTTACTCAGAAAAACTTCAATTTTATGAGTGTCTGAACCCATATGTCTCATGGCGTCTAAATACATTTCAAAATGACTTTTACTTTCACCTGAAAGATCTACATCGCTCTCTTCTGCTAAAGTTATTTCATTGATAAACTGAGTAAGCTTCCCCTTTTTTCTAGGAACCCAAGGAATTGAAACACAGGTAAGTTCTCTTTGTAAGGTTTTTAAAAGCGACATAAAATCCCAAACAGCAAAAACATGATCTTGTGTAAAAATCTTAATATCTTCTACAGTTTGTAATTGTTGATAGAGCCTATGTGATTTTAACTCTTCTCGTAAACTTAAAATTTCTTCTTGAATGTGTGCTATATTCATTATTCTAAATATTTAATAAATGTTTCCAAATCTTTATCTCCTCTACCAGATAAATTAATAACCACTACCTGATCTTTATGTAAACTTAATTTTGGCAAGACTGCCAATGCATGTGCAGTTTCTAAAGCAGGAATAATTCCTTCTATCTTTGTTAATTCATATGCAGCAGCTAATGCCTCTTTGTCTGTTGCATTCATAAATTTAGCTCTTTTACTTTCATATAAAAAAGCATGCAATGGACCAACACCAGGGTAGTCTAATCCAGCAGAAATAGAATAGGGCTCCATAATTTGGCCATAATCATCTTGCATTAAAATAGTTTTACTTCCGTGAATAATCCCTACTTCTCCTAATTGAGAGGTTGCAGCACTTTCACCAGAATGCACTCCTAAACCAGCTGCTTCAACAGCAATTAATTCTACAGTTTCATCATCCATAAAATGATAAAATGCTCCTGCGGCATTACTACCTCCACCTACACAAGCGATGATAGTATCTGGTGTTGTTTTTCCTGTTTTCTCTTTTAATTGCCACTGAATCTCTTCAGAAATAATAGCCTGTAAACGAGCAACCATGTCTGGATGAGGATGTGGGCCAACTACCGAGCCAATCATATAGAAAGTTTCTGGATGCTGAATCCAGTAACGAATAGCTTCATTGGTAGCATCTTTTAATGTTTTACTTCCACTTGTAGCGGGTACAACTTTTGCACCTAGCATTTTCATGCGAGCTACATTGGGTGCTTGTCTTACAATGTCTTTTTCTCCCATAAAAACAGTACAATCTAAGCCCATTAAGGCACAAACTGTTGCAGTTGCTACACCGTGTTGGCCAGCACCTGTTTCTGCTATTATTTTAGTCTTGCCTAGTTTTTGCGCAATTAGAATTTGACCAATTGTATTGTTTATTTTGTGTGCACCAGTATGATTTAAATCTTCACGTTTTAAATAAATATGAGCCCCATATTTCTCTGAAAGACGTTTAGCTAAGTACAACGGACTTGGCCGTCCAACATAATCTTTTAGCAAGCTCTTGTATTCTTGTTGAAATTCTTCAGATTCTATAATTTGAATGTAATTATCTTCTAATTCTTTTACATTCGGATACAGTAATTCTGGAACAAAGGCACCCCCATATTGCCCAAAGTACCCATGCTTATCTGGATGAAATTTTGATTTCATATTATAACTGATTCTTAAAATTTATCACTTTTATACTATTTTTTAACCCTGGTTTGTCTTCAAATTTACTGTTGATATCTACAGCGTAGATTGGTAATCCAGATTTTTTTACTTCTTTCACTAATTGTGCATCGTTTGGTCCAATTCCTCCACTTAAAAAGAATGGTTTTGAAAAAGGATACTCTTTTAAAACAGACCAATCAAACTTAACTCCATTACCACCTCTATCTTTTCCTTTGGTGTCAAACAGAAAATAATCTACTTCCTTTTCATAAGAAATTAACTCTTCAAAATAAGCATCATTTTTCAAACCAACTACTTTAATAATCTCAATTTTATTTGATAAAGACCTCTTTAGTTCTTGAACGTAAGCTACAGATTCATCTCCATGTAATTGTATGGCTTGAAGCTGATATTTTTCTTGTAATGAAACAACAATAGAGAGTTCTTCATTCACAAAAACACCCGTTTTCTTAATATGCTTTGGCAACTCAGGAATGGTTCCTGTAAAGTTTCTTTTGGAACGATTATAGAAAATAAACCCCAAATAATCAGGATTCAAATCTGCAATAGATTTGATATTTTCTACATATTTCATTCCACAAACCTTTAGTTTCATTTTTTATCTAATTTGACTTATAAACGCCTCACATGCCTCTCCAGGATTCTCTGTCTTCATAAAGTTTTCTCCTATTAAAAAACCATTAAACCCGTATTCTTTAAGGCCTGTAATAATTCTTGGATCACTCAAACCACTTTCAGCTATTTTAATACAATCATCTGGAATTTGATTTGCCAGATTTACAGAATTCTCAAGATCTACCTTAAATGTATTTAAGTTTCTATTGTTAATTCCAATAATTTTATTGTGGAGCGCTATCTTATCTAAATCTTCTTGGGTATGCACTTCATACAATACTTCCATCCCTAAATCTTCCGCTAATTTACCGTAATTCTTAAGCTCTTCTTTTGTTAGACAAGCGGCTATCAATAAAATAACATCTGCACCAATGGCTTTGGCCTCTACAATCTGAAATCCGTCTACAATAAAATCTTTACGTAAAATTGGTTTGGTTGTATTAATGGTTCTAGCTTTCATGAGATCTACCATGGTTCCTCCAAAAAATGAGGTATCTGTTAAGATAGATTGCGCCGCTACATTGGCCTCTAAATATCCATTGGTAACATCTTCTATGGTAGCTTTATCGTTAATAACTCCTTTAGAAGGCGATTGTCTTTTAAATTCTGCTATGATTCCTGATGAATTTACCTCTAATAGAGATTTTTTTAAGGAGATCGGAGTTCTCTGAAACAACGGACTTTCTACCAGTTTTTTTAGCGGTACGTCTGCCTTTATTTTTGTTATTTCCTTCTTTTTAAAAGCAATTATTTTATCTAGTATAGTCATTCTTAACAATTGGTAATTAGTTGATGTAAACACTGCGACGCTTTTCCTCCAAATAAAGAATCTTTTGAAAGTTCAAAAGCATCTTCAAATGATTTCTTAGCATCTATAATTTTTAGAGCAAATGCCGCATTGGTTAACACCACATTATTCTGTTCTTTTGTTCCTTTTCCTTCAAGGATATTTTTAAAAATTTTTGCGGCAGCTTCTATAGAATCGCCTCCATAAATATGGGATTGTAAAATTCTTTTTTGTCCAATATCTTCTGGGTTAATGAATTCTTCTCCAGACTTGGTAAACAATTTAAAACCGCTTGTTAGAGAAATTTCATCATAACCGTCTAAGCCATGAATAATTCCGTAGTTACTCTTTTCTTCTTGTAAAATATAATGATACAGTCTTGCAATTTCAAGATTGAAGGTTCCCAACATTAAATTTTGAGGCGAACTAGGGTTTACAAGAGGTCCTAACATATTAAAAAATGTTTTTAGAGCCAGTGCTTTTCTAGCAGGACCAACTGCTTTCATTGCTGGATGAAATTTTGGGGCATGTAAGAAGCAAATATTTGCTTTCTCTAAATGACTTTGTAAAGTAGCTTCATCGTTTGTAAATTTATAACCAAAACTTTGTAACATATCTGAAGAACCAGATTTAGAAGAAACGCTATAGTTGCCATGTTTGGCAACTTTTTGACCTGTTCCTGCCACCACAAAAGAGGTGATTGTAGAAATATTAAAGGTGTCTTTTCCATCTCCTCCAGTGCCAACAATATCTATGGTATTATAGTCAGATAAATCTACTTTTATAGCCAATTCTAACAAAGCTTCTCTAAATCCTGAAAGTTCATCAACAGTAATAGGACGCATCATAAAAACTGTCATAAAAGAAGCTAAATGCGCATCGTTATAAGCAGAAGCAGCTATATCAATTAAGACCTGTTTTGCCTCAGATTTTGATAATTTTTTGTGTTGATATAATTGATTTAAAATATTTTTCATTTGTCAAATAATCTTCAATGAGTCGTTATTATTTTCTATAACTTTCTTTTAAAATTTATTTCTTGTAAGCATTTATAAAATTTTCAACTATTTGTTCTCCTTGATCTGTTAAGATTGACTCTGGATGAAATTGAACTGCACTAATTGGAAAATGTTTATGACGAATTGCCATAATTCCTGCTGCTTCATCTTTTGCTGTTATTTCTAATTCGGTTGGAAAATTTTGATTGGATGCTATCCAAGAATGATATCTTGCTGCTTTAAATTTTACTGGAATATTTTTAAAAATAGTCGCATCAGATATAATCACTTCCATCTCGGTAGCAACTCCATGATATACCTCATCCATATTGATAATTGACCCTCCAAAAACCTCAACAATTGCCTGCAATCCTAAACAGACACCAAAGATTGGTTTTTTACCTGCATATCTATAAATAATGTCTTTAAGAATTCCTGCTTCTTTTGGAATCCCTGGACCTGGAGACAACATAATCATATCATAATAATTGATGTCTTCTAGAGAAATTTCATCGTTTCGAAAAACTGTTGGAAATTGATTGGTTATCTTTTCAACCATATGAACTAGGTTGTAAGTAAACGAATCGTAATTGTCTATAATTAATATCTTCATCTTAAATATTTTCAGCTAAAATCAATGCTTTTTTTAATGCTGCCAGTTTATTAGTAACTTCTTGTAATTCTTTCTCTTCATTAGAGCGTATTACTATTCCAGCTCCTGCTTGGTAATACAATATATTTTGCTTGCTTACAAAAGAACGGATAGCTATTGCCAAATTTACAGAACCATCTAGTCCAATAATTCCAACAGCTCCTCCATAAAATCCACGAGATTGATTCTCGTACCGATCAATCAATTCCATTGCTTTATATTTTGGCGCACCACTTAGGGTTCCTGCAGGAAAGGTATCTCCAACAATGGTCATTGGGTTTCCTTTAATTTTACCCTGAACAGTAGATACCAAATGAATTACATGGCTAAAAAACTGTACCTCTTTAAAAACCTCAACGCTCACATTTGAAGCATGTTTACTTAGATCATTTCTAGCCAGATCTACCAACATCACGTGTTCAGCTGTTTCTTTTTCATCTTCAGACAGTAGCTTCCCAAGCTTAATGTCTTGTGCTATATCTCCAGTTCTTCTAAAAGTACCTGCTATCGGATTTATGGTTGCTTTTCCGTTATTAATTTTAATTTGTGCTTCTGGTGAAGACCCCATCAACTTAAAACTTCCATAATCAAAATAAAATAAATATGGGGAAGGGTTAATAGACCGTAACGCTCTGTAAACATTAAATTCATCTCCCTTAAATTCTTGTTTAAATTGGCGCGATAGTACCAATTGAAAAACATCGCCTCTTTTGCAATGTAATTTTGCTTTAGAAACATACTCTTTAAAATCATCGTCTGAACAATTAGAAGACTCTTTACCAACAATTTCAAAAGATTGAGTATTAAATGCTTGAGACTCTATAATGGTTTCAATCTCAGAAATTCTTGCCGTTGTTCCCTCTTCTATATTTTCTATAAGAGTCATCTCATCATTAAAATGATTGATAGCAATAATAAAACGATAAAAGCCGTATTGCATAAATGGAATTGCAGAGTCAGCTTGTTTTGTTTTAAAGGTTATTTTTTCAAAATATTGCACACTATCATAGGTTGTATATCCATACAATCCATTAAATGATTTTAAAGAATCATCACAATCTAATTCAATAGTTTTACTGAATTTTGAAAATAACTCATAAAAATTACCCTGTATTTCTTCCTTAAAAATTGTGGATCCTTGATTTTTTACAGAAAATTGATGATTTTCTACTTTCATAGAAACCACTGGTTCTACACAAATAAAAGAGAAACTCTCTTCCTTGCTATGATAATCTGAGCTTTCTAGCAGTAAAGTATTGGTATATAAATCTCTAAATCTAATGTACAAACCAACTGGCGTAACAGTGTCTGAAATTCTAGTAGAGCTTATTGTTTTAAATTTTATTTTTTTCACGTTTGCTGAATTTATATCAGAATCTAATTCATTGTTATGTTAACTTATTGCTGTTTACATTTAGCATAAAAAAAAAGGCTTATCGTGAGATAAGCCTTTTTTTTAGTATATGTTATATACAAGATTGGGTTCTCACTTATTCAGATAAAAGAGTTCCACCACCAAGTATTTTGTTGTCTTTGCATAATGATACAAATTTAAACCCTCATTTTAAATATGACAAGTTTTCTGCCTTCTTTTTTAAAAGCATTTACAATCTGTAAGTTAGCAATCAAAATTATATTTAAATACATTTCATATTTACGCACTTTAACTTTTAAAAGTAGTATTTAATAACTAAAACACATGCTTTGATATATTTAAATAACTAAAATACTGTTATTTGTATAAAATATTAAACAAAATATAAATTTCAATTGAAATTTTTAAAAATAAGAAAATAATATGTGTGGTATTGTATGTGCATTTGATTTAAAGGAAAGTTCAGAAAAACTAAGATCACAGATTTTAGAAATGTCTAAATCTATAAGACATAGAGGTCCAGACTGGAGTGGTATTTACAGTAATAAAAAAGCTATTTTAGCTCATGAAAGATTAGCTATAGTAGATCCTGCATCGGGAAAACAACCCCTATTTAACCAAGACAAAAGTCTTGTTTTAGCGGCTAATGGTGAAATTTATAACCACCAAGAATTAAGAAAACAATTTGAAGCTACTGAGCAAAACGGATGGACACCTTCTTATACATTTCAAACACAATCTGATTGTGAAGTAATATTAGCATTATATCAAAAAAAAGGAAGTGCTTTTTTAGATGATCTAAATGGCATTTTTGGATTTGCAATCTATGACTCTAAGAAAGATGAATATTTTGTTGCTAGAGATCATATGGGAATTATCCCATTATATATAGGATGGGATAAAAACGGTACTTTTTATGTAGCTTCAGAATTAAAAGCCTTAGAAGGGGTCTGTAATAAAATTGAAGTATTTCCTCCAGGACACTTCATGTCTAGTAAAGATGGGAAACTTATAAAATGGTATCAAAGAGATTGGATGGAGTATGATGCTGTAAAAGAAAATCAAACTTCTATTGACGAATTACGTGACGCATTGGAAGCTGCTGTTCACAGACAATTAATGTCTGATGTTCCTTACGGAGTATTACTCTCTGGGGGTCTAGACTCTTCTATAACATCTGCCATCGCAAAAAAATATGCGCAAAAAAGAATTGAATCTGGAGACACACAAGAAGCGTGGTGGCCTCAGTTACATTCTTTTTCAATAGGCTTAGACGGATCACCAGATTTAGCTGCTGCCCAAATAGTTTCAGACCATATTGGAACCATTCATCATGAGGTAACCTTTACCATCCAAGAAGGACTAGATGCAATTCGTGATGTTATTTATCATTTAGAAACCTATGATATTACTACCATTAGAGCTTCCACTCCAATGTATTTATTGGCAAGAGTCATAAAATCTATGGGAATAAAAATGGTGTTATCTGGTGAGGGTGCAGATGAGATTTTTGGGGGCTATTTATATTTTCACAAAGCTCCAAATGCTGAAGAATTACACAAAGAAACAGTTCGTAAACTAGAAAAATTATATCAATATGACTGTTTACGAGCCAATAAAAGTTTAGCTGCTTGGGGTATAGAGGGGCGTGTACCATTTTTAGACAAAGAATTTATGGATGTTGCAATGAGAATAAACCCACAAGATAAAATGATTAACGGAGAGCGAATGGAAAAATGGGTGTTGCGTAAGGCTTTTGAAGCCTACCTACCAGAATCTGTGGCATGGAGACAAAAAGAGCAGTTTTCAGACGGAGTTGGATACAATTGGATAGACACATTAAAAACATTGGTAGATACCTCTATTTCTGATGATCAAATGCAACAAGCAACACATCGTTTCCCAACTCAAACACCAAGAACAAAGGAAGAATTTTATTATAGAAGTATTTTTGAAGAACACTTTCCTTCAGAGGCGGCTGCATTAACAGTGCCTTCTGTTCCTTCTATTGCTTGTAGTACTCCAACTGCATTGGCTTGGGACAAGAGTTTTCAGAACATGAATGAACCAAGCGGAAGAGCAATTAAAACAGTACATGAAGATGCGTATTAATATCCTCTAAAATTTTCCCATATCTTACCTGTTAGTTCTTCTTTGATGAACTACAGGTGAGATTTTTTTATAAACCTACCTACTCTTAGTACCTCTAAAAGCAGAAATATTTCAAAATTTGAAATTTTATCTTCTAAAATTGAGGTTAAATTTCTTGATTTAAGCCATTTTTTAAATTTAAAGAACAGTGGTCTTGTAGATTCTTTTAAAGAATAGTTCTAAGACTATTTAAAGGCTATTTAAGGCATTTTTTAGTAATTAACAAATGTTGATAAAACTGAGCATTAATAATAAATGAGCTTTCTAAAAACCTTGTTTTTTTGTAAATTTGGAACTATTAATTTCATCATGTTTTTGTGATGATTTTTTATGTTTAAAACACTTGAAATTATGAGCGAAGAGAATAAAAATAATTATGATGCTTCCAGTATTCAGGCATTAGAAGGAATGGAGCATGTAAGAATGCGCCCATCCATGTATATTGGAGATGTTGGAATTAGAGGGCTTCATCATTTGGTATATGAAGTTGTAGATAACTCTATTGATGAAGCAATGGGTGGCTATTGTGATACAATTAATGTTACTATTAATGAAGACAATTCAGTCACTACAAGAGATAACGGTCGTGGAATACCTGTTGGTATTCACAAAAAGGAAGGTGTTTCTGCACTACAAGTGGTGATGACAAAGATTGGCGCCGGTGGTAAATTTGACAAAGATTCTTATAAAGTATCTGGGGGTTTGCACGGAGTTGGAGTAAGTTGTGTAAATGCACTATCTGAACATCTAACGGCCACAGTTCACAAAGAAGGAAAAGTTTGGCAACAAGAATATTCTAAAGGAAAAAGCTTGTATCCGGTAAAAACAATTGGAGAAACAGATTTTACTGGAACCATTGTAACTTTCTCTCCAGACAAATCTATTTTTGCTCAAACCACAGAATATAATTACGATACTTTAGCAACTCGTCTGCGCGAGCTATCTTTTTTAAATAAAGGAATTACCATTACTCTTACAGACAAAAGAAGAAAAGATGATGAAGGAAACTTTATCAATGAAACTTTTTTTAGTAACGAAGGTCTTCCAGAATTTATTAAATATTTAGACAGTACAAGAGAACAATTGACATCAAGTGTCATTTCTATGGAAGGTGAAAAAAATGGTATTCCTGTAGAAGTTGCCATGGTTTATAACACCTCTTATGCAGAAAATTTACACTCATATGTAAATAACATTAATACACACGAAGGAGGAACACACTTATCTGGATTTAGAAGAGGTTTAACAGGTACGTTAAAAAAATATGCAGACAACTCCGGTTTGCTGAAAAATGTAAAATTTGAAATTTCTGGCGATGATTTTAGAGAAGGACTAACCGCCATCGTTTCCGTTAAAGTTGCAGAGCCTCAATTTGAAGGGCAAACCAAAACTAAACTTGGTAACAGAGAGGTAACATCTGCAGTTTCACAAGCAGTTTCTGAAATGTTAACAGATTATCTAGAAGAGAATCCAAACGATGCTAAAATAATTGTTCAGAAAGTAATTTTAGCAGCTACTGCTAGACATGCAGCCCGAAAAGCACGTGAAATGGTGCAGCGTAAAACTGTCATGAGTATTGGAGGCTTGCCTGGTAAATTATCAGATTGTTCTGAAACAGACCCATCTATTTGTGAAATATTTTTAGTTGAGGGAGATTCTGCGGGTGGAACTGCGAAACAAGGGCGTGATCGAAATTTTCAAGCAATTTTACCTTTAAGAGGAAAAATCTTAAATGTAGAAAAAGCAATGCAACACAAGGTTTTTGAAAATGAGGAAATAAAAAATATGTTTACCGCATTAGGAGTTAGTATTGGAACAGAAGAAGACCCTCGTGCGCTAAACTTATCTAAATTAAGATACCACAAAGTAGTTATTATGTGTGATGCCGATGTAGATGGATCTCATATTGCCACTTTAATATTAACCTTCTTTTTTAGATACATGAGAGAAATGGTAGAACAAGGATATATCTATATTGCCACACCGCCATTATACTTAGTTAAGAAAGGACAAAAAAGAGAATATGCTTGGGATGACAATCAACGAGATTTAATTGCACAAAAATTAGGTGGCTCTGTTAATATACAACGCTATAAAGGTCTTGGTGAAATGAACGCTGAACAATTATGGGACACCACAATGAACCCTGAGTTTAGAACTTTACGTCAGATTACTATTGAAAGTATGACAGAAGCAGACAGAGTTTTCTCTATGCTAATGGGTGATGAAGTACCGCCAAGAAGAGAGTTCATAGAGAAGAATGCAAAGTATGCTAATATTGATGCATAAAAGCTAGAAGTAAACTATATAGAGGTCGAAAAATATATATTTTAGACGACCTCTATGAATTCAATAAGCTCATTTAGTATTGTTATTTTATACTATTTTTGCGCAAATTATTAAAAAAACAATTAAAAATAAAAAATATGAAAATTACAGTTGTAGGAGCAGGTGCAGTAGGTGCAAGTTGCGCAGAATATATTGCTATCAAAAACTTTGCTTCTGAGGTTGTATTGTTAGACATTAAGGAAGGGTATGCAGAAGGAAAAGCAATGGACTTAATGCAAACAGCTTCTTTAAATGGTTTTGATACAAAAATTACAGGAACTACTAATAATTACTCAAAAACTGCAGATTCAGATATTTGTGTGATTACCTCTGGTATTCCAAGAAAACCAGGAATGACAAGAGAAGAATTAATAGGAATTAATGCCGGGATTGTAAAAACAGTTTCTTCTAACTTAATAGAACATTCTCCAAATACCATCATTATTGTTGTTTCTAATCCTATGGATACCATGACATATTTAGTTCATAAAACTACAGGATTGCCAAGAAACAGAATTATTGGAATGGGTGGAGCATTAGATTCTGCTCGTTTTAAATACAGGTTGGCAGAAGCTTTAGAAGCTCCTATTTCTGATGTTGACGGAATGGTTATTGGGGGGCATTCTGACAAAGGGATGGTTCCATTAACTAGATTAGCAACTCGTAATTCTGTGCCTGTTTCAGAATTTATTTCCGAAGAAAGATTAGCACAAGTATTACAAGAAACCAAAGTTGGTGGCGCTACACTAACCGGTTTATTAGGAACTTCTGCATGGTATGCTCCTGGTGCTGCTGTGAGTGGATTGGTTCAAGCAATTGCTTGTGATCAACAAAAAATATTCCCGTGTTCTACCCTATTAGAAGGAGAATATGGGTTACATGATTTGTGTATTGGAGTTCCTGTAGTATTAGGAAAAAATGGAATTGAAAAAATAGTGGAGATTCATTTAAGCGATGCTGAAAAAGCACATTTAGAAGAATCTGCAGAAGGTGTCACTAAAACTAATGGATTATTAGCTTTATAAGCACTCATGCTTTAAAATAAAAAACCAGCCTGTAGGCTGGTTTTTTATTTTTTATCTTGACACCAATTATTAAGATAGCCCAGAAATAATACCATCTTTATCAATGGTCATTCCTTCAGATGCAGGAATTGCAGGCAAACCAGGCATCCGCATCATTTTACCTAAAATTGGGATAATAAACTGAGCTCCAGCAGCTATTTCAATTTCTCTGACAGTAACTGTAAAGCCCTCTGGTCTTCCTATTAGTTGTTCGTTATCTGAAAAAGATTTTTGTGTTTTCGCCATACATATGGCAAAATCATTAAATCCTAACCTGTTGATTCTTCTCAAATTTAACTGTGCTTTTTTACTGTATTCTACCACAGAAGCTCCATAAATTTCTTTAGCAATTATTTCAATCTTTTCCGTTACAGGACTTTTCCAATCATACAGCGGTTTGTATTGAGTTGCTTTATTTTCAACAATATCAACAACAGCTTTTGCTAGTTCTTTAGTTCCTTCTCCACCTTTTGACCACCCTTCAGACAAGACTGCATGAACTCCTAAACTTGAACATTTTTCAATTACAAAATTAACTTCTTCTGACGTGTCTGATAAAAAAGAATTAACAGCCACTACCGGTTCTATATTATATTTTCTAATATTCTCTATATGCTTCTCTAAATTTTTGAAACCTTCTTTTACAGCTTCTAAATTTTGCACGTTATAATTCTCTTTTTTTACGCCTCCATGATGACGTAATGCTCTAATAGTGGCTACTAAAACCACACATTTAGGGTTTAATTTTGCAAAAGCAGATTTGATATTCAAAAACTTTTCAGCACCTAAATCTGCACCAAAGCCAGCCTCTGTTACCACATAATTAGACAACGAAAGTCCCATTTTAGTTGCAATAATAGTATTCGTTCCTTGAGCTATATTGGCAAAGGGTCCTCCATGAATGATTGCTGGGTTTTCCTCTAAAGTCTGAACTAAATTTGGTTTAATAGCATCTTTTAATAAAATTGCCATGGCATTTTCTGCCTTTAGATCTCTTGCAAAAACAGGCTCTTTCTTGTAAGTAAATCCAATAAAAATGTCACCTAGACGCTTTTTTAAATTGTCAAAATCTGTTGCCATGCAAAGAATAGCCATTACCTCCGAAGCTGGAGTAATATTAAAACCGTCTTGTCTTGGCACTCCGTTAGCAGTTCCTCCCAAACCAATAGTGATATCTCTAAGAGCTCTATCATTCATGTCAATTACTCGTTTCCAGAGTATGGTTCTTGGGTCTATATTTAAATTAGATACTTTATTTTGAATGTTATTATCTATTAATGCTGACAACAAATTATTTGCTTTTTCAACTGCGTTGAAATCTCCGGTAAAATGTAAATTTATATCCTCCATAGGCACTACCTGAGAATAACCTCCACCTGCTGCACCGCCCTTTATCCCAAAAACAGGCCCTAAAGAAGGCTCTCTCAAAACTACTGTAGCTTGCTTACCTATTTTATTTAAACCCTCTGTAAGACCAATAGAAACTGTTGTTTTACCCTCTCCTGCTGGAGTTGGTGTTAAAGCAGTAACCAATATTAAATTATTATTAGCTGCTTTTTCTTCATCTAAAAGATGCAATGGAAGTTTAGCTTTATACTTACCATACATCTCAATATCGTCTTCATCAACTCCTATTTTGTGTGCAATACTAATAACATGTTTAAGCTTCTTAGCTTGTGCAATTTCGATGTCAGATAGATGACTCATCGTTTATGATATGGTTTTTTTGTTAGTTACTTATCGCTTA
>ENA-ORDA01002567-ORDA01002567.1-marine-metagenome-genome-assembly--contig:-NODE-2567-length-13625-cov-3.671095_pt1 | contig 13625 bp, 17 predicted proteins | sample MGYA00237778_ERZ508506 | MGnify/ENA primary metagenome ERZ508506 (study PRJEB26177, sample SAMN06267891) | marine metagenome | isolation source: Monterey Bay, California, USA | place: Pacific...
TTTGGCTGCGATGCCAATGCGCCGTCTTGTTCCTGCATCTTAGTATGCGACAATGGGATACGCTATCTTGAAACGGCACCCAGCCCGTGATTCCAGAAAATTTATCCGCCATCAGGGCCCAAATTCACCAGGCGTGTTTACAAACCGGTCGCGCGCCCGCAACCGTTCATTTGCTGGCGGTGTCGAAGACCAAACCTGCTGCCGCTGTCGCGGCCGCCATGAATGCCGGTCAACGCGATTTCGGCGAGAACTACTTGCAAGACGCCTTGCCAAAAATCGCGGCGTATCCCGAGGCAACTTGGCATTTTATTGGTCAAATTCAATCTAATAAAACCAAAGACATCGCCGCCCATTTTGACGTGGTGCATGGTTTGGCCTCCGAGAAAATCGCGCGCCGCTTAAACGATGCGCGCCCGATCGGTCGCCCACCCCTTAAAGCGTTTATTCAAGTCAATCTCGTAAATGAAAATGCCAAAAATGGCGTCGCCCCAGAAGCAGTACCCAGTCTTATTACCGTGGTGAAGGACTGCCAAAATCTTCGGCTCCTTGGCCTCATGGCAATGCCGCCAGCAACCTTTGATCTGACCAAACGTCACACGTTTTTCAGCGAACTTGCTGGCCTTCAAGCCCAAATCAGAGAGGATTTTGACCTACCGCAGTTTCAAGAGCTCAGTATGGGCATGAGTGACGACTTGGAAGCCGCAATTGCCTGCGGCGCAACTTGGGTCCGAGTGGGCACAGCAATTTTCGGCGCCAGACAGAGCCAACAGGAGGCTTGATGACACAACAATTAACCTTTATCGGCGGCGGCAATATTGCGCTCGCCATCTATGGCGGGCTACTCGATTCGGGTTATCCGCCTCAAAGCATCACCGTGTCGGATCCCAGTCCCGAGCAAGGCGCTCTGGCCACCGCAATGGGGCTCACTTGGCAGGCCGATAACGCCTCGGCAATCGAAACCGCTGACATCGTTATGATTTGCGTGAAACCCAACTGGGTTGAAGCGGTTTGCCAAGAACTTCAGCCTGCGCTTAACGGTCAAACCCTCGTCAGCGTCGCAGCGGGCGTGACCACCGCGCAAATTGAACAGTGGTCTGGTACCGATCGGGTCATTCGCTGCATGCCCAATACCCCAGCGCTCGTGAAGACGGGCATGATGGGACTGTTTTCAAACCCGTCGGTTGGCCCCAATACTTGCGCAGCCGTTGAAAACCTTCTAAGCAGCGTGGGGCTCACCACCTGGTTCGGTCAAGAATCAGATCTCGATGCGGTCACCGCAATCTCTGGCAGCGGCCCAGCCTACTTTTTCTATTTGATGGAGGCGATGATCACGGCGGCAGAGTCTTTTGGGATTAACGAAGCGGTCGCCCGCACCCTAGTGGTCCAAACAGCATTGGGTGCTGCGAACATGGCAGCCGGCTCCGAGCATTCACCGAATATCTTACGGCAACAGGTGACCTCGCCAGGCGGGACTACGGAAGCCGCTTGCAGCCTGCTAACCCAAGCTGAATTTACTGCGTTGGTGACCGCAGCCTGTGCTGCCGCCAAAGCACGATCGGAAGCCTTATCAACCCACTAACCCGTAACGAGGAGGAGATTGATTATGAATTACTTATCTGATGGCGGGATCTTTGTGGTCCAGACCCTGACGGGACTGATTGTCTTAGCCCTTAACTTGCGGTTTTTAATGCAAGTCAGCCGCGCCAATTATTACAATCCAATCGCTCAAGGCCTAGTGAAAGCCACGAATCCGCTGATTGCGCCCTTTCGAGGTGTGCTACCGATCCTTGGACGAGTTGATTTAGCCAACATGATGGCGGCTTTGGTCTGTCAAACCATCGGCATTCTCTTGATTATGTGGGTGGCGACCGGGATCGCTTTTGCGCCTGTTTATTTACTGTGGTCAGTAGTTGCCATCATTGCCAGTGTGCTCAACCTGTATTTTTTCGCGCTCTTAATACTGGTCATCTCGAGTTGGCTTGCGCCCTACTCCGCCAATCCCGCGCTTGAGCTGGTCCGGGAAATTACGGAACCCATTTGTGCGCCCGTCCGGCGGGTCATACCAGCGGTAGGCGGCTTAGACTTTTCCATCATCGTTATTTTTATTGGGTTGAGCTTACTAGAAAACAACCTGCTCGTAAGGCCCCTTGCCGCCTTCTTGAACATGCCGCGTGGCCTCGTCTTTGGGTTTTAGCCGAACCATGATGCGCCTCGCCTTAATTGGGATCATTGGTCTGTTGATCAGCGCCAAGGCCGCTGCCGAGCAAAAGGTCCAAGTCGGTGAATTTGAAATTCACTACACCGCTTTTCCGTCGCTGCTGGTTCCAGCTGACACGGCCAGCTTGCATGGACTCACCCGAGCCGAGAATCGATTGCTGCTGAACCTGTCGGTGCGCCGCGCTGGCGAGCCCGTCCCGGCTCGCGTCACCGGGCAAGTCGTGAATATTCTTAACCAAGCACAGCCCTTAACCTTCTTTGAGGTGTCCGAGCAAACGGTCATCTACTACCTTGCCGAAGTCGTGAATCAAGAAAAGGATTGGCTCCGGTTTACCCTCGAAATCGAATTTTCTACGGATCATCCCCCTTATGTCCTCGAGTTCAACCGACAATATTATTGAGCGCCTCGGCCCAAAAATCGTGATTGCGAGTGGCAATGCCCACAAGATCGAAGAATTTCAATCGCTATTGAAAGCCCCAAACCGCTTTGTGAGCCAACGCGAGCTTGGGGTCGGTGAGGTGCCCGAAACCGGACAAACCTTTCTTGAAAACGCACTGATTAAGGCCCGCCATGCGGCAAAAGAAACGGGTTTACCGGCCTTAGCCGATGACTCAGGCCTGGTGGTTGCGGCCCTTTCAGGCGCGCCAGGGATTTATTCCGCCCGGTATGCTGGGCCAGACGCCAGTGATCAGGAAAACTGTCAGCACCTACTACAGGCCATGAAAGGAAAAACCGATCGCGCGGCCTTCTTTCATGCAACGATCGTTTTCCTATTGCATGCAGGGGATCCAGATCCCGTGATCGCGCAAGGCCGATGGCATGGGGAGATTCTTGCGCAAGGCCAAGGGGATTATGGCTTTGGCTATGATCCCTTACTGTACTTGGCAAAACACAAAAAAAGCGCAGCAGAACTTACATCAAACCAAAAAAACCGACTGAGTCATCGAGGCAAAGCGCTTCGGCAACTGTTAACAAACCTGTCAAAGCGATTCCCAGCGTGAACCAAAACGGCCTCGGGTTGTACATCCACATCCCCTGGTGTGAGAAGAAATGTCCCTATTGCGATTTTAATGCACATGCCTTGCCGGTCACGCACCAACTGGACCCGGTGCTTGAGATGCGTTATCTCAAGCAGTTACTGCTCGACTTGGACCAAGATATCGAAACCTTTGGGATTACAGCCGAGCTCACCAGCTTATTTTTTGGCGGCGGCACGCCGAGCCTGTTATCGTCCCGCGGCTTGGGCTATTTGTTAGCCGAAATTGACAAAAGACTGCCAATTACCAGCACGACAGAGTGCTCGCTCGAAGCCAATCCTGGCTCAAGCGACCAAGCAAAGTTTGTGGGCTATCGAGCCGCTGGGATAAACCGGCTGAGCATCGGCGTACAGAGTTTTTCGGATCCCGCCTTACAGCGGCTAGGCCGCACCCACACCCGCTCGGAGGCGAGCGCCGCAATCCACGCCGCACGACGCGCGGGCTTTTCCAACATCAACCTTGATTTGATGCATGGTTTACCCGGGCAAACCCCCGATTCAGCCATAGCGGATCTCGATTTCGCCGCTCAGTTTTCGCCAGAACACCTCTCTTGGTATCAGCTCACCATCGAGCCTAATACGGTGTTTTACAGCACGAAACCTAAATTACCCGTTGAATCCTTCCTGCAGGCGATCACGGATCAAGGTTTGGACTGGCTACAAAGCCAAGGCTTTGCTCGCTACGAAATATCGGCCTTTGCGCGGAGTCAAGCCCTGCAATCACGGCACAACCTAACCTACTGGCGGTTTGGGGATTACTTAGGCATCGGCGCCGGCGGTCACGGAAAACTCAGTCGTCAAAATACGACGCTTGAGATCCAGAGAACCCAAAAAACGCGGGTTCCAAAAGACTATTTAGCCAGTCCAAATCGTCGGATGACCGAAGTTCCCATCAAAGAACGTCCGATCGAGTTCTTAATGAATGCGTGTCGACTCGTCGAGGGCTTCGCTTTGACGGACTTCGAAGAAACCACCGGGCTGCCCTCCAGCGCGCTTGAAGGCTTTATAAAAAAGGGCGCGCAACAAGGGCTTGTGAGCGCAAGCAAAGGTCAGATCACGCCTACCGCCGCCGGGCTTGAATTCTTGGACAGTCTCTTGCTACTGGCCTGACTGACTTACGCCACTTGGGCTGCAAGGTCTGTCACGACATGACCCAAACGCTGGCCTCGTCGTTCATACTTGGTTTCAGCCCGCGCTGGGGCAGGGCAGAGACTAAACCTGGGATGACGTCCAAGATGGTCATAAATTTCTTCGGCGTAAGGCTGCCAATCCGTTGCGATGTGCAGAATGCCGCGGGGTTGCAGCTTCTCCGCAACTGCGTCTAAAAACACCGCATTGATCAACCGTCTTTTGTGATGCCTTTTCTTATGCCAAGGGTCAGGAAAGAAGACTTGAAAACAGGCGAGACTGGCCGGCGGTAAACTCGGCAAGACCGACCAAACGTCCGAGTTGAGTACTCGGAGATTGGTTAACCCTAGATTCGCGGCTTGGATCATCAAATGACCCACTCCGGGACCATGCACCTCCAGCCCAAGGAAATTCCGTTCTGGCGCGTTCACCGCCATTTCTGCTAGGGAATCGCCCATCCCAAACCCCACCTCGAGGGTTAACGGCTGATCACTGGGGTAGGCCGATTGCGGCGCGGCAAGCGAGGTTTGCTTAAGTTCAAATTGCGGATAGATCTCTTCGAGGCCGCGCCGCTGCCCTTTGGACAATCGACCTTGGCGAATGACAAAACTTCGAATTGGCGATCGTTTGGGCTCGATAGGGGTTGTCACGAAGGTTCAGCGCGCTAAGCCGCGTCGCGCGCGACTGCCGTCAGCAGACCATAGGCCAAGGCTAACCACCCCACAATAAACAGAGCGCCCCCGATGGGCGTGACCGGCCCCAACCAACGCCAACCCAGCAGCGCAAGGCCATATAGGCTGCCGGAGAACAAAAGGATCCCCACGGCGAAGCTCCAAGCGGCGGTCAACCAAGGCGTCTTGACCCCGAGTACCAGCATCAAAACGCCGACCAGCAACAACCCAAGACTGTGGGTCATCTGATAGTGCACCGCCGTTTCAAACGTGGCCAGACTCGCACCCGTAAGCTTTCCTTTTAGCGCATGTGCGCCAAACGCACCCAAGACAACAGACGTAGCAGCACTCAGAGCACCGAACGTCATCAAAGCATTGAGCATCATCGATTACTGAATCTGAATATTAAGTCGGAGTTTTTTAAGCGCCGCTTGTTCGAGCTGGCGAACGCGCTCGGCAGAGATGCCGTAGTAGCCTGCTAATTCCTGGAGTGTCGACTTGGGCTCAATGAGCCAGCGCTTGGTCAAGATATCACGCGCTCGCTCATCGAGTGCTGCAAGACCCTCGCGCAATTGACCGGTTTCATCTGAGTGGGTATCCAGATGCTCAACAATATTGGCGGGATCAGAATCAGGCTGCGCCAAAAACTGTGACGGCGACGCAATAAACGTCTCTTCATCATCACCCTCGGGCAATTCAAACGATGGATCTTGGGCGCTCAGCCGGCCTTCCATTTGCAAGACCGTTTCAGGTTTAACGCCCAAAGCCTCGGCAATGTCTTGGACCTCTTGATGACGTAACCAACCCAGTCGGTTTTTCTGGCTGCGCAGGTTGAAAAACAACTTGCGCTGCGCCTTGGTCGTTGCGACCCGCACAATGCGCCAATTTCTAAGAATAAACTCGTGAATCTCTGCTTTGATCCAATGCACGGCGAAAGACACTAATCGAACCTGAAATTCTGGGTTAAAGCGCTTTACCGCCTTCATCAAGCCAACATTGCCTTCTTGAATTAAGTCGGCTTCAGACAATCCATACCCGGAGTAGCTTCTCGCGATGTAAATCACAAATCTCAGGTTTGCCAAAACCAATTGACGGGCCGCCTCGACATCCCCGAAACCATGCAGGCGCTCCGCAAGCGCCCGCTCCTCTTCAACGGACAATACCGAGATGGCGTTGACCGCGCGCACGTACGCCTCTAGGTTCGCGCCAGGGGACTCGATATTGATCGGAATTGGATAAGCGCTCATGCTTGTTCTAAACCCTTGATTTCGGGGCGCAAATTCTATCATTGAGCCCCATCTTGATACAATGGTACGGGATTCCGACTATTTTGGTTGAATTTGCTTCAAATAACGCCAGACCGACACCCAGGACCCTAGAATCCCAAGCAGCGCGCCCAGTGCGAAAAGCCCGATCGATTCCCCAAAATCCAAGGCCTCCAACGCAAAATTGCTCCGATAGGACTGGGCGAGACGCTCAACCGGGCCCGAAAGATACATAAGGCTTGCTTGAATGATCAAAAAGGCCAGCAAGGCCCCCCCAAAACCCAACCAGAAGCCTCGATAGATGAACGGCCGTTGGACAAAGCTGTCTGATCCGCCGAATAACTTTGTGATTTCTATTTCGGCGCGCTGATTTTCGATGGTTAGCCGCAGCGTGTTACCAATAGTGAAAATCACCGCACCGGAAAAAAGCACCCCCAAAGCGTATAACACCCGTTCCAAAATGCCCAATATGGCGCTCAATCGCTCGAGCCAAGCGGCATCAAAACTCACTTGGTCAACCCCATCTTGACCTGCTATTTGCTGAGCAAGGAGCTTGATCCCCGCCCCGTCTCGCTCATTGGGCACGACTTCGATGATGCCCGGCAGCGGATTTTCCGAAAAAGCGTTCAAAACATCCCCAAACCCAGCAAGACTCGAGAACTCCATGAGCGCTGCTTGTTCCGTGATCAGCCGCACTTCTCCCACCGCACTGGATGCCCGGAGACTTTGCAGCAGAGCCTGCGCCGTTTCACTCTCGCTAGGCACCGAGAGATAGACGCTCATCACCGGCTGGATCACCTGTCGTGTGTCAGCCTCGGAGATTTCTCGCAAGGCCAGACTCAGCAAAATGGGTAGCGATAAGGCGATGCCAATCACGAACCAGGTAATCAGCAAGGCCCCGGGCTGATTGAGCAACGTGATAAGGGTACTTCGAAACAGCTGCCGATGATGTCTGGACCATGCTTTCAACCGGTCGGTGCGATTAATCTGCCGAATATGCGCGCCGGAGCCGCTCGCGGACTCGTTCATCGCGCTATCATCCTACCGTCCTGGAGCTGCACGCGCCGGGCCGGCATAGCCTCAACCAATTCTAAATCATGGGTCGCAATCAAAACGGTTACCCCCAACTGACTGAATTGTAGAAATAAGGACATGATTTCTCGACTCAGATCAGGGTCTAGGTTGCCCGTCGGCTCATCCGCAAGCAGAATCGGCGGTCGGTGCACAACCGCCCGCGCGATCCCTACGCGTTGTTGCTCACCGCCAGATAAGGTTTCAGGCCAATCGTCCTCGCGCCCAGTCAAGCCCACTTTAGACAGCGCCGCTCGAACCCGACGCCCAATGTCAGTCGGCTTCATACCAGCGATTAATAACGGCAAGGCCACGTTGTCATAAACCCGCCGATCAAACAGCAACTGATGGTTTTGGAACACCACGCCAATGCTCTGTCTCAGGGTGGGTATTTTACGAGCGGGTAGCCGGGTGATGTTTTGCCCGGCGATATGAACTTGCCCTCGGGAGCTGCGTTCCACCCCATTGATCAACTTTAATAAGGTCGATTTGCCCGCGCCGGAAGGCCCGGTCAAAAAGACAAACTCACCCGCATCGACCGAAAGCGAGACATCGGACAACGCGTCATAACCGTTCGGGTAGCGCTTGGAAACATGATCAAAAACCAACATCAATCCGTGCCTTGTAAAATCGCATCAACAAACAATTCGGCATCGAACGGTTTCAAGTCATCCAAGGCCTCGCCAATACCAACAAAATGAATCGGCAAGCCTAAGGCTTGCGTCAACGCGAACACAACGCCGCCCTTAGCCGTGCCATCGAGTTTCGTTAAAACCAAACCGGTGACCTCAACGTCGGTCATAAAGGCCTGCGCTTGAGCAATGGCATTTTGTCCGGTGGTGGCATCAATCACCAAGAGTACGCTGTGCGGCGCCGTCTCGTCTTGCCGCCGAATGACGCGGACAATTTTTTCAAGTTCTTGCATTAAGTTCTTTTTGTTCTGCAACCGGCCAGCGGTATCGGCAATCAGCACATCGAACGCCCTGGATTTGGCCGCCGCAAGCGCATCAAAGATGACCGACGCGCTGTCGGCGCCCGTATGCTGCGCAATCACATCAACATCATTACGCGCGCCCCAGGTTTTGAGCTGCTCAACCGCGGCGGCTCGAAACGTGTCCCCGGCGGCCAGCAGCACCGAGCGGTTTTGTTGCTTAAAATGGTGGGCTAACTTGCCAGCCGTTGTCGTCTTGCCGGCACCATTCACGCCCACCATCAAGATTACCTGGGGGCCTGGCCCGTCAAGCACCAAGTCGGTCGCCGTGTTCTGTAATAGTCCTAGCAAATGGACTCGAAGGGCATTTTTCAACGCCATGGCATCGGATAAGTCTTTGCGCTCGACCTGTTGGGTCAATCGGTCAATCACGTCCCGGGTGACCGCGACCCCAAAATCAGACGTAATCAGCAACGTCTCGATCGAATCCAACAGCGCTTGGTCAATGACCTTCGCACCTAAAAAGAGCGCCGCCACTTGCTCAGAGAAGCCTCGACGCGTTTTAGCCAGGCCCTGCTTCAGGCGCGCCAACAATCCCGGCTTGCCTTGGGTGGCTTGATCTGCAACATTGTCCATCATTCATTAACTCACTTCTGGTCCAGCCGTTTGCCAAACCCTTCTCAAACTTCGCACCTTCGAATTATCGGTGGTAATTGGCGCGGCCGCAAAGTTTCATTTACACCGAGCCCAGGGCTGCGGCCCACGCCAGACCGGGTTCGAGAGACTTTGTTTAACTGGCTGCAAGGCAAGGTTAGCGGTTGTCGTAGTCTCGAGTTGTTTGCCGGGAGCGGTATTTTAAGTCTAGAAGCACTCTCCCGGGGCGCTGAAGCTTGCACAGTCGTTGATACCGCCAAGGCCCAGATCCAACACTTTCAAACGATCTGCTCCGCATTTCAGATCGAGGCCGCGCAGTGCCAGGTCCACGCTCAAGATGCCTTCAAACTGATCCAAACCAAACCTGCAAAACCTTATCACCTGATCTTTGTTGACCCACCATTCGACACCGATCGATATTTGGATATTGTACCTGCCTTACTCAAAAATGACTTTCTTGCGCGCGATGGCATGCTCTATTTGGAAGCCCCCTCAGCCGACGTGATTGCAAACATCGCTCAACAGGGGCTCACGCTCTACCGGCAAAAACGAGCAGGGCAGGTTCATTATGCGCTCCTCACACAATGATCACTGATTTATTCCCGCTCTTGGGTGCGGTATTATTTCGGCCTGTTACAGGAGAGACGCTATGAGTACGGTTCTATATCCAGGGACATTCAACCCCATTCACAATGGTCATGCCGATTTGGTTCAACGGGCATCGCTTCTTTTTGATCGTGTCGTACTGGGCATCGCAACCAGTCCCCAGAAAGATCCCAGCGTTCTCGAGCTCCGGGTCGAACTCGCAGAAAAAGCACTGGCGCATTTGAGCAATGTTGAAGTCCGAGGCTTTAACACCTTAACCGTTGATTTCGCCAAAGAGGTCGGCGCGGGCGTAATTTTAAAAGGGATTCGAACGGTGACCGATTTCGAATACGAATTTCAGATGCTGAATATGAATCGGGTGCTCGCGCCTGGCCTTGAAACCGTTTTTTTGGCGCCCTCCGAGGAGTATTCCTACATTTCCTCAACCTTGGTGCGTCAAATCGCCTCTTATCAAGGCGATGTCAGCAGTTTTGTCCATCCTGCTGTTGCTGAGGCCATCGCAGAAGGCCTCATCGGTTAACGCTGACAGACCGGGCAATACACCGTGGCTCGACCGGTAATGCGCAGTGATTTTAGGGCGCTGCCGCAGCCTTCGCAGCACTCGCCCTCGCGACCATAAACTTTGAGCTCATGGCGAAAGTAGCCTGGGGTACCATCCTCTTTTAAGAAATCGCGGAGACTGGTGCCACCGGCGCGGATTGCCTTGGTTAAGACGGCCTGAATGGCTGCAGCCAAGCGCTCGAAACGAGCTTTGGAGATTCGGCCAGAGATCGCCGTCGGCTTGATCCCAGAAAGATACAACGCTTCATTGGCATAGATATTACCCACTCCCACCACAACTTTCGCATCCATAATCAAGGTTTTGACGTTTCTGGTTTTACCCCGGGATGCCTGATACAGGGTTAAACCACTAAATTCAGGCCCTAGTGGTTCCGGCCCTAGATCGTTCAACAGTCGATGATTCAAATCATTCAACCAAAAGACCGAGCCGAATCGTCTCGGGTCGCGGTAGCGCAGTAACACGCCGGAATCAAAAACCAAATCAACATGGTCATGTTTCTGAGGTGCGGTTGATACCGGCAGAATTCGTAAGCTCCCCGACATCCCCAGATGAAGCATCAGATACCCATTCGCCAATTTTATTAAAAGGTACTTGGCGCGGCGCTCAACGGCCAGCACCTTTTGTCCCGTCGCCATTTGCGCCAACTCTTCTGAAACCGGCCACCGCAATCTAGACTCGCGAACGATGACAGTTTGGATCAGAACCCCTTCAAGATGGGGCGCAATGCCCGCACGGGTCGTTTCAACTTCTGGTAGTTCTGGCATAGGCCTAGGTATCCGTTAGCTCGCCTTCAAACGTCATCTGCACTCAAAGACGTGTGACGCTCAAGGGTTTCTGCTACATTTTGATTTTCCATGATTATCGCACAGCTCATGAGTGAACATTTGTTGGGGATCGACACCGGCGGGACTTTCACCGATTTTGCCTACCTGCACAATGGTGACCTAACCACTCATAAAAGGCTCTCAACGCCGGACGCGCCCGAGCAAGCAATCTTTGAGGGCCTCGCAGCTTTGGGGCTCGATGCGCTTTGCGCCGCCGGTCAATTAACCATCATTCACGGCACAACGGTTGCGACCAATGCGGCCCTTGAGGGTCGCGGCGCAAAAACCGCTTATGTGTGTAACCAAGGCCTGGGCGACCTCTTATCGATAGGTCGACAAAACCGCGCGGACCTTTATAGTCTGACGCCCACTAAAAAAACCCTAACCATTGATCAAAGCGCGATCTTTGAACTACCCGTTCGACGCAATGCCAAGGGCGAACTCATCACAGTCCTAGACCCGGAGGCGATCAACGTCCTTGAAGCCGCCTTGGCAGACGATCCACCCGACGCGCTAGCGATTAATCTTTTATTCTCCTTTATCGACGACACCGAGGAGCAGATGCTGAAAGCCCGATTCGGATCCCAATACTTTATGAGTTTGTCATCCCAAGTCCTGCCAGAAATAGGGGAATATGAGCGCGGCGTTGCCACTTTTTTAAATGCTTCCCTCGGACCGATCATTGCGCGCTACTTAGATCAACTGCAATCCAAAATAACACCCAGCCGGCTCGCGGTGATGCAATCATCGGGGCTCACCCTGGCTGCCGAACAGGCTTCAGCACAAGCAGTACGTTTACTGCTTTCCGGTCCGGCAGGTGGTTTGATCGCAGCGCAAGCACTCCTTGCGAGCGAACACCTGATGACCTTCGACATGGGCGGGACCTCGACCGATGTTTCCCTGATCCACCGCGACCTTGCAATCTCGAAAAACATGCACCTCAATGGTTTACCGATCGCCATACCCGCCATTGACATCCAAACCATTGGCGCCGGCGGCGGCAGTATTGCTGAAATCGATGCTGGCGGGTTGCTCAAAGTCGGGCCCCGGTCCGCCGGCGCCGTCCCGGGCCCCGCTTGCTATAACCTAGGCGGCACAGCGGCCACCGTTACCGATGCCAACGTTGTGCTGGGCCGGTTGCCGATAAACCAACCTTTGGCTGACAACTTGTGGTTAGACGCTGAAAAAGCACATCGAGCCGTTGAGGAACTCGCTACGTCTTTAAACTTACCCCTGATCGAGACCGCTCAGGGGATCGTGACACTGGCCAACGAAACTATGGCAGAGGCTTTGCGACTCATCTCAATCCAAAAAGGATTTGATCCAAAGGCTTTTACCCTCTGCTGTTTTGGGGGCGCAGGCGGCCTACATCTATGTGAATTAGCGGAGCGGCTGGGAATGCATCAAACCCTTGTGCCCAATGACGCGGGCATCTTCTCAGCACTCGGGATGCTTGCCGCAACGCCAGGGCGAGAGCTGACACGCGCGGTCAATCTGCGCGCCAAAGACTGTGATCCTCAGGATATTCGGGATCGGCTTGATGATTTAATACGGGTCGCGCGCAGGGCGCTGGCGGCAGAAGGCATTGAGGACACAACGGTTCTTCCCGTTTTTGAAATTCGGTATCACGGACAAACGCAAACCTTGAGCGTGCCTTATCTAAAGGATCTTCAGAGCGCTTTCACTGAATTTGAAACACAACACCGAAATCGATATGGGCATCAGCTGGACACGAGCCTCGAGCTCGTAGCTTTACGAGTCAGAGTTGCTGGTATTCCGCGTTTAAAGACCCCCTTAAGCTCTGCATCCAACGCGACGAAATCAGATCAATCACCGCCAACCAATCCCAACGCAACCTCTCAACAATCTTGGCAAAATCTCATCCAAGGACATGCCTACGCTGGCCCATTGATCGTGACGGCTAACCATACCTGTGTTTGGGTGAAGCCTGGATGGACACTCGAAAAACTCCCGACAGGGCATCTAAAGCTGACCAGAGAAAGGGATTCCTTAAACGATGAGTAAAAAAAAGGGCGATCAAGTCGCCCTTTTCCAATTTTTTCAAGCCACCAACTGAAAGCTTACTTAATTTTAGCTTCTTTGTAGATAACATGCTGACGGACCACTGGGTCGAACTTCTTGATCTCCATTTTATCCGGCATGGTCTTCTTGTTTTTGCTGGTCGTGTAAAAATGACCAGTGCCAGCTGACGATACCAACTTAATTTTATCTCTCATTCTCTGCTCCTTTTTGCGCGACCGTCTCGGTGGTCGACGATCGCTATTATCGCTCTAATGCGAACAACGCTTGAAGACGCGTTAGACGCGTTCTCCTCGGCTTCTTAAATCAGCAAGAACTTTCTCAAGACCGAGCTTATCAATGATCCGCATTCCCTTAACAGAGACTCTGAGCTTCACAAACCGCTTCTCGCTCGCTAACCAAAACCGATGGTCGTGAATATTAGGCAGGAACCGACGACGATTCCGATTATTCGCATGAGAGACGTTATTCCCGCTCATCGGGCGCTTCCCCGTTACTTGGCAAACTCTAGACATGTTTCTATCCTTTTCCGAGCGCTCGATTTCGAACGCCTCGCTTTGATTCTTGGGTAGGACTTTGGCGTCACGCCCAAAGTTTCTTACCCGCTCACGATTTCCAA
>ENA-ORDA01002568-ORDA01002568.1-marine-metagenome-genome-assembly--contig:-NODE-2568-length-13624-cov-3.125637_pt1 | contig 13624 bp, 13 predicted proteins | sample MGYA00237778_ERZ508506 | MGnify/ENA primary metagenome ERZ508506 (study PRJEB26177, sample SAMN06267891) | marine metagenome | isolation source: Monterey Bay, California, USA | place: Pacific...
GCCAATATTGCCTTCTTGAATCAGATCTAAGAACTGCAAACCTCTATTTGTATATTTTTTAGCAATCGAAATCACCAATCTTAAATTGGCTTCAACCATATCTTTTTTAGCACGTCTCATTTTGGTTTCGCCCATGGACATGGCACGATTAATCTCTTTGATATCCTTAATACTTAAGCCAACTCTTTCTTCAATTGACTTAATAGCTTTTTGAGCAATAACAACATCAGATTTGATATGCTCCAAAGATTTTTTAGAATATTTTTATTAAAAAAAAGGGCCATTAAATAGCCCTTAGTTATAATGATTTGAAAATCAAAAAATTTAGGCTTTCTGACCTATCCATAATCTTCCAACAATCAAAAATAGCGCTGACAAAATAAATAAGCCATAAAAAGGATCAGAAGGAACCAATGAAAAAACTGGTGCTTCTGATGCAGAAACTTCAACAGGTAAAGAGTTTAAAAAAGCCTCCGACCTGAGAGATAACTCTCCAGTCTCTTCTTTTAAAACAAGTAACTGATGCGCAGCCCCTTCAAAGCTCCAAGGAACATAACTCATTGAAAAATTGAACTGCCAAAGTGCTGTTAAACCAAAAATTGTTGTAACTATTTTAGTTATAATTCCAGCATTTCCTTCAATTGCAATAGTAACAGCTCTTGCCGCCACCCATAGCAAAAAAGCCCATCCTAAAAAAAATAATGCAGTTGTAGATAGTGTATTGTTTAAATTATTAAAAATTTCTACTTCACTCATAATATGTCTCCTAATTTTAAATTATTTATTATTCGTTATTTGAGTCACCCATCCAGATGCCTGAAAGAAGGCACATTGCTAAAGCAATTACTAAAACTATACCTGCTGGCTCATTTACTAGGCTAAAAGTAGGAACCTCTATACTACCATTAAAATTATCGATTAGTGATTGTCCTCTTGCGCTCACAGATCCGTTTTCTTCTTTTAAAACAGCCATTGAATGAGCTGCGCCTCTTATACCAAGTGAAACATAGGCAAATTGCATATTAATATACCATATTGATGTTAATGAAAAAGCGCTGACAATTATTTTTCCTAATAGATTAGCGTTACCTTTTTCATGCATGATTACTGAAGCTCTTCCTGAAAACCAAGCAAGAAAAGAAAAACCAATAAGGAAAAGACCATTCATTGCTAATCCAGAATTTAACATAGACATTATTTGAAATTCATTCATATTTTTACCCTCCGTTTATAAATGATGATTTATGACATCATAATAGTTTTTATATGTAAAGATTTTATGACTATAGAAGTTTTCTATACTTTTAATCTTGTCAAGATTGGTATACGAAGGTTATAGGATATATCAACTATATTGATTCCATATATTGGGGCGTAGCCAAGCGGTAAGGCAACGGGTTTTGATCCCGTGATGCGTAGGTTCGAATCCTACCGCCCCAGCCAAATTTTAAATATCCAAAATTAAAAAGGTTTATTACAAAAATATGAATATCATATGGTTTAAAAGAGACTTGAGGATTTGGGATAATGAAGCATTTACAAATGCTTGTGAGAAGGGTCCAATAATTCCATTGTATATTATTGAGCCAGAACTTTGGTCGCAAAATGATCTTAGTTATCGCCACTATCAATTTCTAATGGAGTGCCTTGATGATTTAAGGGCTGATATTCAAAAATTAGGCCAAGATTTAATTGTTAGAACGGGCGATGCCCTTGAGATATTTAGAGAGATTAACGAGGAATGCGGTATATCAGAATTATGGTCGCATCAAGAAACATGGAATTACTGGACCTTCACAAGAGATAAGAAAATTAGAAAATGGCTAGAATTAAAAAATATTAAGTGGAATGAGCCAGCTCAAAACGGAGTAATAAGAGGTTTAAAAAATAGAGATGGTTGGTCTAAGAATTGGTACAATAAAATGAAAATTGATAAATTTTTACCGCCAAAAAAACTAAAGAAAATAAATCTTAAGGGCGAAATAATTCCAACACCAAAAGATATTGGTTTTAATAATTCTTATTCTTTTGATATTCAGAAAGGCGGAAGAAAATCAGGACAAAAGTTACTCGATAGTTTTTTAAAAATACGAGGTAAGAATTACTCTAAAGAAATGTCATCACCACTAACTGCATTTGATAGTTGTTCTAGACTTTCTGCGCATTTATCCTTTGGAACATTGTCTATAAAAGAGGTGTTTCAAGCTACAGAGATTAGAAAGAGTGAACTAAAGCAATTGCCTAAAGAAAAAAAAGGAAATCGTATAAAATCATTAAATACTTTTTCAGGTAGATTGAGGTGGCATTGTCATTTTATTCAAAAACTTGAGGATCAACCTGAAATAGAATTTAAAAATATGCATTCATCATATGATATTCTTAGGTCTGATAATTTTAATATTGATTTTTTTGAAAAATGGAAAACAGGAAATACAGGCTTTCCAATGGTCGATGCTTGTATGCGATCGTTAATAACAACAGGTTGGTTAAATTTTAGAATGAGAGCAATGTTAATGAGTTTTGCGAGCTATCATCTTTGGCTTCCATGGCAAATAACATCTCGATATCTTGCAACCTTATTTACCGACTATGAGCCTGGAATTCATTACTCTCAATCTCAAATGCAATCAGGTACTACAGGTATTAACGCTATAAGAATATATAATCCAATTAAGCAAGGTGTGGATCATGATCCAGAGGGTATATTTATAAAAAAATGGTTACCTGAGTTAAGTAAAGTACCAAAAGAAAATATTCATATGCCTTGGGTGGATGCTAAAAATCTAAATGAATATATACCTCCAATAGTTGACGAAACAGATGCAAGAAAGACTGCTGCAAGCAGAATTTATAAATTAAGAAGAGAAAAGTCTCATAAGCTTGAGGCAGATTTAATTTATATTAAACATGGGAGCAGAAAGCCTAGGCCGAAAAAAATTAAAAGAAAGATTAAGGAAAAAAAACCTGATATCCAGAAAAGCCTTTTTTAATTTTTTAGAAATAATTCAATTATTTTAATTAATTTTTAGTTAGATTTACCTATACTTTTATTTTTATTTAATTACCTTACCTCCATGACAAAAAAAGCACTTATTACTGGAATTACTGGTCAAGATGGGGCTTATCTATCAGACTTCCTTCTTAAAAAAGGTTATAAAGTATATGGTGCTGTAAGAAGGACTTCATCTATAAATACAGCACGTTTGTCATATATGGGTGTTCTAGATAATATTGAGCTTGTCTCAATGGATCTTGGAGAAATAACAAATATTCAAAGGACTATAGAAAAAATAGAACCTGATGAAATATATAACCTTGCCGCTCAAAGCTTTGTTCAAACGTCATATGAGCAACCTATTTATACTTCTGATATAGATGGTATTGGTGTAACGAGACTTCTAGAAACTATAAGGAATTTAGGAGGCAAACCAAAATTTTATCAGGCCTCAACGTCTGAAATGTTTGGTAAGGCTAAGGAAAGTCCTCAAAATGAAGGTACGCCTTTTTATCCAAGAAGCCCTTACGGTATAGCAAAACTTTATTCTCACTGGATGACAATTAATTATAGAGAGTCCTGGGGAATACATGCATGTTCCGGTATTTTATTTAATCATGAGTCACCCCTTAGAGGTTCAGAGTTTGTAACTCGGAAAATTTCCTTAGGTATGGCTGAAATAAAAAACCAAAAAAGAGATACAATTAATTTGGGTAATTTATCAGCTGAGAGAGATTGGGGTTTTGCTGGTGATTATGTAGAGGCAATGTGGCTTATGCTTCAAGAAGAAAAACCTAATGATTATGTTATTGCTACCGGCCAAACCCACAGTGTTAGAGATTTTACAGAAAAAGCTGCAAAAGCTGTTGGTATTGACCTTGAGTGGGATGTAAGTGGATCAAATGAAAAAGGCTTATGTAAAAAAACAGGAAAAATTATAATTAGTGTTGATGAGGCATTTAAAAGGCCAGCTGAAACTGATCATCTTTTAGGCGACTCCTCCAAAGCTTATAGAGAGTTAGAATGGAAACCATCTGTAAATTTTGAATCTCTGGTTGAGATGATGGTCGATCACGATATAAAACGAGTTGAAAAAGGCTTGGTCTGGTTTTAAGTGACTACCTTTTTTCTAATAACTCATTAAAAGCTTGGTCATATTGATCTTTCATTGTTTTAACTAAAGAATCTACTGATGGCGCATCAGTTATACCACCTATTCCTTGGCCTGAACCCCATATATCCTTCCATGCCTTTGTTTTCATATTGCCGCCAGAACCAAAATTCATTTTAGATTTATCTGCACCCGGAAGATTATCAGGATCTAAGCCCGCTTTAGCAATTGAAGGTTTAAGATAGTTCCCATTAACTCCAGTAAATAGGGAAGAGTAAACAATATCATCTGCCGCAGATTCAATCAGCATATCTTTGTATCCTTTATCTGCATTTGCTTCCTCAGTAGCAATAAACCTTGTTCCTAAATATGCTAGGTCTGCCCCCATAGCTAAGGCACCTGCTATTGAATGTCCGTCACCAATGGATCCGGATAATAAAACTGTTCCGTCAAACCATTCCTTAACTTCACGAACTAAAGAAAAAGGAGAAAGACTTCCAGCATGGCCACCTGCTCCCGCGCAAACTAAAATCAGACCATCAACACCTTGCTCAGCAGCTTTTTTTGCATGTTTTACATTAATAACATCATGAAAAACTACACCGCCGTAACTATGAGCGGCTTCAACAATTTCCAGAGGAGGGCGAAGACTTGTTATTATAATTGGAACCTCATGGTCAACGCATGTTTGCATGTCATCCATAAGCCTATCATTTGATGCATGGCAAATCTGATTTACTGCATAAGGTGCTGAGGGAGAGTCAGGATTTTCTCTGTCATATTCGGCAAGTTCTTCCTTTATTCTAGTCAACCATTCTCCTAGCATACTTTGCGGTCTAGCATTAAGCGCTGGAAATGAACCTACAATTCCAGCCTTACATTGGGCTATTACAAGTTCTGGGCCAGAAACTATAAATAAAGGCGCTCCAACTACTGGCAACCTTAACTTTCCTTCTAATGATGGTACAAGAGTCATAAACAAATCTCCTAAAATTTTTTTAAGCATAATAATCATAAATTTAATAATTGAAACATTCTTTTTTAAATGAATAATAAGGATGTGAGGTATGAAATAAAAAATAATAATTCTTCGCTTGGAATCGAGATCCTTGATTTTGATTACAATGATATTTTTGATAAAAAAAGAATAGAGGAGTTAAGGAATCAATGGCTTAAATATTCAATAATAATATTTAAAAACCTAGAGCTAAATCATCAGCAGCTAGAAAAATTTAGTTTAGCCTTCGGAGATTTTGGAGATGATCCTTATATACATCCAATTGTCGGTCATAAAAATATTATAGAAGTAAAAAGAGAGGCAAATGAAAAGGCGCAGCCTTTTGGTGGCTCTTGGCATTCTGATTGGTCTTTTCAGGAATGTCCTCCGTCAGCAACGTTGCTGCATTCAAAAATTATTCCACCTATTGGAGGGGATACTTTTTTTATTAATACTCATAAAGCATATAATGATTTAACAGATGATATTAAGAACAAGATAGATAGCTTGATAGTCTCTCATAGTGCTATTAGACCTTATGCCGATGATGGTTTTTATGCTTTAGAAAAAGATAAAGATCGTTCTATGAAAATTAAACCTTCTCCTAAGGCAAAGGAATTTATTTTACACCCTCTAGTTAGGACTCATCCTGAGACTAGGAAAAAATCTCTCTTTATTAATCAAGTTTATAGTATTGCAATTGAAGGTATGAATGAAAAAGATTCTAATGAGCTTTTAACGTTTCTATTTTTACATATGGATCAAGATAAATATATCTACAAGCATAAATGGCAAGAAAATATGCTGGTAATGTGGGATAATCGTTCTGTCAATCACTGTGCGCAAGGAGGCTATCAAGGCTATCAAAGGTTACTTCATAGAACAACTTTAGCTGGAGATAGGCCTTTTTAATAAATTATGACTCCATAAAATAAATGCATAAGTAAAGGCAACTTCTTTAATCTGATTATACCTTCCTGCCATACCACCATGTCCTGCCTCAGTATATGTTTTTAAAAACAAAGGGTTTGTGTCTGTCTTTTTATCACGAAGTTTTGCTACCCATTTAGTTGCCTCCCAGTATGTTACTCTAGGATCAGTTAATCCTGACGTTACAAGCAGCGTTGGGTAATCTTGTTCTTTAATATTATCATACGGTGAATAAGAGGAAATATATTGAAAGTCTTCAATATTTTTAATTGGATTTCCCCACTCCTCCCATTCAGGGGGTGTTAATGGAAGTGTATCGTCTAGAATCGTATTTAAAACATCGACAAAGGGAACTTCAGCAACAGCTGCCTTAAAAATATCAGGCCTTATATTTAATGTAGCTCCAACAAGAAGACCACCAGCACTACCTCCGTGAATTGAAATTTCTCCTGAAATTCTTTCTTTTTTTAAATACAATGCTGAGCAGATAAAATCTTCAAAGGTATTAATTTTCTTTTTCTTTTTACCATCTTGATACCATTTTTTTCCTTTATCCATACCTCCTCGTATATGGGCTATGGCATAGACCATACCTCGATCAATGAGAGATAGCCTAGATGCGGAAAAGCTCGGTGGTATTGAAATTCCATAAGATCCATAGCCATATAATAATGTCGGAGAGTTTTCAGGGGTGTCTTTTCTTTTTACTAATGAAATAGGAATTTTTTCGCCATCTTTTGATTTTGCAAATATTCTTTTCGTAATATAATTATCTTGATTATGACCTGATGGTATTTCTTGTTTTTTTAGAATTACTTTTTCTTTTTTGATGAGATTATATTCATATATTTCTTGTGGCGTAGTCATGGATGAGTAATAAATATGAATTAAGTCAGAGTTGTATTCATATCCCTCATTAAAATCTAAGTCATAAACTTCTTCATCGAACACGATAATATTTCGAAAGTTATCTTTTTTGTTTATTGATGATATTCTTGGAATCCCATCTTCTAGCTCTTGAATAAGTATGAAATTTTGAAGGCATGAAATACTTGTTATTAAAACACCTTCTTGATGAGGAATAAAATCTATCCAATTTTTTTGATCAAGTAAATTTTCTTTTGTTTCCATTACCTTAAAGTCTATAGAATTATCAATATTTGTTAGTATTAAAAATCTTGAGTTTTCTCTGTCATGCTCAATACTATATTCCACTCCATGATTTCTTTTTGCAAAAAGCACTAACTCCCGCTCTTTTTTTCTTTGATTGATAATTCTTATTTCGCTTGTTTCATGATTATGAATAGAAAGCACAAGGAAGTTTCTATTTAATGTTTCATCTATACTTAAAAAGAAACCAGTATCTTTTTCATTATAAATCTCTGTGTCTTCATCTTCTTGAGTATTAATTTTATGAAACCATAAACTCGATGGTCTATGATTGTTGTCCATTCTAATATAATAAAAGCCATTCCCATCTACTGACCAAATCATATTTCCATCTGTATTTTTAACTTCATCATTAAAATTTTTATTATTTTTAAGATTTTTTATTTTTATTGAAAAGAATTCAGAGCCTTTTGAATCAAAACTCCAAGATAAAAGATTATGATCAGGTGAACATGAAGCCCCGCCAGGTTTAAAATAGTCATAATCCTTACTTACTTCATTCCAATTATGAAAGATAACGCTATCCTCGATAGATGAATTATCTTTAAAGCGCCTGAGAACAGGATGTTGTTCACCCTTTTTCGTTTCTGAAAAATAAAACCAAGGCCCATCTTTTTGAGGTAAGGATCTATCCTCCTCCTTAATCCTTCCTTTAATTTCATTAAAAATTTTATTTCTTTCGCTGGATAGAAAAGATAACTGACTATCTGTCCATTTATTTTCTTTATCTATATAATCTCTTATTTCTTTCTTTAATATACTGGGGGAATGAAGGACCTCTTGCCAATTCTCGTCCCTAATCCAGTTATAATTATCAATCAATTCTTGGCCGTGATAATGTTCGCGAGTTATTCTCTTTTCCGCAATAGGCGGAATAATTTTTTTATCAGAGTTCATTTATTTTAAGTATTATTCAAATACTATTGATACTGTCTCAGCTATCATAGCTGGGCGATCTTGACCTTCAATCTCAATGCTTACTTCAGAAATTAATTGAGTTCCTCCTGCTTTTGGTTGAGCTTCTAAAAGTTTAGATTTTGCTCTGACTTTTGAGTTAACAGGGACCATATTTGTAAAACGCACTTTATTGGTTCCATAATTTATACCTCTTGTAACACTGGAAATTTTACTTATCTGTGAAGTAAGCATTGGAACTAATGACAGAGTCAAGAATCCGTGAGCGATAGTAGGCATTCCTAATTCTGATTTTGCTCTTTCTGGGTCAATATGTATCCACTGATGATCTCCAGTAGAGTCTGCAAAATCATTTATTCGATCCTGATCTATTGTTAGCCATTCACTTACTCCAATTTCTTCCCCAATACATTCTGTAAGCTCATTAACATTATTAAAAACTCTCATCAATTAATCTCCTTATTAAACTATTTTAGAATCCTTTTTACCCCAATAACGGTCCTTTAAAAGTCTTTTATATAACTTTCCTGTAGGATGTCTTGGAAGTTCTCTTTCAAAGTCTACTGTTCTTGGACATTTAATACTAGAAAGATTTTTTTTACAAAAGTTAATTATTTCTAACTCGAAGTCTGGACCAGTATCTTTCCAATTTACAGGCTGAACAATAGCTTTTACTTCTTCGCCAAATTCATCATTAGGAACACCTATTACAGCGCAATCGTAGACCTTAGGGTGTGTAATTATTAAATTCTCTGCCTCTTGAGGGTAAATATTAATGCCGCCAGATATTATCATAAAAGCTTTTCTATCAGTTAGGTATAAGAAATTATCTTTATCAAGCCTTCCTATATCTCCAAGAGTTGACCACTTAGGGTTCTGAGGGTGTTTTGACTCAAGGGTTTTTTTACTATCATTGTGATAAGTAAATTCTACATCGCTTTCAAACCATATAGTTCCTTCTGAACCAGTAGGTAATTCTTTGCCATTTTCATCACAAATATGAGGTGTACCTACTATAGGCTTTCCCACTGTTCCTTCGTGCGCTAGCCACTCATCTGAGTTACATGCAACAAATCCATTTGCCTCTGATCCAGCATAAAATTCATGGATAATATTACCCCACCATTCAATCATCATTCTTTTAATATCAATAGGGCATGGTGCAGCAGCATGAATGGCACATTCATGAGTGGAAAGATCATATCTATCTCTAATTTCTTTTGGGAGCTTAAACATTCTAACAAACATAGTTGGAACCCATTGACTCATTGTTACTTTATATTTTTCTATAAAAGACAGAGATTGTTCTGCATCAAAATTTTCCATTATTATATTTGTTCCACCTAAATAATTTAAACCCATCGTAAATCTTAATGGTGCTGCGTGATAAAGTGGAGCTGGTGATAAATATACTGAATTTGAATTCATTTGATATAATGTTGTAACAAGAGCCATTAGACCCTCTGATTGTTCTATAGGGGTATGCTTTAAAGGAATTCTAATACCTTTTGGCTTACCTGTTGTTCCAGAAGAATAAAGCATATCTTGCCCCATTTCCTGATCACTAATTGGAGTTTTTGGTAATTCTTCTATTGCCAATTCAAAAGACTCCCATCCATCAATCACTTCATCTACCATTAAATGACTAGGTGTGTTTTTTGTGATTTTGACTAAATGTTTTGCTACGTCTTTTAGGTAGTTTGAGGAAATTATTAACTTTGAATTACAATCACGGTGAATATATTCAACCTCACCAGCAGTTAATCTTGACGATATCGGAGTAAAATAAAGTCCTGACCTTTGTGCGGCCCAGCATATTTCTAGAAATTTTGAATTATTTTCCATAAAAATTGAAATACCGTCTCCAGCCTTTAAGCCTCTTTTTCTAAATAAATGAGCTATTTGATTAGATTTTTCATCAAGCTCTTTATAGGTTGTTATTTTTCCTGAAGAAGCCATAATGAATGCAGCTTTATTAGGGGTGTTTTTAGCATGTATATATGGATGCATTGGATTCCTCTTTTAAATAATTAAAAATTATATATGTATTAATACAACTTAAAAATTATTTTATTTGCAATATATTTTTGGAGAACGAGATGAATTACACTGCTATCCTTTATGAAATAAAGGAAAATATTTTAACTATAACTTTAAATAGACCTGAAAAATTAAATGCGTTTAACAAAGAAATGCAAGATGATTTAATTCATGCAATTGATAGGGCCAATAAAGATGATGAGGTAAAAGCCATTATTGTTACTGGGGCAGGTAGAGGTTTTTGCGCAGGAGCTGATTTGTCTGCAGGAAAAGACACTTTTAATATGGAGGCTAGAGAGGATAGGAAGGGAGCTATTTCAGATGATGGTCAGATTGATTGGTCTAATTCTGCAGTCAGAGATGGTGGAGGGCGTGTAACTTTAAAAATGTATGAATGCCTAAAACCCATTATTTCTGCATGCAACGGCCCCTCTGTAGGTGTTGGAGTTACAATGCAATTAGCAATGGATATTCGATTAGCATCCGAGCAAGCTAAATATGGTTTTGTTTTTGCGAGAAGGGGGCTTGTTCCTGAAGCATGTTCATCTTGGTTTCTTCCAAGAATTGTTGGAATTTCAAAAGCTTTAGAGTGGATTTATTCTGGCAAGGTTTTTGGCCCTAATGAAGCCTTAGAAGGAGGCTTAATTCGTTCAATTCATGATCCAGATGATTTAATTCCAGCTGCTAGGGAAATAGCTCGTGAAATAATTGAAAATACTGCTCCTGTATCTATAGCCCTATCAAGACAAATGATATTAAGAATGGCTGGGGCCAAACATCCTATGGACGCTCATAAAATTGATAGCAGAGGAATTTTTGCCAGAGGTAGAATGTCTGATGCTAAAGAAGGTGTTGAATCATTCCTTGAAAAAAGACCAGCGGAATTTAAAGATAGTGTTAATAAAGATTTACCAGAATATTACCCTTGGTGGGATGAAGAAGAGTATTCATAATTTATTCTGGAGATTTTATTTTCCAAATATTAGTTTTGATACTTAGAATTGTTAAAAATGTAATTCCTACAAGTGAGGAGGTAAGAATATTTGCTCGTAAGCCATAATTTTCTATAATATTTCCTGAAATAATAGCACCTATTGGACCAGATGTCATAAATGCGAGTGTATAAACAGATAACATTCTTCCTCTATGGCTTTCTTTTGCAAAAGTCTGAGTAATTGTTCTTCCCATTGCAATAACTATCCCAGCACCTCCTCCCCACATAAAAATTATTATACAGAGTCCATAAAAAGGCATATCAAAATACAAAGACGCTAGAATGGGAATTCCGCTGGTCATTGCTATCATAAGAGCTTTTCCCCAGTTTTTTAAATTTTTATTTAAAGCAAGAATGCTATTTGAGAAAAAAGTTCCTAACCAAAAACAAGTTGAAACAGTAGCAAAGCCTGTTGCTCCAAGCCCATATCTTTCAGTTGTGATGTAAGGAAGTGTTACTAAATTATTTCCCATAAAGCATAATCCAACCATTATCATAGAAATAGAAACTGGAAAAATTTCTTTGGATTCTCGAACTTCAACAAATGCCTCAAGAATTTCATCTTTAATTTTTCGTATACCGAGAGGTTCTTTAGCAATAGTTGGCTTTGGAAGTTTAAGGGCAAAATAGCCCCCCACCATTAAAGAGAAACCTTGGGCAATAATTAATGGCATTACCCCAACATTATCAGCTAATCCTCCTATAGCCATGCCTGTCAGTTGAAATCCAAACTGAGTAAGCATTGCTATAACAACTGTTTTTTGAATTTCGCCTTGTGATATTGTTGTTAATAGAGCGTCTCTTGAGGGGATAACAAAAGCAGATATACTCCCCATTGCCAGACCATAAATAATCATTACCCCAAAGCTTAAAAAGCCAAATTGTATAGAAAATAATATTAATAGTAATGGGAGTGATGCTAAAAAATGAACTATTGCTAATAGAATACGGGTATCTGTTTTGTCAGCTATTGTACCGCCCAAAACAATTAAAAATATTGATGGAGCTAATAAAGATACTTGAGCCAACCCATAATTGGAAGGGCTAACCCCAAGCATTAAAATTAAAATAGTAGGAAATAAAACCATTTGCAGCCCATTTACGAAATACCAAGATGCTTGTCCTGTCATATAAAAAATGAGGTTTTTTAAAGATGATTTTTGCATAGTTGTATAGATTAGACTCTTTTTTGTGCCTCACTAATCACTTTATTAATCACTGCTGTCAAACCATTTGATCTTTGTTGGGAAATATTTTCTTTGAGGTTAAGCTTCTCCAGTTCATTATTATAATTTATTTTTAGAATATTCGAGGGAGTTTTTCCTGAAAAAATTGAAATAATAATAGCCAAAAGACCTTTAACTAAAAAAGAATCTGAATCTGCTTTAAGCTCTAAAACAGTTTCTTTATTAACTTCTTCTTCGTGGTTATCTATCATTTTATTAACCTCTTTTTCAGTTAAAGATTGTGGTTCTCCTTTTCTATCAGATAAGAATCCACTAACACCATCCATTTGTTTAAAAAAGTATTTTAATTCACCCATAGAATTTGTTTTAACAAAAACATATCCTGGATAAAGAGCTTTTTCCTTTTTAATCTTTTTACCATTTACAACCATGAATTCTTTTTTCATAGGAGATACCACCTCACTTAACTTTCCAGTAAGTTTACCATCTGTTGAATATTTCTTGAGCTTTTCTGATATAGATTTTTCTCTATTACCCTGAACTCTAACAACATACCACTTGTCTTTCATATTATTATTGTTTTTGTATTTTCTTAAATCTGTTAATTTCATCTTTAATAAAGATTGGATGTTCATCTATTAGATAATCCATATCTTCTTTAGATATTTTTAATTTGAATCTTAAATCCTTATATTCTGTGTTAGTTAATAATTTCTTTACTTTCTCTTTATTGGATTTTGACCAAAACCATTTAGGATAAGGTTCATTCTTTAAAAAATGAAACCATATATTCATACCTGATACTTTATTTATAAATTTATTATTAATAAGTTTAGATTTTGTTAAGTATTTTTTAGATAAATATCGATTTATAATAAAAAAATACTCTTCTTTCTGACTATCAGTAACAAATTCCCATTTATATCTTTCTGAAAAGATAACTTTAAACATCGATAATAAATTATTTCCAACTGTCATATATTTAAAACTTTATCATTCATCTTATCAACAATATCATCTGGTAAATTGTCAACATTTAAATCAATTAATTTAGAATTGTGTTTTATATTATTAACTATATCACTAAGTTTTAACTTAGGTACTTTTTTCACTTCACAGATTAAATCAGCTGTATTTTCGAAAAAATCTGGATCCTTTAAATCCAACTCACCAAATTCAGTTAAATAATATTCATATATCTTTTTAGCTCCCTTAGCTCCTATTCCTCTTTTCTTACCATTCTTATATTCAACCCAAGCCGATAATATATTATCTGAACTATCAC
>ENA-ORDA01002570-ORDA01002570.1-marine-metagenome-genome-assembly--contig:-NODE-2570-length-13608-cov-23.659079_pt1 | contig 13608 bp, 12 predicted proteins | sample MGYA00237778_ERZ508506 | MGnify/ENA primary metagenome ERZ508506 (study PRJEB26177, sample SAMN06267891) | marine metagenome | isolation source: Monterey Bay, California, USA | place: Pacific...
AGTGAAGATTGATGATGTCGTAAGACATCAAGTAATGATAAAACTTACTTAGATATAAATGAACACTTCAGATTAAAATGTCTTCTTACCTGACGCTGCTTCTATTGCTTCTTTTTCTTTAGTATTCTTGTCTGAGAATGATTCAATAATTTCAGTCGTATGATATAATGGCATATTGTATAGCTCTTTTACTGAAAATGCTCCTTCAGTATACAGTACAATATCATATATTTGTTTTCTTAGATTTTTATTGATTTCATTCATCTCATCAACTAAGGCTTGACTATTAGTCGGATTAGCTCTTAGTTGTTGGTGAAAAAAAAAGTTGGGTTAAATTCCACTGGTGAGGTAAACTCTTTACCACATTGTTCATTACTACATTCAAATTTAAAGTTTTTGTTGAGACCGTTTTGATTAATTTGATTAGACATATTTTGTAACTTTTTAACAGTGTTACTGTCACTGTTACTGATCCAATCAAGTATAGCTTGTAAGTCTGTAATTTTGTCTCCAGATGGTAGTAGCACATATTCAATAGTGTCAGCAATCAAAACTAGATTAGCGGCTGCTGTTTTTTCTAAACTTTCTGAAAAGAGTTGGTGTTGTTTTTCTTTATCATCATCTTTATTAAATGTTGAGAGTATACTAGACATTTCAGTTATTTTAATTTGGTTAGTAGTTACACTACGTAAACTATTTGGTTTGAATGAAATGATTAATCCATTATCAAGTTCTATTTCAATGGTGTTAATAGTCTTTATTTGATTCAAAATATTAATTATCTTTATATTGTATTGTTCTTGAGTTTTACAATGTGTACATGTTGCGTCAACAGACATTTCACCTTCATTGCTGTTAATTCGACTAGCTAATAAGACAACGTCTACATCTGGCATTAGAATTTCATATGGGTTTTCCATATCAGGAAGTATGCTCTTTAAAATTTCAAATAGGCTTTCACCATTATATACACTATCAGGAATATTTAATAGCATTTCATCTTTAAAACTCATCGGTTTTATACCAATCTCGTTTTGATCGTTTAAATTTGTTTGAGATGTGTACCATTTGCCTTCAGTTGGCAACTTTATGTATATCTCTTTGTGTCTGTAAAAGTCTTCTAACGTTTTTGTCATTTTTCACCTATAAATACATATATAAGTTATTTATCTAATAAAGTGAGCAGTTAATGGCATCAGTTAATATACCATTTGGTGGAGGTGAGGTAACAGTAAATGTACCTGATTTTGCCATGGAAGGAACACAGCAAGACGTTCTTGAGCAAGCAAGTCGTCAAACAGACGCATTGCAAAAAATTGCGCAATCTATGGGTATTAGTATCCAGAACGATCGGCAAGAAACAAAAAGCAATAAAGATTTAACCTCAGCAATTAAAAAAGGCAATTCAGACGAAGACAAAAACTTTGCCAGATTAAACAAAAATCTAAAATCAATGAACGCAATGAGCGGAATGAGCGCACTCAATAGATCATCTGGTTCTGAAACACTAAGTGGTTTAGCAGGAAAAGATGGTATACTTGGTGCCATGGGTTTAGCAGCTATGGGTGGGCAAATTGGTACACTATTTGGTATTATGGAAGAATTTGGCAGTGCCTTGGGCGCATTACGTCGAACAGGCGGTGGACTTGGAGCAGATTTATTACAATTGCGCACTGCTGCCTCCGAGGTTGGTTTAGATATGCAAACACTTGCCAAAATTACTGTTGAAAATGGTAATGCTATTCGATCACTTGGAATGAATAGTGCTGACGGCACAAATGAGTTTTTGTCATTAAACAAAATGCTACGGGAAAGTACAAGGGACATGGGCTTTTTTGGTATGGGTACAAAAGAAATGTCTAACTTATTAGTAGACGAAATTGAACTTAGACGTAGTACTAGAAATGAATCATTTTTGGAAGCGGGCGCTAGAGATCAAATGGTTGCTAGTATGAAAGAAAATTTAAAGCTAAATGAAGTTATGGCTAGTTTAACAGGACAAGATGTACAAGATAGAATTAAAGCTCGTAACGAATTTAGAAAAAACGCAATTGTAGCCGCCGCACAAGCTCAAATGAATGAAGAACAACTTGCTTCTCAAAATGCCTTAGTTGAAAACTTATCTGGCTTAGGTAGCATAGGTGCCGCTGGCGGACCAATACAAACAGCATTAACAAATTTAATTGCTGGTGTACCAATGGATAAGTTTAACACTTCATTTACACAACTTGCGGCAGCTGCAAGTGGCGAGGGCATAGATTTAAGAGCAAATTTAGAAGAGTTTTCCAACATGGTAAAAGCTGGTGCTGATCCAGAAGACATGAAAATCGCATCTCAGGAGTTAATTCAGAAATTTGCTAATCTTGAAGTTCCTGACGGTCTTTTATCAAGAGCTGGTGCTGGACAAGAAGGCGCAATGCTTCTTTTAACAGCACGTCAAGAAGCATTCGCAATAAAAGTTGGTGAAGGTTCAACTGTACAACAAACAGTTAATGAAACTATGTCTGATTTTGAAGCTGATGTTGCCGCAGGCGGAGCAGCGTTGTCTGGTATGGCTAACCAGATTCAAGTTGCCGCTACTGAATTACAAAACACAATTATGGGTAGCACACTAAAAGCATTCAATGTTGACGTTAATAATCCAGATGGACTTATGGGTTTTATTAATAAACTAGAAAGATTACCATCCAGCGACGTATTTGTGGGAGCAACTAATTTTATTGCTGAAGTAGCAACACTAGCTAGTGGTGCGCAAGGTCTTATATCAATGGTTGGTATTGGTAATGAAGGCAAAGGCGATCCAGAAAAATACGCTGAACAAGCACTACTTTTCCGAGCAGTAGCAGATGCTGCTGGTGTGCCCATTGCCCAGATAGCTGAACAACTTGCGCCGATGGCAGGCAAATTTGGGGGTGTTCTGAAAAATTTAGACGCAATTTTGGTAGGAGGTGCTATGATGACAGGTATAGCAGGCGCCTATGATCGTAATAAGCCTTTTCATGTTGTACTAGTGGGTGATGAAACACAGCCAGTTGAAGGTGGTAGAGGCAATGTGACAGAAGGTCCTCGTGACCGTGCCAGATACCAAGAGAATAAAGCATTAATGGATGCCTTTATAGCAAATTTACGAAGAAGAAGTGACGCACAATAATTAAAAACACCATTGACATATCGATAAATACATGTTATAAACAAATAAAGAGAAAAATATGAGCTGGAAAAAACACTTTACTGTCTATCAAGGACAAGGCCAAGAAATGAAACCTAGTAGTTCTAGTCGTTTCCAAAGTTGGCTACCTGAAGTATACAGTGGACAACCTAATCGTGTTGAGAGATATTCACAATACGACCAAATGGATATGGATAGTGAAGTTAACGCTGCACTTGACATTATCAGCGAGTTTAGTACACAAAAAGATGAAACAACACAGCTACCTTTTAGCTTAGAGTATGTTGGTGATGTTACTGAAAGCGAAACAAAGATTCTAGAGCAGACACTACGTCAGTGGTGTAAGCTACAAGACTGGGACACACGTATTTTTAAAACATTCCGTAATGCTGTTAAGTATGGCGATCAGTTTTTTATCCGTGATCCAGAAACTTGGGAAATGTATTATGTAAATCCAGTTGATGTTACTAAGGTTATTGTTAACGAGTCCAAAGGCAAAGAGCCTGAGCAATATGTTCTAAAGAACATTGACTTAAACATGCAAAACAAAACTGTAAGTGAACCAATTAAACACAGTGACTCACATGCTAGTGTAAACAGTATGATGCGTGGCCAAACAATGGACCGCAATGGTTATGGCGCAACTGGCGCAGAATACAACAACAGTTTAGGTAACATTCAAGAATATAATGTTGATGCTACACACATAGTACATGCGGCATTAACAGAAGGCATGGACAGTAACTTCCCATTTGGTGCCAGTATACTTGATCCAATCTTTAAAACATACAAACAAAAAGAACTATTAGAAGATAGTATTATTATCTACCGAGTACAACGTGCTCCAGAACGTAGAGTATTTTATGTTGACGTAGGTAATATGCCAGCTAACAAAGCTATGGGTTTTGTTGAGCGTGTTAAAAATGAAATACACCAAAAGCGTATTCCAAGTAAAACAGGCGGCGGTAATAGTATTATGGATTCAGCATACAATCCACTGTCAATTATGGAAGATTACTTTTTTGCTCAAACTGCTGAAGGCAGAGGAAGTAAAGTTGAAGTACTACCAGGCGGTGAGAACCTAGGTCAAATTGATGACCTTAGATACTTTACAAACAAAATGCTTAGAGCATTGCGTGTACCTAGCAGTTACTTACCAACAGGACCAGATGATGGAACAGCAAGTTATGTAGATGGCAGAGTAGGCACAGCATTTATTCAAGAGTACAGATTTAACCAGTACTGTCAGAGATTACAAAATATTATTGCTCCAGTATTTGATAACGAGTTTAAACTGTTTATGAAGAACAAAGGCATTAATATTGATAGTAGTATTTTTGACCTACAGTTTGTAGAACCACAGAGCTTTAGTGAATACAAAGAAATCGAAGTACATGCCGCAAGAGCAAACGTATTTGGGTCACTTGAGGGTGTAGATTATCTAAGTAGACGCTTTATGTTAAGCAAGTATCTTGGACTTTCAGAAGATGAAATCCTCAAGAATGAAGAAATGTGGATGGAAGAAAACAAATCAGGTGTAACACCACCATCAGATAGTACACCAGGTCTTGGCGGCGTAGGTGTGCGTGGATTTGAAGGTGGCGGAAATGATCTAGGTGGTTTAGATGATTTAGATGTCGGCGAAGGTGGCGGAGACGACTCGCCAATTAGCGGTGCTGAAAATGCGACAACACCAGCACCAGCAGGAGGAGAAGACAATGCGCAGTAATGAATTTTTAGTTGAGTATTATGAAGATGAAGATAACGAGTACTCAAATCGTAAAATTGATGATGTTCGACGTAGTAGATTAACACTAAAACATATTAATAGACTGCGTAAACAACGTGAAATTCACAAGACAGAACATGCTACACGTACTGAACGTGTACAACAAATATACCGCAGATCATCTGGGGAATAATACAAACTACAACAAATTAAGGCATGAAAACTTACTTATCTTGACGTTCTTGTCAAAAAGTACAGTTTTTATGCCTTTTTTCTATGGTAAAACGTATTGGTAATAAATAATACTTGTAAACCAGTAATGGTAAGCCTGAATTTTTAAGGAGATATAAAATGAGTAATCATAAGGATTCATTAGTTAAAGTCCTAGAATATCTTGTCAACGAAGATCGTGAAAAAGCGTCAGACCTTTTACATGATGTATTTGTTGAGAAAGCAAAAAATCATTGGGCGTCACTTTCAGAGAGTGATGAGTCAGTGGAAGAAGATATTCAAGACGAAGACTTAGACGAAACATACGAAGTTGAAGAAGGCATCAATAACTTTGATGCAGAGGAAGACTTTTTAGACGACATCGAAACAGCTGAAAACGAAATCGAAGCTGAAGAAGTGTACGGCGAAGACGATGACCAAGAAGGTGAAGAAGAAGCACCTGAAATGGGCATGGACATGGAAGTAGACATGGACAGTGGCGAAGAAGAAGATGCTGCTGAACCAGAAGAAGCACTAGCTAATGTAGAAGATGCAATCGCAGAACTACGTGCAGCGTTTGCTGACATGATGGATGATGAACCAGCTGAAGAACCAGAAATGGAAGAAGAAGTTGCTTTTGAATCAGACGACAGTGACGACGAAGAAGTTGAAGCAGTTGAAGAAGGCGCAACAATGTCAGCAGTAAGTGTATCACACACTGATGGCAGTGACAACAGTAAGTCACCAGTTGGTCCAGGAGACAGTTCAATGTCACCATCAAAGCCAGTCGATATTGCAGGCGGTACAGTTGAAGCAGGTGGCAAAGCGCCAGCAGCTAAAGACATGGGTGTAACAGGTCCACAAGAAGCAGGATCACCAACACCAGCACCGGCTCCAAAAAGAGAGATGAAGTAATATGTCAACATCATTACAAGAACACTTAACATTTAGTCAGGCAAATATTGTTACCGAGAGCATTGAAGAAGCTAACGGTGGTAAAAGCCTGTATATGAAAGGTATCTTTATTGAGGGCGATGTACGAAATCAGAACAACCGTATCTATACAAAAGAAGAAATTCATAATGCTGTTAAGGCAATTACTGAAAAAATCAAAAATGGATACAGTGTATTAGGCGAAGCTGATCACCCGGATGATCTAAATATTAATCTAGATCGTGTATCACACATTATCACAGAAATGGATACTGATGGTGCGAACGGTATTGGTAAGCTGAAATTATTACCTACTCCAATGGGAAATATTTGTAAAACCCTTATAGAGAGTGGATGTAATTTAGGCGTGTCAAGCAGAGGTAGTGGCAATGTTAACGATAAAGGAATAGTCAAAGATTTTGAGATTATTACTGTTGATATTGTTGCCAATCCAAGTGCTCCAAATGCTTACCCCGATCCAATTTATGAAAGAATTATGAATCATAAACGTGGTAATGTATTAATGGATGTGGCTTCTGCTGTTAAGCACGACGAACGGGCACAGCGTTATTTAAAAGATGAAGTAACGCACTTTATAGAGAACCTAAGGTATAGGAGAGATTAATATGGCTCACTCAATAGATGAACTATTAGGCTCCGGAACGCTCTCGGAAGAGGTTAGATCTTCAATCAGCGAAGCATGGGAAACTAAGCAAGCTGAACTACGTGAAGAAGTTGCGTCAGAATTACGTGAAGAATTTGCAGGACGTTATGAAAATGACAAAGCGCAAATTGTAGAAGCAATGGACACAATGATTGGTGAAGTTATTGCGAAAGAACTCGAAGAGTTCCAAGCAGACAAAGCCAAAGTAGCTGAAGATCGTGTTGCATATCGCAAGCATATGTCAGAACATGCAAATGTACTGAATGATTTTGTGATGGAAACATTACGCAAGGAAATTAACGAATTGCGTGAAGACCGTGAAGTAGCAGATAAGAACATGGCACAGTTAGAAGGCTTTGTTCTTGAGCAACTCACAAAAGAGCTAAACGAGTTTCATGATGACAAACGCTCACTAGTTGAAGCAAAAGTCAAAATGATAAAAGAAGGCAAACAAGTTATCGAGCAAACAAAACGTAAGTTTATCGAAACTGCAGCAAACAAGGTGGAAAACATTCTTGAATCAACAATCAAGACTGAACTTACATCACTTAAAGAAGACATTCAAGTGGCTAAAGAAAACACATTTGGACGTAAGATTTTTGAAACATTTGCTGGAGAGTTTATGGGCAGCTACCTCAATGAAGGTACTGAAGTTGCTAAAATGAACAAATCGATAGATGCGCTAAATGCTAAACTCGATGAAGCAAACGAAATTGTTGCGCAAAAAGAAGTTCAACTTGCAGAATCAACACGTAAGTCACGTATTGCTACTGACAATGCTGAGCGTAAGCTAATCATGAATGAAATGATGGCACCGCTTTCGAAACAACATAAAGAAGTAATGAATGCATTATTGGAGTCTACTAAGACTACTAATTTACAAAACGCATTTAACAAGTATCTTCCTTCAGTATTGAACGAAGACACAACAACAAAAACTAAAACTAAAAATACGAAGGTACTTAGTGAATCCTCAAAAGAGATCACTGGTGGAAAAACAACGGTAGCAGAAGCTAATGTTGATGCTAACATTGTGAACCTTCGCAAATTAGCCGGTATACAATAAGTTAAGGAGACCGAAAATGGCAGACAACCTAATGGAAAATTGGGGCGCTACAAAAGACGCCCTCACAGATGGTTTATCTGGAACAAAGAAGCAAGTAATGGAATCAGTACTTGAGAACACAAAACGCTACATCGCAGAATCTGCGACAGCGGGTGCTACTCAAGCAGGTAACATTGCTACACTAAACAAAGTGATTCTTCCAGTAATCAGACGTGTTATGCCAACTGTTATTGCTAACGAAATCGTTGGTGTACAGCCTATGACAGGCCCAGTTGGACAAATTCATACTCTACGTGTGAGATATGCAGAAACTTTTGACTCAGCAACAGCTGGTGACGAAGCTCTAAGCCCATTTGCAATCGCAACTGGATACTCAGGTAACGCAGCAACAGACCGTGCAGATGCTACAGCATCGCAAGAAGGTTTACCTGGTAAGAAAATGTCAATTCAAGTGTTAAAACAAACAGTTGAAGCGAAAACACGTAAACTATCAGCACGTTGGACATTCGAAGCGGCACAAGACGCCAATTCAATGCACGGCCTAGACGTTGAAGCAGAAATCATGCAAGCACTTGCTCAAGAGATTACTGCTGAGATCGACCAAGAGATCATTACATCTCTTACATCACTAGCTGGTACAGCTACTGACACATACGACCAAAGTGGCGTAAGTGGTACAGCAACATTTGTAGGTGACGAGCATGCAGCACTAGCAGTTCTAATCAACAAAAATGCTAACACAATTGCAGCACGTACACGTCGTGGCGCAGGTAACTGGGCAGTTGTTTCTCCAACAGTACTAACAGTACTACAGAGTGCGACTACATCAGCATTTGCACGTACAACAGAAGGTCCTTTTGAAGCACCTACAAACACAAAATTCGTTGGTACACTAAACGGTACTATGAGAATTTATGTAAACCAGTACGCAGCAAACGACAACGTACTAGTAGGATACAAAGGCGCAACAGAGACAGACGCAGCAGCGTTCTATTGCCCATACATCCCGCTAATGTCAAGTGGCACAGTGCTTGATCCAGACTCATTCGAGCCAGTGGTATCATTCATGACACGTTACGGATATGTAGAACTAAGCAACCAAGCATCATCGCTTGGTAACGCAGCAGACTACCTATCAGCAATCGCAGTTACATCAAACAAACTAGCATTTGCTTAATAGCGTTAATACATACTAATAAAAAAGGCACTTCGGTGCCTTTTTTTACCTTTAAGGCTTGACATTAGTGTCAAGATGTACTATATTAAGTACATAAGCAATTAGAAAGATTCAAACATGTCAAAAACTACAGTACATATTACTTACTGGCCACCATGCGAATGGGGAATGTTTTGATGTGACTTTTTAAAAGTTATTTTATACAAGCCCCTAGCATTAATTTGTTGGGGGCTTTTTTTATGAACACACTATGTCCTACTGCAATAGGAAGCGTTGCAGCGCATAGATCCCGAAAGGGTCGAAGTTAGTGTGTTTTTAAAAAAATGAGGGTGTAGTGAAATGGTATCACGCTGGTCTCCAAAACCAGAAGCAGGAGTTCGATTCTCCTCACCTTTGCCAAATAATTCTACCTTAGCTCAGTAGGTTAGAGCGCCTGATTGTGGATCAGGAGGTCTCTGGTTCGATTCCAGAAGGTAGGACCAATTTTATCTTTACTGCTATAAATAGTATTAACATGGAGATAAGATATGAGTACCACAAAATATAAACAGGATTTAGACGTTACTGGAAACATAACCTTATCCGGAAATGTAACAGCAGACGGAAACGTAATATTAGGTGATGCTGATACAGATAGCATTACACTAAATGCTGACATAACAAGTAACATAGTACCAGACGTTACTAACACATATGATTTAGGTACCACTGGTAAAAACTGGAAAGACTTGTTTATATCTAATAATATCACTGTTGGTAATAATGTTGTTGCTCTACAAGTAGCTACTCTTAATAATTTAACAGTCGGAGCTGATTTAAATGTTACAGGTGAGGTAACAGCAAATACCGCAACAGTAGTTAACTTAGTTGCAACTAATATTACTGCAACTGGTTCTGGCACACAAACAATTAGTGCTGGTGCTAACATCGAACTAGATGCAACAAACCGTGTACTAGTTACAGACACGCCATTTAGACTAGCAAATCTTACAACAGTTGAACGTGATGCTATTGCAAGCCCTGTTAATGGCGATATTATATACAATACAACAGATAACAAATTTCAAGGCTATGCTACTAGTGCTTGGGAAGACTTACAAGGTTCTGTTAATAGTGTACAACAAATTAGTGGACCAGGAGCAATTAGTTTAGCTACGCCTATAACTGAAATTACAACAACTGGTACAGATTCATATACACTAGCTGATGGTGTTATAGGGCAAACTAAAATAATTATTATGATAGTAGATGGCGGTGACGCAACAATTACTCCAACTACATTTGCTACTGGAACGACAATTACAATGGCTGATGTAAACGATAACATAACATTATTATATGGTGCCAATGGTTGGGTGAATACCGCAAACCAAGGCTCAATTATAACATAAAGGAACACCTATGAGTGAAAGAGAGTATATCGTAACACTGAATGTAGGTGTAGACTATGCAGCATTTAATGCTGAAATGATTGAAGAAACTGGAGCAGGCGACATTCCAAATCGTACTGTTGAAGTAACTAATGCTAGACCTATTTCACAACGTAATACACACTACTCATTAACTGACGAAGAAGCAGTTGAGCTTGCTCAAGATTCCAGAGTAGCTGGTGTTGAAATCCCACCTGATCAAAGAGACGATCTTGATATAGGATTTGACGCAGTTCAAACTGGAGATTTTACAAAAACCAACAGTGACAGTGGAGTTTACTTAAATTGGGGGATGCGTAGATGTGCGACCACCACAAACGACTACAACACAGGCAACACAGTAAGCGGCGACTATGCGTATAATTTAGACGGTTCCGGTGTTGATGTAGTTATTCATGATAGTGGACTACATGTTGATCATCCAGAGTTTCAAGATGCAGATGGTGTAAGTAGAGTACAACAAATTGACTGGTATACTGAAAGTGGTGTAAGTGGAACACAAGATGCCAATCACTACAGAGACAATCATGGACACGGCACACACGTAGCAGGAACAGTTGCAGGCAAAACATATGGCTGGGCTAAAAATGCTCGTATATATTCAATAAAAGTCAGTGGACTTGAGGGTACTGGTGATAGTGGTACTGGTATTCCAATAAGTGATTGTTTTGATGTAATCAAAGGTTGGCACAATAATAAACCTATTGATCCAGCTACTGGATATAAGCGTCCAACTATTGTAAACATGAGTTGGGGCTATGGTAGTACTAATACATTTGAGCCATATGATGGATACTACAGAGGAACACAGTGGACATACGACAATAATAATTCTAGTGTTGCTACAAATTTAGCAACATCATCACAACTACAAAATCGAACTGGTCTACCATTATGGAATTCTTATTCTAGTGGAAATGCTCGTAGACTGAATACACGTATTACCAGTGTTGATAATGATGTACAAGAACTAATAGATGCTGGTATACATGTTTGTATTGCTAGTGGTAATAGAAACTTAACAATTGATGTAAGTGGCGGTCCAGATTATGATAACAGATACAGAGTATACCCTGTTGAAGCTGGAGCGTCTCAGCCTGGTGGTTATATCTATTACTGTAGAGGTAGTAGTCCTTTTAGTAATGATGCGTTTATGGTAGGAAATGTAGATAGTGCAACTAACAGCAATGATGATTTAGAGCAAAGAGCATCCAGTAGTAACCACGGACCGGGTGTAGATATATATGCTCCTGGTACACGAATTATGAGTGCTTGTAGTAACACAAATGCGATAGGCGGTCAAGACTACAATGTAGATAGCAATTATAAACAAGCTAATATAAGTGGAACTAGCATGGCAAGTCCACAAGTTTGTGGTGTAGGCGCACTGGCACTTCAAGTTAACCCACACATGACTCCAGCACAGCTTAAAACATTTTTACACAATCAATCACAATCAGGTAAACTAAGAGAAGATGCAAACTACACTAATTGGACCATTGCTGATAGTGATTATAGTAGTTCATCATCATCTAGATATCTAGCTGGCGCACCTGACAGATTTTTATATAGTCCATATCCTGGACAATACAAGTTTAGAATTCAAAACACATAGGAACTATATTCAATGAGTAACTTAAAAGAATTAACCATGGATCACCATCGTTCTGCGGAACGTTGTGGCTTTGTTAAAGTATTGCTTGGCGGTAATATTAGCAATGAACTTTATGGAACCTTCTTAATTAATCAGTATCACAAATATACTGCTTTAGAAAATTTAGCCATGAGTAAAGGTCTTTTGGATGGTATAGAATCAATTGTACGTGCTGATAAAATATTAGCAGATGCTAACGAAATGATAGAAGATACTAATATAGAATTATTAGATAGTACAGCACAATATAAAGAACATATACAAACACTGAACGATCATGATTTGTTCGCACACATTTATGTACACCACATGGGCGACCTAAGTGGCGGACAAATGATTAAAAAGCGTGTACCAGGTGCTTGTACAATGTATGATTTTGATGGAGACGTAAACGAAATCAAAAATGATATTCGTGGTCGTTGTAAAGATTCCATGGCCCCAGAAGCAAGAATGTGTTTTGATTTTGCTATAAAACAGTTTAATGAATTGTCTAAACTCACCGCATAAATACATTAAAGTATTGTGAGAGAGTTACATGGCCATAAATTTTGATCATCAGCGAGATAGAATAAGCTCTAGTAGTCAGAGCATAACAGTCAATACCACTGGCGCATTAATAATACCAGTTGGTACAACAGCCCAACAACCAACTGGACAAAGTGGACAAATACGCTTTAACAGTGAACTAGCAGCGTTTGAAGGTTATAATGGCACAGGTTGGAGTATGCTTGATGGTGTTCATGATCTTGACAACAATACATACATTACAGCAGAAGAAGTTGCTAACGATAATACACTAAGATTTTATACTGATGGTGTAGAACGTTTTCAAATTGGTGCTACTGGTGATTTTAAATTTGGTAACACTCTTACTGAAGTAACTATTGATGGAGCAACTGGCAACACTACAATTGGTGGTAATGTACAAATTGATGGTACATTAACAGTTGATGGCATTGCTACATTAAAAGCAGGCGCAAGTGGCAGTATTGCTATTGGTGATGACGCAACTGACAATGTTGTGTTTAACGCAGATGTCAATAGTGATTTAGTACCAGACACAAATGGTACATACAGTTTAGGCTCATTAGCACAAAACTGGAATAAAGCATTTTTAAGAACACTTGACAGTTCAACTGGCACTATTACTATTGATACAACTGGTTCAATAGTTTTACCTGTTGGTACTACAGTAGAACGACCAACTACTTTAGCACAAGGAATGGTACGTTATAATACTACTGATAGTACCTTTGAAGGTTACGATGGTAGTAATTGGGGTTCACTTGGTGGTGTTAAAGACATTGATCAAGACACATATATCGAAGCTGAAGAAACATCAGATGATGATACACTAAGATTTTATACAGCAGGCGCACAACGTGCTACTATTGATGCTGCTGGTAATACTACATTTGGTGGCAACGTACAAATTGACGGCAAACTTACTGTAGATGGTATTGCTACATTAAAAGCAGGAGCAAGTGGTACTATTGCTGTTGGTGATGATGCCACAGATAATGTTGTGTTTAATGCTGATGTTAATAGTGACTTTGTACCAGATACAAACGGCACA
>ENA-ORDA01002572-ORDA01002572.1-marine-metagenome-genome-assembly--contig:-NODE-2572-length-13599-cov-4.413992_pt1 | contig 13599 bp, 6 predicted proteins | sample MGYA00237778_ERZ508506 | MGnify/ENA primary metagenome ERZ508506 (study PRJEB26177, sample SAMN06267891) | marine metagenome | isolation source: Monterey Bay, California, USA | place: Pacific...
GTTCTTATTTAACAAGTATTTGTTTAGAGACAGTTTGTGAGTTGTTGTTTAGTTGTACTAAATAAATACCTGTAATTAAGTTTTTCACATCAATACGGTTGGTAGTGTTATAAGCATCAATGGTTGTTTTTAAGATGGTTTTTCCATTGATATCATAAATAGTGACGTTGGTATCTTCAGCTAGTTGTCCAGAGATGATGATTTGCTTGGTGTTATGAATAGCTTTAATACCCACTTCATTGAGATCTATGTCCTTGTTTGACAAGGCATCATTGGGTTCAAAATGCAAGAAGAAACGTCCGCTACCGGAGATAGTTTCTGAGGTGTTGATAACGTAAGAATTACCGTCATTTAGCAGCGTCCAGGTATCCTTGTCACGATCTTCGAGATAGACAAGAGTTTCTTGAGGGATATCAACGTCTTTTAGGCTAAAGGTAAATTGTTGTCCTGAAGTCATGTTTACACCAATAGCAATGGAGCTTTCAGATAGAGAACTGATGGGAGCTGTTTGAAAAGCTAATTTTTCAGTCTCGCTATTAGTGATTAGTTTGGAGTATAATTTAAAGTTATCACCATCTTCTTTGAGAACTCCGTCGTAGGCTCTGTCAAAATCTTCAGACACAGCTTCAGTATCTCTGAAATAGAATTTAGTATGCCTATTGTTATCACCACTATTGATGTTAAGTTTAAATTTATAGATGGTGTTTTGTACCGATACTGATCTACCATCAATAAAGTCATCATCACCTTGAATGGTTCTCATGCTTGGGGTGAAGGTTAGAGTTGCGTTATCGGATTTGGCCGCAACGTAGAAACCTTGTCCAGGTGCAATGTAGACTCCTGCGGCATCGTTGGTGTTGTAGTAAGTCCAATAGGAATCATTTTCAAGACCGTTATAAGCGAGTACATATACTTTACTATCATCTAGAACAGCCGCATTAGCAGAGAGAAAGTCACTTAAACTAATATAGGAAGTATAAGGATTTGCAACCACGTTCCAAGGGTTATTTACACGTCTTAGAGTAACATTGACCGTACCAGTTTGCACTGTTCCTGTGAATTTTACTGCTGCACTGTTACCTTGAAAGGTTGCTGCCCGATAACCTTGCCCAGTTTCGATGGTTGCCTCCGTGGTGTTTGTGTAATAATTACCCCAGCCATCAAACCCATTCAGGTAAGGGGTGAAGGAGTATAGTGTTCCATTATTGTAAATACGATTGGTGCCGTCATCAAGGGTATTTTCGGTCATTAAACTGTACCAGCTTTCACCAGTAACTGGTGAGGAAACAACATCATTTCCATTTGCATTTGTGCCTTCAAAATTATTTATCCATCGGTGGTATTTTAGAACTCCTGTCACATCACCGTTTACAATGATACTTCCAAAAGTATCTCCAATACTATAACATTTCAAAAACCCAGTACTAGAAACATCGACATCATCGTGAATAATTAAAGACCCTTGGTGTCTAATTGTGAGATTTCCTTGATCCAAAATTGATAAATCATAAAATTCATAATCATCTTTAAGGACAAGTTTATTATCTGATGCAATTTTCACAATTGAGCTAGCGTCAGGAATGCTACCAGTTGACCATCGTGACTCTTTGCTTATATTATCAAAAGAATAGCCTAGCCATTCATAAATAGGTGCCGCTGTTCCTGATAATTGAATATTATCAATCTCATGAATAACATTTGGATTACTAGTTGATGAATGATATATTTCAACATACAACTGAATTTGGTCTCCTCTAACATCACTTAAATCATAACTAAATAAACCAGTTTCTGATATATCATCATTCATTTTATCAATGGTCACCTTTTCAGACGCATTGTCCAATCTGTACGAAAACTGGATATAGTCTGTAGAAGACAGGTTTTGGGTTCGGTCTATAACGATACTGAAATTGAGGTCAGTGTAAGTTGAAATATCTATGGTATCTGTATATAAAGCACCCAGTCCTGAATTATTTATAGCATGAAATTCTTTGTTCGTTCCTTGATTGTGAACGAAAAATTCTGTGGCGTCATTATCGCCATTATCTGTGTACCAATTGATACCACCGGCATCGGTTCCGGAGGCGGCATTGTTACTTTCTCCTTCAAAAGTTTCATTAAACAAATTAGTTGTGCCACCTAACTCATATCCTGTCACGCTCAGATTATCTATAAAGATATAATCTGCGTTTTGACCCGCATCACATCTCAAACGTAATTTGTTTTGCGTATTAAACGTATAATTGTTGTTGTTAAAAGTTACTGTTTCTTTGACTCCGTAATTATTAGGACCACAATCATTATTATCGAAATCGACTCCTTTAACGTATTGTTTTATGGTGGTCCAATTATTACCATTATCTGAGCTGAGTTCTAAGAACCAATCTTCATTTACAGTATCCATGCTCGCAACAAAAAAGTCATAACTAACAGCAACAGAATTAAAATTTGAGAAATCAAATTTATTAGAAATTAAAGAAGAATTTGAGTCACTGTTGTCGCGAAGTCTAACAACCATACCTGATAAAGTGCCTACACATTCATAAGAGGTAATCTCATCTAAGTTGACGATAGAGTTTTCATTAATTCGATGAACATCAATCCCACCGTCGTTCCAATTACCAAAATTTGATTCAAAATCATCATTAGTAAGTATTGTTTGTGAAAACCCAAAGGTAATCATTCCAAAAACCCCTAGAACAGTTAATCGTATACAGGGAAACATTCTCTTGTTTTTTGGCGCAGAAAAAAACATAGCGTGTTAGGTTTTAAATATGTTAAACTTGAGGGAGTATTAAATTACACTTTATCGATTAATAGTGTATTTCGTCGGTGAAAATGCAAATATTTTAATATTTTTTAACCCTAAAATGTATATTTGGTATGTTTTTTTGTTTATTTTGGTTGTATTATCCAAGAATTGGTAAACTATCTTTTTCTCTTTGATAAAAAAACAAAGAAAAGCCCTTCTGATTATGAAGGGCATTTTTTGTATTATTAGTTGTGTATTTTTATTTGATAAGTATTTGTTTAGAGACAGTTTGTGAGTTGTTGTTTAGTTGTACTAAATAAATACCTGTAATTAAGTTTTTAACATCAATACGGTTGGTAGTGTTATAAGCATCAATGGTTGTTTTTAAGATAGTTCTTCCGTTAATATCATAAATAGAGACGTTGGTATCTTCAGCCAGTTGTCCTGAGATGATGATTTGTTTGGTATTATGAATAGCTTTAATACCCACTTCATTGAGATTTATGTCCTTGTTTGACAAGGCATCATTAGGCTCAAAGTGTAAGAAGAAACGTCCAGTACCAGAGATAGTTTCATTGACATCAACGATGTAAGAAGTCATATCATTTAAGAGCGTCCAAGTATCTTTATCACGATCTTCCAAGTAAATGACCACGTCATCAGGTATGACTATATTGTCAATGCTAAAGGTGATTTGTTGTCCTGTTACTGCTTCAACTCCTATTGGGACAATACTTTGAGAGACATTGTCTAGAGGGAGTGTTTGTATGGCTAATTTTTCGTCAGTACTATCAGTGACTAATTTAGAATAAAGGTTATAATTGTCACCACTGTCAAAAACATTTGAATCTAAGCCTAAATCAAATCCTTCAGACACGTTATTATTTTCTAGGAAGTAGAGTTCAGTATGTCTTATTTGGCTGCCATTTTCAAGGCTTAGTCTTAATTTATGGAAACTCACGTCAGAGGTTGAGCGTCCATCTTGCAGAAAGTCATCACCTCCAACGACAGTTCTCATATCAGGCGTAAAGGTAACGGTTACATTATCAGATTTAGCAGCTAGATAAAACCCTTGTCCAGGAGCAACAGTGATAGACTGAGTTTGAGCAGTGGTTTTATTATAATACACCCATCCATCTTCATCATTAATACCGGTGTATCCTAGAACGCCAATGTATCCGTTGTCAAGTTTGTCTTCATTTGCTACAATAAAATCATACATATCTATGTAGGACGGGTAAGGATTTCCAACCACATTCCAACGAGTTTGTACATTTCTTAAATTCACAGAGACATTACCTGTTTCAACTTGCCCAGTAAATTTGACTGTTTGACTACTGACTGCAGGGGTAGAGACTCTGTATCCTTTTCCAGATTCAATCATGGTGCTTGTATCATTAACAGAGTAAGGGTTTCCCCAACCGTAATAGCCATTATTGTAGGCATAAAATGCATACAGAGTACCATTATTGTAAATAGCATTTGTTCCATTAACCACGTTGTTAGCAATAACATCTGTCCAAGATTGGTTTTTTACAGGAGATGCGATTACATCATTTCCATTGGTGTCCAATTCCCAGTTATTTGTCCAACGGTTGTAACTGGCATTTCCTGTAGCTGTTCCTGTGACAATTAAGCTAGAAAATTCGTCATCATCAGAGAATAGGCTTGTCGTTCCTTCGTTAGTAAAATCAACTGTGGTTAATGAACCTTCTTTACCAATACTAAATTCTGCACCAGCTTTAACGGTTATTGAATTAACCTGTGCGTCACTTGTGAGTCTCAAATGTTTAGTATTTGGTATTAATACATCAGATGAAGAGGTAGGCAAGGAGCCTTTTGACCAAAGTGATGTATTTGTAGCAAGGTCACTTTCAGAACCTCTCCATATGTTATAATTGGTAGTCCCCGATAATTTTACGTTTCCAATGCCGTGATAATCATCATTATCATCGCTATTAAATTCGACCCATATTTGTAAGTTATCTCCAGTGACCCCCGTAAGATCCCAGTCATAATATGTATCTGAATAATTTCCAGTTAAGGTGGCTATCTCTTGAAGACTACCGCCGTCTAATTTGTAATAGAATTTTATGTAATCACCGTCATTATCAATTTTATAAAATTCAATAAAGGAACGAAGGTTTAGGTTTGTGTAGCCTTGAATATTAATATTATCAGTATACCAATAGACCAGACCATCGGTGTCTTCAGCCCAAAATACAGCGTCAATAAAATCAGAATCATCATAAACCTCAAAATCTCTTGGATTACCGGAGGAATCATCAGAACCCCACGTTGTTCCATAGAGATCTGTACCAGAAGTAGCACCATTTGCTTCTGTACTAAAATCTTCATAAAATAACTCATCAGGCGCAGGTGTTACGGTAATGTTTTGGGTGCTAGTTGCATTACAACCATTAGCACCTGTTGCAACAAGGGTTACCGTGTAGGTTCCCGTAGCATTATAGGTGTAGCTAGGGCTAGCAAATAAGGAAGTTCCAAAACTGTCACCAAAATCCCATGCGTATGATGTTGCATTACTGGACAGATTATTAAATTGTACTGAATTTCCTAAAACAACAGAGGTTGGAGTTATGGAAAATGCAGAAGTTACATTGGTAACTGTTATCACCACATTACCAGTCATGGTTTGTGTACAACCCTCGCTGTTAGTAGCCTCAATGGTGTAGGTGCCATTATCAGAGAAAGCGCCATAACTAAGAGCACTCCCTGTACCTGCAATTGGAGCTCCTTCATTCACACCATCTTTGAGAAGTTGGTAGTCAACACCGACATCAGAATCACTCAAGCCAATGGTAGTTGTTTGTGTATTTCCTGAACAGTAAGCTAGGTCATCACCAGTCACGGTGTAGGCTGTGATTGGAGAACAATCACTCACACCTGTGAGGGTGATATTGTCAATTCTATGCTTTTCATCTCCTCCTGATGTTTTAAAAGCCACCCAAATCTCTAAAGTACTTCCAGTAACTCCTGTTAAGTTCCAATTGTATGTTGTGTCAGGATTAGTATCGTAATATTGAGCGTTTGGAATGTTTGTAAGACTTCCACCATCTAATTTGTACTGAAATTTTATGAAATCAGAAGGGTCGAGAGAGCCATCAAAACGAATGTATGAGCTCAGTTTTAAATCATCATAATTGGAAATATCAATAGTTTGCGTTTTCCAATAGGCTGTGTTCCTTGTCTTAATTGCTTCAAAATAATTTCCATTTCTTACTTCAAAACGGTCCGCATTTGTTGATGTTTGAATATCCCAGTCCGTGTTATAAGCATCTGTACCAGATGTATCGCCTTGATCTTCATCTTCAAAATTTTCAAAGAATAACGTTTCAGTTGGGTTGTTAACAGTAATCGTGGTTGTTGCGGTATCACTACCGCAACTTGATGTTGCAGTTAAGATAACAGTATAAGTTCCTGTCTCGGTGTACTGGTGGCTTGGGCTCGTCTCGGTGGATGTGGTGCTGCCATCACCAAAATCCCAAACATAACTGTCAAATCCTGTTGAATTATTGGTGAAATTAACGGTATTATTAACTTCTATGGTGTTATTATCCGCAGTAAAACTTGCCAGTTGTGGTGGTGAAGAGAACAAAACATTACCTGGTATTACTTCCGAAGGCGCATTTGTTGACTCTCCTGGCTTTGCCCAGCCAACGGCAAGATTATCGCCGCCTCCTTGTTCCTTCATGAAAGCTTCTATGTAATAGATTTGGCCTTCAGTTAAGCTAACTGGTGCTGATTTTTGAGATCCATATTTGTTCCATTGTCTCGAGTTTGTCCAAACTCCCACCGTTGCTATGGTTGTTTTATTGGCAGGGTCTTCATCGGTACTTAAATTTAACTCGCCGTTATCATCACTAGCAATCCAGAAGACATAAGAACCTGTCGTTGGCGCCTTGATGTAACCACTTACTTTGACACCGTAATTACTTCTAACATTGGTTGGTATTTCAAAAGAATCTAAGATGCTTGTGGTTGAAGGGTTATTAGGATAGTTTGAGTTGCTCGTTAGATCAGAAACTGCGGTTCCGCTGATGTCGTTCCACTGTTCCATTGTAATACCAGGACTGTCAAGATTATATCCTTTGACAACAATGTTATCAATTAAAAAATAATCTCCACCTCCCGTACCGCCAGAATCAGTATCTACAAAAAATCTAAATTTATTTTGAGAGCTAAATGTGAAGTCATCACTTGAAATAACAACAATCTTTTTTTGACGTGCATCATTATCACCACAATCATTATTTTCAAAGTCATCATTACCTAATCGAAAATTTTTAATCGTTGCCCATGAAGAACCACCATTGGAGCTGTACTGTAAATTGTAGCCTTCGTTGTTGTTATCCATACTGGTCACAAAGTGATCATATTCGATAGTTACAGCAGCATAATTTGATAGATCGTATGAGGATGATGTGAGCGTTTTGTTAGTAGTAACTCCAGAGGCTCCAGCACCAACTAAGGCTACGAATGGTGTTGATAAATAACCATTACATGTGTAATCAATTAATCCACCGCCAGGTAGCGTGCCATTTTTACTTGTTATGTAACTTTCGTTTTGTCTAGTAACTCGACTACCACCATCTATCCAAGTTCCAAAATCCGCATTAAAATTGTCATTTGACAGCACCGTAGGAGTGTCGCAATCATCAGAGCTATTAACCGTAATGGCTTGTGTGGCTGTGTCGCTTCCCGCACTATTGGTTGCTGTAAGGGTAACTGTATAACTTCCTGCTAAGCTGTATTGATGAGAGGGGCTGGTTGCAGATGATGTGCTACTGCCATCTCCAAAATTCCACGAGTAACTCGTGGCATCCGATGAGCTATTTGTAAAACTAATTGTCTGAGAAGTTGTTACGGTTGTTGCGCTTGGAGTGAAGTTTGCTGTAGGGGTTGGGGTTGGAACATAAGGGCCACAAGATGAGAAATCCAATCCATTTGCTGGGGGAGTTGTGCAACTAGCATTTTCGCCATAGTTCGTGCCACCACATTGAAGGTAAGCAAAACCGTTGCATAGGATATCGTAAGAACCGTAAGTAATATATCCTGAGGTGCCTGAAACCTTACCACTACTAGAAAGTTTTAGTTGCCCTGTTATTTCAATTGAGCCACTAACGTTTACTACTCCATTTGCAGTGTTTTCTAAATTTCCACCGACAGTAACATCTCCTGAAATTGTTTGGGTGTAGGAACCACTAGCTATTGTGTAATTTCCACCTACGTTTAAAGTCCCACTTATGGTAACAACATGTGCGAATTCTCCTGCAAAGTTACCAGTTACAATTAGCGTACTGCCTGCATCAACGATTATTTCACTGATGCGGCCTGTACCAGCAAATGTTAAATTTCCTGAAATGGTTAGTGTAGCTCCATTTGTAACACGTATAGAATTTCCTGATGTTACATTAAGACTCCCTGAGGAATTCATATCGTGTTGTACAACAACATCCTGTGTTCCTTGCCAAAATGTAAGATTAGGAATACCGGTAGGAGTCCAAGCAGAGGCTAAGTTCCAATTTGTTGATGAGCCATTAGTAGAAGGACTTTGAGCGTTTAAAATTAAACATGATGACAGGGCAAACAGTAATGTAAAAATTACTTGCGCAGAGTAAATTTTTTTCATTCGGGTTAAGTTTATTAAAATGTCGTTTAGGTGATACTAAACTGAGGGGAATACAAAGTTCGTTCTCGTTTAAATGAAGTAAAAACAAATTCGACCAGCGACACTTTTACTTGTTTATTGTGTTAAAAAAGTAAATTTTATCGATGAAATACATAGTCGATTTTAGACTAATTTTCACTGTTTTTTTTTCATAAAAATGTATGGGTGGTGTGGTATTTATCAATAGAAGTTTCATTTATATTTTTTTTGGTAAAAAATGAAATATTTTAGATTTTTGCTATTGAATTTTAAGATTTTTAATAAAACGGTTGTCTCGAGGATTTTTTTTGGTTGTTATTTTTAGATGAGGTTTTATTCAAGCATGTTTATTCTTTTGTTTCAAATATGATGGCATACGTAACAGAATTTTCAGTGATTTTATAAGTCTATCAGACTCAATAATGTGTGGTCTGCCATAATCTTTGTAAAAACAGGATATTTTCGAACACTCTTCATTTATGCGTTATGCATCTAAAATATGGAATCAACTATTTTTCGCGTAAGTTGCAGGTGTTATGCCTTCACTTTTCTTGAAAGCACGATAAAAGGAATTTGTCGAGCCAAATCCTGATTCTTGACTTAAAGCATCAATGTTGTGAGCTTTTAAATAACCTTTTGCAATAAGATTTTTGGAGAAATTTATTTTAAATGAATTCCCGAAATCTGAAAAATTTTTAAAACCTTTTTCAGTTATCGATAGCGATACTTCGTGAGCTTTTATGGAGAAATGATTACAGACATAGGTTAAATTAAATTCTGGCTTTAAAAATAGTTTCTCTTGCTCTATGGAGTTTGTAATGGTCTCGAAGATACGTGATAATTGTAGAGACTTTTTCCTGTTTTCTTTGTTTTGAAATGAGGGATTCAAATATTCAGGAATGTTGTACATTAAATTTAAATGTGATTTCAAATACAAAGAGGCATAAATAAAGACAATTACGGCAAAATTTCTTGCAAGACTTATAAGTAACTCGTTGTTTGATTCTCTGAGAAACAATGAAAACAAAACTAATAATATGGTTATCCCTGCTTTTATATGTGTGATTGTGAAAACCCATTTCTTTACAGCGTTAACTTGTTTAGAGTCAGATTTAATTTTAAAATATTTGTACAATAATCTATAGGTTAACCATAAATAGGTGAAACTGAAAACTACTCGCAGAACCCTTAATCCTTGCGGAATATTTGATTTTGAATAAATAACCCAGAAAAGCTCATTATTACTCATGGTTTCTTGTGAAGCGTCGGGTGCGTATGGCAACGAGTATAAGAGTGCAAAAAACATAAACACCCCTAAATGAATGTAATTTTCTGGTGTTGATAGTTTTTTTTCATTAAACAAGACACTCCTAACATAGGCATAAAATAAAATTGGAATAGCATTTGTCCAAACAGAATTATAACTTTCAAAATATCGTGCGTTTTCAAAAATATAAGCACTTAATATTTTAATAAAAACAGATCTAAATGTTAAAAATGAAATGATAAAAAAAATAAGTACTAAAATTTTATTGGACAGATATTTTAACTGTCTTGCATTTGAAATTAATTTAATTGCAATAATTAAAAGTGTAATTGTCAGCAGGTAGAGACTTATTTCAAGTAAAAATATCATTAAACTGTTTGAAAGCTAATTTGAATATTGAATTAACAACTTTTTGTTAATATGACAAACATTTCATTCAAATTTCTCAAGATTAAATTAGGTCTAAATTATAATTCAATGTTAAACTAATTTTGTTTTCGTGTTTCTCTTGTAGTGCTTGTGTATGGGTAATTTTAGTTCAATTTTTTATGTTAATAATTTGTTCAAATCGATCAATGTCTATGATCTAAGGAAGCTAAAAACATCTCTAAATAATTGTTTTTTAGTAGCTTATAAAACTTGTGAGAATAGTTCACCTATCATATAGGCTCTGTGATTTTATGTTATATAAACTTTGATGAAGACATCGTATAATGGCCTTTGATAAATACATATTTTATTCAATTTATATCATTTTTTTTTTTGACATAATTCAATACTTGCGTTTTACAAGGTTTAATAACTTTCCTTGTATATTGCAATTGTTTTAAGTGAATACTAAGTTGAGGGGTCAATTTATCACTTAAAATAAATGCTTGAAAAAGCACTTTGTTCGACATTTTACACTGAGACAACACCTACTTAATGTTATGGATTTTAACTTCTTTGTTTACGCCGCATTGCCTCTATTTTTCTCAGGAATAAGTTTTTTGTTGACTTTTGGATTTATTAGTTATCTCAGAAATAGAAAAACAGCCTTAACCCTAAGATATGGTAAAGGAGGAGGGAGTAAATTACAGTCTAAAATTTATCTTTTTGGAGGAGCCATTGTGTTTACAACAACGTGTATTACAATTTTAATGTTGTATTTAGTTGGTGTCGTCAATGTTCTAGACTTTGTACCTTTCTTGATAGCGATTCTTGGTTTTATGTTGTTGGGCTTAGTAGATGATTTATACAGGCTAACACATCTTACCAAATCAGTTGCTCAAATCATTCTAGTGTCATTATATCTGCTTATGACACACATTGAAATTACAGAATTGTATCTGTTTACAGGTATAGACATACTAAATGGTTGGTTCAGTTATTTCGTAACCGGTTTTTTGATTTTGTTGTTTATTAATATGATAAATATTATTGACGGAATTAATGGTTTGAGTTCGAGCTTATGCGTTCTTGCAGCATTATTTTTTTCGTATCATGCGTTTTTAGTTGGCAATGATATGGTTGTATTTTTAAATATTGTTGTTATGGGTTCTTTGATAGCATTTATTTATTTTAATGTGTTTTCTGATTTTACCATTTACATGGGTGATCATGGAGCCTACATTTTAGGATTTTATTTAGTAATTCATTGTTTTTGGTTACTTGGTGATGCCGAAACTTTAATGTTGAGACAATTTTCTCCTATTATGGTTTTTGCGTTATTTAGTTATCCATTTATTGATTTGGTGAGGGTGATTATTATAAGAGTTTATAATGGGCTTAATCCAGTTAAGGGAGATAAAAGGCATTTACATTATGTATTTTTAACTCAAGGATTTTCCCATGGTCAAAGCACCTTTTATATTGTCTTTTCTACACTGTTAATCATTTTGATTGCAAGACAGTTAATTCAACTGGAATTAATTTACCAAGTAGTGTCTTTATTGGGATTATCACTAATATTATTTCATATACCTCTTGTTTTTAGAGGTGTAAAGTTTAAATTTTAATTTTTTTTTCTATTTTAGCAAAATCAATATAGAGTAATTAAAGTACTCGTAAATAAACAGGATTTGCAATCACTAATTACTTCGAAAACTCGGATCAAGTTATTAATTAAGTTTTTTCTTAATTCTAGCACAAAGGGTTATCTTAGGGGGCTCTCAAAGGAGTTTGATGAATCCACCAATGGAATACGAAAAGAATTAAACTCTTTAACCAAAGCTGGCTACTTGAGGGTCACGAAAAATGATTCAAATAAAAAGCTATACACAGCTAATAAAAAACACCCACTTTACGATATTCTCCATCAAATTGTTTTAAAGGAGTTAGGTTTAGATCATATTGTTGCCTCAGTGCTTGATCGTATGGGTGGCGTCAAACGGATTATTGTGATTGGGGATTATGCCAATGGTTTAGATACTGGAGTGATTGATGTTGTTGTTGAGGGGGAAGCTTTAAATACAGATTATATCGGTACGCTATCTGATAAAATGAAACAAAAAATAAATCGTAGTGTTCGTTTTTTATTGTGTGCTAATTATCAGGAGAAGGGTCTTGAATTATATAATGCTTCCAAAGATGGAAAATAAAAAACAGTGGTATGTGGTGGTGACAAAACCTCGGGCAGAACGTAAAGTTGCAGAACGCTTATTGCAAATGGATATCGAAGTTTTTTGTCCTACAAGGATTGAGCGTCGTCAATGGAGTGACCGAGTTAAAAAAATTGAGGTGTCATTATTGCCATCTATGGTGTTAGTCAATTTAGAGCAGAAGGATCGTGATCGTGTATTCCAGACACAAGGTGTTTTGCGATATCTGTTTTTCTTAGGAAAACCTGCACAGGTACGAAACGAAGAAATAGAGGCTTTAAGGGAAGTTGTTGAAAAGGGATCACATGTTTTAGAAGTGAGAAGTATATCGCCCGGCGATCGTATAGAGGTGCCTGGATTTGGGTCTTTACCACAAAAAGGAATTGTAAGGCAAGTTTCTGGTAATAAATGTTGGGTAGTTTTAGAACAATTAGGGTATGTGGTTACCCTGCAGTTATAATTAAAATAGCATTCGAAGAATTGTTTTTGAATGTTTATAAATATGTAAAATAATCAATTTCAGTTAGTTGTATAATGTAATGTGACTGATGGAGGCGAAGCTGTGGAAAATATATGGGTAACAAAGTAGTTTACGAACCAAATCAATATGCCAAAATTGGTTTTTTTAAGACCATGCTGGTTATAATAAAAAATACTATTGCTTCTAAAGAATTAATTTTTCAGCTTTACAAACGTGATTTTTTAATGCAATATAAAAAATCATTTTTAGGTCTTGGTTGGATGATATTTGGCCCTATTATGGGAGTTGTTTCATGGGTATTGATGGACTCAGCAGGGGTGTTATCTCCCGGTGATGTTGGTGTGCCGTACCCGGTTTATGTGTTATTTGGCACCTCAATATGGGGGCTCTTTATGAGCTTTTTTTCTAGTACAAGCCAAACCTTGCAAATTGCTGCAGGGTTTATACAACAAGTTAATTTTCATCATGAGGCTCTTGTGTTCAAGCAAGGGTTACAAAATTTAACCAACTTTGGTATTTCACTTATTATAAATATTGTTGTAATGCTCTCTTTTGGGGTGATGCCTACGGGGTTTATAGTATTAGTACCACTGTTTATAATCCCTATATTTTTCTTGGCGGCCAGTGCTGGTTTAATGGTCTCTATTTTGAGTACTCTTACCTCAGATGTGTCTAGAATTGCATCCTTTTTTCTTTCATTGCTTATGTTTATCACCCCTGTTATTTATGATTCTTCAGAGAAAGTAGTTTGGTTACAACAGTGTAATTTATATAACCCTTTAACGTATTTGATAACTGCTCCTAGAGATTTAATATTAACAGGAACCATGTCTAATCCTTTCTATTATA
>ENA-ORDA01002577-ORDA01002577.1-marine-metagenome-genome-assembly--contig:-NODE-2577-length-13578-cov-3.239167_pt1 | contig 13578 bp, 12 predicted proteins | sample MGYA00237778_ERZ508506 | MGnify/ENA primary metagenome ERZ508506 (study PRJEB26177, sample SAMN06267891) | marine metagenome | isolation source: Monterey Bay, California, USA | place: Pacific...
AAGGGTCTTATTGAAAATGCATTTCTACATTTAGAAAATTTCAAGCAAACCTATACCAACAGTGCAATTGCGCATAAAAAGAAGTTGATAAGTTCGATTTTTCCAGAAAAAATAGAATTTGACGGAAAAAAATGTCGAACTACAAGAATCAATGATGTGTTGAGGTATATCTTGCAGATAGACAAGGAGTTAGATGAAAATAAAAAGGGACAAATCTCAAAAAATATGAGTTTGTCCCGTGTGGTGGAGCCGGGGAGATTCGAACTCCCGTCCAAACAAGCAATAATAGGGCTTTCTTCATGTTTAGTTTTCAATTAAATTTTCGACCAATTGCCGGTTGAAAACGACCAACGCGTGGCTTATCTTTAATTAGAGTTTCGCAAATACATCAAAGCACTATACTTGCTAGGTTTACTTTTACGAAGCCTCTATATCGATTGCCGTAAACCAAGGCGCTCGAGAGACTTCCTGCTTGCCCGCCTTGCGGGCCGAGGCATTATCCTACTATAATTCGGATTATGCAGCTAGGGCGTAGTTATTCTCGCCGTTTAAAAGTGTGAAATATGATATTTACGAGCTATATCCCAGCGCTCGACATGCTTACCTTACCATTAGACCCGCTGTCAAAACCAGTCGGCCCCATATTTGTTTAATAACAAAGGTTGAATTTCAATGAACATTTACAAAAATCCATTTTGTAAAAGGAAGACAAAGATATAATAATACTTGTATCTTTGAGGACCTTAAATAAAAATTCAAAATCTAGATTTAATGCCCATAAAATTTGCCCTGATAAAAGAACGAAAATCCCCTCCGGATAGAAGGGTTGTTTTTTCACCAAAAAAATGCCGAAACCTTTTAGAAACCTTTCCAGATGCAACTATGGTAGTGGAGAAAAGTGAGGTTCGGGTATTTGAGGATAATTTATATGAAAAAGAAGGTATTGAACTCGCTGACGACCTCCGCAATTGTGATGTTATATTGGAGTTAAAGAGGTTCCAATACCGGCATTGATTCCTCACAAAAAATATTTTTTCTTTAGCCACACCATCAAGCAACAACCCTACAATAGAGCACTTTTGCAAGCAATATTAAAAAATAAAATAGAGCTTTACGATCACGAAACCATCGTCAAAGAAAATGGTGCTCGTCTCATTGGTTTTGGAAGGTATGCGGGTTTAGTGGGAGCTTATAACACTTTCAGAGCGCTCGGTTTTCGAGATGATTTATTTAACCTGCCAAAAGTTGAAAATTTAGCAGACTTAGCTACTATGAAACTTGAACTCGATAAAATTAAATTACCAGCAATTAAAATAGTACTTACCGGGACTGGAAAAGTAGCCAAAGGTGCTAAAGAAATTTTAGACTATTTAAAAATAAAGGAGGTATCCGTCTCCGACTATCTAAACGAAAAATTTAACGAAGTAGTTTTTTGTCAGATAGATGTAGAGGATTACAATCGACGTACCGATGGGAGCGTATTTAATAAAAATGAATTTTTTAAAAATCCGGTAGGTTATGAGAGTAATTTTATGCGTTTTGCAGAAGTGACCGATATGTTTATTGCGGGTCACTTTTATGGCGATAACGCTCCTTACTTATTTACAAGAGAGGATGCGAAACATCCAGATTTTAAAATAAATTTAGTAGGTGATATTTCCTGTGATATTGACGGCCCCGTTGCCAGTACACTGAGAGCTTCCACCATTGCAGATCCTTTTTATGCCTACGATCCTCAGCGTGAAAAAGAAGTGCCTTTTAAAACCAAAAATAGCATTTCTGTTATGGCAGTAGATAATCTCCCTTGTGAATTACCAAAAGATGCTAGCGAAGGTTTTGGAACGATGTTTATTAGTCAAGTAATCCCCGCTTTTTTTAATGGTGATAAAGATGGGATTCTCCAAAGAGCACAAATAACCACTGCCGAGGGGACACTTACCGAAAGATTTTCTTATTTAAGAGATTACGTTGCTGACCAGGATTCCTAAAAAAAATATTGATTTTTACAGTATTCTTAATAAAAAGTATTATTTTTAGAATGCTTAATTAATTGGGGAGTTAATGAAAGCGATTATTTAAAAAAAGGGTTGTGTAAAAACAACCTTTTTTGCTTCCCACTTTTTTAAATCAAAACTGTTTTGCTGACTAGTGATTAAAGTTTTATAATCGTTTTTCGGATGGCAACAAGATCCTTGAGTAACTTCTCTAAATATTTTATATCTAACATATTAGCCCCATCACTTTTTGCATTGGTAGGGTCAAAATGAGTTTCTAAAAATAAACCGTCGACTCCAACTGCAACCCCTGCTCTAGCTAAGGTACCTATCATATCGGGTCTTCCGCCGGTAACACCACTTGTTTGGTTGGGTTGTTGTAAGCTGTGGGTGATGTCTAGGATCGTAGGCGCAAATTGTTGCATCGTAGGAATTCCGCGATAATCCACCAACATATCTTGATAACCAAACATGGTACCGCGATCTGTAATAGTTACTTGTTGGTTACCACAATCCAGTACTTTTTGTACCGCATGTTGCATACTCTCAGGACTCATAAACTGTCCTTTTTTTAGATTGACCACCTTACCAGTTTTAGCGGCAGCTACCACCAAGTCTGTTTGTCTTACTAAAAAAGCAGGAATTTGTAATACATCTACATAGGGTGCTGCCAATTGAGCATCACTAACTTCATGGATATCAGTAACGGTAGGGATATTAAATTTTTCTGATACTTTTTTTAATATTTCTAATGCTTTTTCATCACCAATTCCCGTAAAACTGTCAATTCGACTTCGATTTGCTTTTTTGAAACTGCCTTTAAATATGAAAGGGATTTCAAGACTGTCCGTAACGGTCATTATTTTTTCGGCGATTTGCATCGCCATTTCTTCCCCTTCAATAGCACAAGGTCCAGCCAATAAAAAGAAGTTGTTACTATGGGTATGTTTTAATTTTGGAATTAAATCGAGATTCATATGTTGTTATTATAGCCACAAAGATAGGATAATAATGGTTTAAAATAATCATTCCGCATATTGTGTTATAATCGAATAAGAAACACTATTTTTGCACCCTCTTAAAAAAGATAGTCGTATGAAAATCAAAAACATCGCCATTATTGCGCACGTAGATCACGGTAAAACTACTTTGGTAGATAAAATTATGCACCACTGTAGCCTGTTTCGTGAAAATGAAAATAAGGGAGAACTTATTTTAGACAATAATGATTTGGAGCGGGAACGAGGAATTACCATTACTTCGAAAAATGTTTCTGTAGTCTATAAGGACACTAAAATAAATATTATTGACACCCCTGGTCACGCCGATTTTGGTGGAGAAGTAGAACGTGTATTAAATATGGCAGATGGGGTACTATTATTAGTAGATGCTTTTGAGGGACCTATGCCACAAACACGATTTGTATTACAAAAAGCAATCGATTTAGGTTTAAAACCTTGCGTAGTGGTTAATAAAGTAGATAAAGAAAATTGTACACCAGATGAGGTACATGAGGCGGTATTCGATTTAATGTTTGAATTAGGAGCCGAAGAATGGCAGTTGGATTTCCCAACCGTTTATGGTTCCGCAAAACACAATTGGATGAGTGACGATTGGCAAAATCAAACCGACAACATTGAACCTTTATTAGAAATGGTATTGGAGCACATTCCTTCTTTTGAAGCTGAGGATGGAAATGTACAAATGTTAATCACCTCTTTAGATTACTCCTCTTTTACAGGAAGAATTGCAATTGGAAGGTTACACCGAGGTACTTTAAAAGAAAATATGCAAATCTCTCTCGTAAAACGTGATGGGACTATTGTAAAAACTAAAATTAAAGAACTACACACTTTTGAAGGTTTAGGAAGAAAAAAAGTTACCGAAGTAAAAGCTGGAGATATTTGTGCTCTGGTAGGCTTAGAAGGTTTTGAAATAGGCGATTCTGTTTGTGATATTGAAAACCCAGAGAGCCTTGCTACCATAGCAATTGATGAACCTACCATGAGTATGTTGTTTACGATTAATGACTCTCCTTTCTTTGGAAAAGATGGAAAATTTGTAACCTCTAGACATATTAAAGAACGTTTAGAAAAAGAATTAGAAAAGAATTTAGCCTTAAGAGTCGAGCAAACAGGAAGTGCCGACAAATTTATGGTATTTGGCCGTGGTGTATTGCACTTATCCGTATTAATTGAAACCATGCGAAGAGAAGGCTATGAATTACAAATTGGCCAGCCACAAGTTATTATCAAGGAAATTGATGGAAAAAAATGCGAACCAGTAGAGGAGTTAACTATAGATTTACCAGAGAATGTAAGTGGAAGAGCTATTGACATGGTTACGATTCGGAAAGGGGAAATGCAAAGCATGGAAGCTAAAGGAGAGCGAATGATTTGTAAATTTATAATCCCTTCGCGTGGAATTATAGGTTTACGTAATCAATTATTAACAGCTACAGCTGGTGAAGCGATTATGACGCACCGTTTCTTTGAATATCAGCCATTAAAAGGGGGAATTCCAGAACGATTAAATGGAAGTTTGGTTTCTATGGAAAACGGAAAAGCAATTCCGTATTCAATAGATAAATTACAAGATCGAGGAAAATTCTTTGTAGATCCAGGAGAAGATATTTATGAAGGGCAAGTTATTGGTGAGAATACCCGTCAAGATGATATGGTGGTAAATATTACCAAAACCAAAAAGTTAAGTAATGTACGTTCGTCTGGTGCCGATGATAAAGCAAGGATTGTCCCTGCGATAAAATTTTCACTTGAGGAGGCGCTAGAATATATTCAAAAGGATGAATATGTAGAGGTCACGCCAAGTCATTTAAGATTGAGAAAAATCTATCTCAAAGAAGTTGATCGAAAAAGAAATAAACTATAACATTTAAAAAAAGGGATTTATTAATTAAATCCCTTTTTTTTATAATATTCTAGCTGTTTTTTTGTTGTACTTACTTATGTGCTAGGCGAAAGTTTACTAAAATAAAAATTATAAGTAGATTTACAGTTCAATAATGATTATAAACAAACACTTTTTTTGTGTATAAAGTATCTAGATATACTGCCGAAGATAAAATAGAATGGGATCGTTTTATAGCCACTGCTAAAAATGCTACTTTTTTATTTCAGAGAGATTTTATGGACTATCATCAAGATCGTTTTGAAGATTTTTCATTGATGATCTATAAAAATGAAAAATTATATGCATTGCTTCCGGCAAATAAAAAAAACGAGGTGATATACTCACATCAAGGACTTACCTATGGTGGGCTCCTCCTCAATAACTCAGCCAAACTAAAACAAACTTTTGATGCTTTTAAAGAAATAAATAAATTTCTATTCGAAAACGGAATTCAAAAATTAGAGGTGCGATTAATTCCTCCCTTTTATAATAAACTTCCTTCAGATGAACTTGAATATTTATTTTTTAAGGCAGCAGCTAGATTAATAAAACGTGACGTGGTTCTTTTAATAGACTACCACCACCAACTACCTTTTCAAAAAAATAGGAGAGAGGGGATTAACAAAGCAAAACGAAAAAATTTAGTAGTCAAGACCGATGACAATTATGACTTATTTTGGAATGAAGTACTAATTCCAAATCTTTCATCAAAATACAATACAGCTCCCGTTCATTCCCTTGAGGAGATCAAAGACTTAGCTAGTAAATTTCCAAATCATATTCGTCAAGTAAATGTTTATCAGGACAATATAATTGTAGCTGGAACTACTGTTTTTTTAACGGATCAAGTAGTGCATCCACAGTATGTTTCTGCAAAAGCCAACAAAAACGAGTTGGGAAGCTTGGATTTATTGTACGACTTTATCATCCAAGAATTTAAAGAAAATAGAAACTATTTTAGTTTCAATACTTCCAGTGTAGAAAATGGAGAATTACTTAACGAGGGTTTACTGTTCTGGAAAGAAAGTTGTGGAGCACGTCCTCATGTTTTTAATAATTATGAAATAGAAACCGCATCCTACAAAACACTTGAATTTAAAACAATATGATCCCTTTTTTAGATTTACATAAAATGAATCATCGATTTGAAGAAGAATTTAAAAATAAATTCACTGATTTTTTAGATGCTGGATATTATATTTTAGGATCCAATGTCAAATCATTCGAAAAAGAATTTGCTGCTTTCTGTGGAACGGAATACTGCATAGGTGTTGGGAATGGCCTAGATGCGCTTCGATTGATTCTCGAGGGCTACAAAACCCTTGGAAAATTAAAAAATAAGGATGAGGTTTTGGTTGCATCAAATACTTATATAGCTACCATACTAGCCATTAAACAAGCTGGTTTAAAGCCAATCTTGGTAGAATCTGAAGCAACTACGTTTAATTTTAATTTAGAAGCTATATCGCGTTCAATTAGCAATAAAACCAAGGCAATTCTTCCGGTACATCTGTATGGACAATTAGCTCCAATGGATGCGATCAATCAAATTGCTGCCGATAATAATTTATTAGTAATTGAAGATGCCGCACAGGCCCACGGCGCAATAGCAAATACAGGGCGTTTAGCCGGTAATTTAGGGGGTGCCGCAGGATTTAGTTTTTATCCAACTAAAAATTTAGGAGCATTGGGAGATGCTGGAGCTATCACTACCAACGATCCAGAATTAGCTGAGGTAATCAGAAAATTAAGAAATTACGGATCCTCCTCTAAATATGTGAACGAATACATCGGATTTAACTCAAGACTTGACGATGTTCAGGCTGCTCTTTTAAGAGTAAAATTACCCTTTTTGAAGCAAGATAATAAAAGAAGGCAAGAGATAGCTCATCGGTATATTGCTGAAATTAGTAATCCAAAAATTATATTACCTACCATAATTAACAAAAAGGGGCATGTTTTTCATTTGTTTGTAATTCAAATATCTAACAGAGAAGCGATGATTGCTCATCTTACAAAACATGAAGTTGGGTATTTAATTCATTATCCCATTCCGCCGCACCAACAGGAAGCCCTTGTGGAGTTTTCTAATTTAAATTTTCCTATAACTGAAAAAATTCACCAAGAAGTACTAAGTATTCCGATAAGTCCGGTACTGAACAACAACGAGGTTCAAAAAATAATTGAAGTTCTAAACTCATTTTAATTTGAAAATTCCTAAAGTTTTAAAAGAAAATTTATTGTTGAAGATGACCTCTTTAAATGCAGTTGTCATTAGCATTCGATTGGTAATTTCTCTTTTTATACAGCGTTTTCTTGCAGAATTAGTAGGGGAAGAAGGAATTTCTAAGATTGGACAACTTCGGAACTTTACTGTTTTATTAACTTCTACCACCACAGGAGGTATTTTTAATGGAGTAACTAAATATGTTTCTGAATACAAAGATGATGAAGAACAGCTACAAAAAATGTTTTCCACTGCCTTCGTTTTTACCTCCATTGGAATCGTAGTAACTTCCTTATTACTTTTCTTCAATGCGGCTTTTTTAAGTACTTATTTATTTGGTACTGTAGATTTTGAATACTTAATTAAACTGTTAGCAGTGATCGTCCCATTTATTGCAACTTATCGTGTTTTTAATGGAGTCGTTCATGGCTTATCCAAGTATAAAAATTTTGCAAAAATTGATTTAATCAGCTACTTGTTGGGGGCGATACTCCTAATTTTATTTTTAGTTAATTATAATATTGATGGAGCTTTAATAGCTATTGCAATAACTCCCATCCTTCAGTTTCTGGTTTTATGTTATATTTTTTTTAAAACCTTAAAGGAATATGTTCACTTTTCGGAGTTGAATTTTAAAATTCCTTTCGCTAAAGAATTGCTAGCATTTACCTTAATGTCTTTTGTATCTACCGGTTTATTGAGCTTTGTTGAAATTGATATTCGAACTATGATTCGTAATAGAATCACAGAAGCAGATTCTGGAATATGGACAGCAATGACCTTTATTTCTAAAAATTACATGGTTTTTTCAGCTTCAATTTTCTCTTTATATGTGATTCCTAAATTTGCCAGTATCCATACAAGAAAAGGATTCATTTTAGAATTGAAAACGATTTACAAAACGTTACTTCCTCTATTTGGAATAGGGATGATATTGGTTTATGTTTTTAGAGACTATGTAATTTTATTTATTTACCCAGATTTTACTGCGATGTCCCCCTTATTTAAATGGCAACTAACTGCAGATTTTCTAAAATTAGCAACCTTAGTTTTGAGTCATCAATTTATTGCAAAAAAAATGGTTAGAAACTTTATATTTACGGAGATTCTATCCTTGGCATTATTTTATTTTTCAGCACGTTATTTAGTTAACTTTTATGGGATTGAAGGTGTTGTTATGGCTCATTTGATCAGATCAGTTATTATGTTAATAGTAGTGTTTTATCTAGTATTTAGATATTTTAATAAGCAAAAAATTTCCGAGAATAGTGAACGATAACCAACAATCATATCGTAAGGTGTTAAATGCAACTTCGCTTTTTGGAGGGGTTCAGTTCATTAATATTATTTTAAGATTAATTCGTTCAAAAGCTATAGCATTATTGATTGGCCCTATAGGTATGGGGATTTCAAATTTATTGCTAACGACTATGGAGTTGATAAATGGGCTTACCAATTTAGGTTTAGAACGAAGTGCTGTTAAAGACATCTCTTTGGCGAATACCAATTCAAATTCAAAAAGTGTCGCTATCACTATAAGTATTTTAAAGAAGCTAGTATGGTTAACAATTACCGTAGGTGTTATATTAATGGTTTTATCAGCTCCATGGTTGAGTGAAATAGCATTTGGAAATAAGGACTATACCATTTCATTTAGGTGGATTTCAATCGCTTTATTGTTTAAACAGTTGTCCAGTAGTCAATTAGCGATACTTCAGGGTTTAAGAAAGTTAAAATCACTTGCGAAGGCCAATTTACTTGGTAATTTTATTGGGCTACTTATTACCCTTCCGTTGTATTATTATTACAAGATAGACGCCATTGTTCCTGCAATTATAATTGCAACTTTTATGAGTTTTGTTTTTACGTATTATTATTCTCATAAATTAGATATTAAATCCGTAACTATTTCAAGGAAAGAAGCTGTTTCGGAAGGTAAAGGAATGATTAACCTAGGTGTTATGCTGAGTTTGAGTAGTTTAATTACTTTGTTGGTTGCTTACATCATACGAATTTATATTGGTTCAGCTAATGAAACTGAAGAATTAGGCTTAATAGATGTTGGTTTGTATAGTGCAGGTTTTGTAATTCTTAATTCTTATGTGGGTATTATTTTTAATGCCATGGGTACAGATTACTTTCCTAGATTATCAGAAATTGCTAATGATATTAAAAAACTAAGAAAAACAGTGTTGGAACAAGCAACAGTAGCAATATTGCTTATTACACCTATCATAGTTGTTTTTTTAGCATGTGCTCCATTTATTATTGTTATTTTATATTCTCATGAATTTTCGCCCATTGTTGCCATGGTTACTTGGGGGATTTTAGGTATGATTTTTAAAGCGGTTTCTTGGTCTATGGGCTACATGATTATTGCGAAAGGAGACTCCAAAGTTTTTATTAAAACTGCCATTGGATTCAATACTATTTTACTTTCAATTAATATAATTGGATATCATTTTGGAGGTTTGGAAGGAGTTGGTATCAGTTTTTTTATCTATTATATCATCCATTTTATAGCGATACGAATCATAACGTATTACCGGTACGATTTTTATTTTGAAAAAGGTTTCTATAAAATATTTACCTTTACGGTAATTATGTGTTTCCTAGCTTTTTCAATTACGTTTATACCGAGCTCTATTTTAAAAAATAGTTTAATGATTGGTTTAATTGTAGTTTCTTGCTGGTATTCATACAAAGAGCTAGACAAAAAAATAGGGGTTAAAGATTATTTAGCAGGGATTTTTAAAAGAAAAAAATGATACAATTTTTAAAAAATAGTTACAGGTATTTTAAAAAGAAAAATACCTTTTTTTGGTCCGTTAATTGGTTAAAAACGTATTATTTTAACTTTAAAATGTTTCCTTATGCAATCGCTAGAAAATTACCTGTCTATTTTTACGGAAAAGTAAAACTTTCTAGTTTAAAAGGAACTATAACGATAGAAGCCCCCATTAAAAAAGCAATGATAGGTTTCGGGCAACGCTATGAATTGGTTTCACAATCAAAAAAAACAGCTCAATTGGTTCTTGATGGAACCCTTACATTTAAGGGACACGTTCAATTTGGTATTGATTATTTTGTGTATGTAGCTTCTGATGCTATTTGTGAGTTTGGACATTTATCCTCGATGGCTTCCAACGGAAAAATAATATGTAAAGAAAAAATTGTTTTAGAAGAGTGTGCACGCATTGGCTCGGAAGCGCAACTAATTGACACTAATTTTCATACCATGTTTAATACTGAAACAGGAGAACGATTCCCAATGAATGCCCCAATTAAACTTGGTAAATATAACTTTGTCAGTAATCGTGTTACGATCATGCAAGGAACCATTACTCCAAACAATTGCACAATAGCGTCAAATACATTATGTAATAAAGATTATACAACTTTTGGAGAAAACATTTTAATAGGAGGAATACCAGCAAAACTTTTAAAAGAAAATGTTTCTAGAGATTGGGAAGGGGAAAAGGAACGATTAGAAAAAAATTTAATACTATTTAGGTAGACCTCCACGTATCCAAATATTTTTGAGCAGAGTTTATATAATGATGTTCTTTTTCGATAAATTCTCTGGCATTTTTACCTATAGCCATTATTTGATTTGGATTTAATATTAATTCTTCTAGTGCATCTGCAATTTTTTGAGCATCTGGTAAAGCATTAATTGCTACTGTTTTATTAAGATTATAATATTCATAAAATTCCTTTTCAGCGCCAGTAAAAACTACTTTACCTTTAGACATAGCCTCTAAGGCATTATATCCTTGGTCATAAGCTAATACTTGATCTAATACAATATGTGCTTCGTTGTAGGTTTTAATGTATTTAGTATAAGGTAAGCTTTCTGCAATTTTTATTTCAACTTTATTTGGAAATTCATTTTGAATAATTTCTAAAGCTTCCTCAAAATAATCACTTCCCTTTTTATAATAATTTGCGCTATTGATGCCGTGAAAAATGATTACTTTCTCTTTAACTTTTAAGGGCGTGAATTTTAATAACTCAATATTTATTGGGTTAGCTATTAATCCCAAATATTTAGGGTGCCCTTTTAATGGGATGTGATAATCTAAATCTGAAGAAACTACACCTTCTATAATATTATACACAAAATCATGAAGTTCTTTGTATGCTGGTTTTAAATATTTAAGAATGGGATCAAAACTTTTCGGGGATGTTTTATTTTTAAAATAAGGCTCTAAAATAGAATATGCTGGTTTTTTATCAAAAGAATGCTTTACACTTATATAATCAGCTCCACATGATAGTAAAAAAAGTTTTTTATTGTGTTTTTTTAAAAAGGATATGAATTCAATTTCATACTTTGGACTTACACCAATTGGACTTTCATTAATTAAATGAACGATGTCAAAATCTTTTAATTGGTCTTGATTTTTGAAAAATTGATTTTTTATAGATACTGAAGTGATATCAATTTTTGATAATTTATAAATAAAGACTTTTAATTTTTTAGCGAAACCTTTATTGAAATTTCTGTTGAGTTTTATATCTACAGGATAACTCTTAAAATGATCTCCAGTTGCGATTATAGTGACTTGATGACCTAATTCAACTAAGCCTTCTTTCAAAGAGTTATGTAATCTACTGTATTCTCCAACTAAAAGTATCTTCATTTTTATGGTATATTTGACGAATCAAATCGAGTTTAAAAATACAATAATTAATGACCCAAAATAGAAACGATAAAAAAATTAAAATTTGTATTGTTACTATTTCACTTTCAAAAGGTGGAGCCGAAAGATCTACAGCATTATTATCTAGAATGCTTACTTCAAAAGGGTTTGAAATATTTTTAGTTACATTAAATGATGCCGTAGATTATAAGTATTCAGGGGAATTAATCAACTTAGGGAAAAACAAACCCAAAAGGGAATCTATTTTTAACAGATTTAAAAGGTTTGAAAAATTCAGGAAACTTATTAAGAAGGAAAATTTTGACTTTATAATTGATAATAGAAATCGTCAATTTGCTCTTAAAGAATTATTTTATTTAAATTACATATATAAAGGAGCTAATATAATTTATGTAGTTAGAAGCTTCAATTTATCACAATATTTTCCAGAAAATAATTTCGTTAGAAAAAAAATGATTCATAATTCTAAAGGAATTGTTGGTGTTTCAAAAGCTATAGCGGATACGATAAATAAAAATTATAATACCGAAAAAGCTATAAACATATATAATCCTAAAGAAGAGTTTAATGTAAGTAAGGAAGAAGTAATTAATAAAGAAGAATATATTCTTTATTTAGGAAGAATTGAAGAAGCTGTTAAAAATTTAACCTTATTATTGGAATCTTATAAAGAATCAATATTGCCAAAACAGCATATAAAATTAAAGATTTTAGGAAATGGTCCAGATGAGGATTGGTTAAAGAAGAAAATAATTGATCTGGAATTAAATGACCTTGTTGAGGTTATCCCTTTTACACCTCATGTTTATCCTTACCTGAAAAATGCTAAGTTTTTAACTTTAACCAGTAGGTATGAAGGTTTTCCAAGAGTATTAATAGAATCTTTATCAACAGGAACACCTGTTATTTCGGTAAATTGCGAAAGTGGACCTAATGAAATTGTAAACCATGAAAATAATGGTTTATTAGTAGAAAATTTCAATATTCAAAATTTATCTGAAGCATATAATAGGTTTATATTAGAAGAAGAGTTGTATCTTCACTGTAAACAAAATGCAATAAAAAGTGTCAATCATTTAAGTGTTGATACAATTGCACAACAATGGACTAAATATTTAAAAAATGAATTACAATAACTTAGAAGATTTGGAGCTTCTCGATATTCCTACTATAGCAGATACAAGAGGAAATTTAGCGGTTATTGAAAAAGACATATTGCCTTATCAAGTAAAAAGAGTTTATTATTTGTTTGATGTTCCAAGTGATTCTTTTCGAGGAGGTCATGCCCATAAAGAACAATTAGAATTTTTAATTGCTTTAAGTGGAAGTTTTACAGTTACGATTGATAATGGGAAATCAAAAAAATCTTTTTTATTAAATAAGCCAAATAAGGGCTTATTATTACCTACTGGAATTTGGCGTGAATTGGAAGATTTTTCTTCTGGTGCTATTTGTTTGGTGTTGTCTTCTGGTGAATTTGATGAAGATGATTATATTAGAAGTTATGACGATTTTATAAATTCAAAAAGAGCTTAATCGAATTCCAAGTTTTTCAACTATTTTTTGAATTGAAAATAAAAATTTTAAAATAAACTTTGGTTGTTTGATTAAAAATTGTTGATTTCCATTAAGGTTTGTGATATCTATTTCTTTTAAATATTCATTTGTTTTAACTTTTTCAACTCCTGATAATTTATTTTTAATAATCAATGAAAATCTATTCAAATCTAGATACTTTTTTAAGTATTGATTGTTTTTTTCTTTATCAATAAATGAATTA
>ENA-ORDA01002580-ORDA01002580.1-marine-metagenome-genome-assembly--contig:-NODE-2580-length-13558-cov-4.164676_pt1 | contig 13558 bp, 14 predicted proteins | sample MGYA00237778_ERZ508506 | MGnify/ENA primary metagenome ERZ508506 (study PRJEB26177, sample SAMN06267891) | marine metagenome | isolation source: Monterey Bay, California, USA | place: Pacific...
AGCCGTGATGATCCATTGCGAATCAGATTTGGATTTGATGGGGTAGAGCACATCCAAATTTGTGACCCCGTAACTTGGGAGATACTAGACGAGTTAGATGAAGCATGGATTCATCCAAAGGAATTCTTCATGACAAGCCCTGAACGTTTTGAAAATGCATTGATCTCCATAGAAGACGAGTTAGATGACAGAATCGCCCACTTCAACAGTCTGGGAAGAGATTTAGAAGCAAACCGTATCGAGCAAAAAACAAGATATGACTTAGAAATGCTTAGAGAAATTGGTCATTGCCAATCAATCGAAAACTATTCGCTACATTTTGATGGTAGAGAAAGAGGTCAAAGACCCTACTGTTTGCTGGATTTCTTTGCTGCCTGTGCTAAGCAATTCCATGGAAACCCTGAGAAATTCCTTGTCATCATGGATGAATCACACGTCAGTTTACCCCAGGTTGGAGGGATGTATCATGGAGACAGGTCTCGTAAAGAAAGTCTGATTGAACACGGATTTAGACTACCTACTGCTGCTGATAATCGTCCACTAAAGATTCCAGAGTTCCAATCACTCGTACCGCAGTTAGTGTATGTTTCAGCCACTCCGGGAGAGAGGGAATTGAGGCACCTCTGTGAGATAACAGGTCAAACAATACCCAATGGCCTCCTACATGCCCAATCTGGAGGTGGTGCAAAGAAAGCAGATTTAGACAAAAAGCACTCAGAAGCAGAAAGCATGTATGACATGATTCAGAGCATTCAACATATTTCCAAAATGGAAATTAGACCTACCGGCCTACTTGACCCTAATTTAGAAGTCAGACCGACCAGTGGACAAGTTGCTAATCTGCTATCAGAAATTAATCAACGTATTGAGCAAGGTGAACGAAGTTTAGTCACCGTCTTAACGATTAAATTTGCAGAAGAAGTTGCTTCATACCTCAATGAAATGGGAATTAAAGCACATCATCTACACTCAGAGATTGATACTATTCAAAGAAGTGAAATCATCAATGCTCTACGGTTGGGCCTGATCGATGTAATTGTAGGAATAAACCTACTAAGAGAAGGGCTGGATATTCCTGAAGTCAGTTTAGTTGCTATTTTTGATGCCGATAAACAAGGATTCCTCAGAAATGAGAGAAGCCTACTACAAACCATGGGTAGAGCAGCTAGAAACGTTAATGGCAAAGTCTTACTCTACGCAGATAGCGTTTCCCCAGCAATGCAAGCAGCGATTCAACAAACTCTCGAAAGAAGAGTTCGACAAGAAAAATATAATCAGATACATGGAATAATACCAAAAACAATCGTTAAAGCATTGCCGGAAATGAATTCTAAAGACGACGATTTCATTTCAGGCACCACTACTGATGGCTCAGGAAGCAAAAGACTGGTCGCCAAAAAGGGTGGTCGGAAAGACGGAGATTGGGCGACTAAACTGAATCTAGGAGCGGGTGCATGGGCTCATAGTGAAAACAGTGGTAATTTGGCGAATTCTTCAATTGGAAAATCGAATTCTCAATTGACATATGACGAACCTGATGATGTCAAATATAGCCTTTCACCTGAGCAAATTAAAGACCTATTGGCTGAATTGAATAGTGCCATGAAAAAGGCAGCATTAGACCTTGATTTTGAACAAGCCGCCAAACTTAGAGACAGAATTTTCGAACTCGAGCAAATGCTTTGAGAGTGGACAGATTCATTTGTAATTGCAAGTTGGACATACTATGGCGATTTCCCCTGATGATTTTGACATCCCTGTCGAGGACTATGATTTCTCTACGATCTCGGACCCTAAATCATTGATAGACCAAATGAGTTCAGCAGGCGGCTTTACTGCAACAAAACTGGCTACTGCGAGGGACATCCTACTAGATATGAAAAAGGAAATCGATGAAGTTGGTGGCGATTCATCGAAGGTTTGTAACTGGCTTTCATTTCCTGCATGCTTGTGTGCAACAGGGACGAGAGGATTCTTTGTTGAAGCAGTTAAACAACAGATGTTCAATGTTATTTCAACCACCTGTGGAACGTTAGACCATGACATTGCACGCGCATACAAGAAATATTATCATGGATCTTTCGAACTTGACGATATCGAACTTGGAGAACATTCACTAATGCGACTTGGGAACGTCATCGTTCCAAATTCATCTTATGGAGAGATAATCGAAGAAGTAGTTATGCCAGTCTTAGAAGATATTTACAACGATAGGCTAGAAGAAACAGGAAAAACTGGAGCTGATGCGTGGATTGGCTTTGGCTCCATACACTTAGTTTGGGAACTTGGAAAAAGAATCGGAACACCTGACTCACTAATTTATTGGGCTGCTAAGCACAAAATACCAGTATGCATTCCTGGAATAACCGATGGCTCGATTGGAGCGCAACTGTTTATGTTTAGGCAAAAACACCGTGACTTCCATATCGACACACTAGCAGATGAACAGGTCATGAGTGATTTAACATGGGACGTGGAAACCTCTAACGCACTAATGATAGGTGGAGGAATTTCAAAGCATCATGTAATTTGGTGGAACCAGTACAGAGGAGGACTTGATTCTGCAGTATACATCACAACAGCACCAGAACATGATGGGAGTCTTTCTGGTGCCAGGCTTAGAGAAGCGATTTCATGGGGCAAGATGCGCCCCGAAGCACCAAATGTTTGTGTTGAAGGGGATGCTAGCGTATTACTGCCCCTACTTGGATGCGACATTTTTAATCAATGAGGCGATATAATGAAGAGAATAATGAAAGCAATATTACTAACTTGTATAATGGCAACCTCGGCTTTAGCTGGTTGTTTTGGAGAGGAAGAGGAAACTGAAGTGATTGTTGAGAGCGAGTTCTTTAACTTCGAAATCAGCAATCAAACATGGTATCATTACCCAGGTGGAATTAACGCTATGAATAACACATCAGCACTTGGCGGTCAAAATTCACCATTCGAAACATCTGGAACGTACTATAGTATAGGAATGACTACTTTTGAACCAACCATGGGAATTACTTCTACAGGCAATTTGTATATCTCCAGTTACGGCAACGGCCCATCAGGCTCAACTGCCATTGTGCAATGTAGCAACATGGTAGAAATGACCTCACTTGCAGAATACTCTTGTCAAAATGTGTACGGCCCAGTGCTACCAGTCGCCAACTCTAATGACCCTTACATTTATGTCGACCCTTGGACTGATAGATTGATGAAATTCGACATGCATGCATTACTAGGAATGACTGTCGAATGGAGTGATGATGAGGGCGATTCTTGGTTTGGACCATCAGTAGCCACTTCTTACTCAGTACAAGACCATCAAACAATAGCCTCTTCTCCTTATGGTGGAATACTGCATGAAACTCTTTGGGTATTCTGTATTAATGGAAACTACCCAGCACCACTCTGTTCGCAAAGTCAAGACGGTGGTTTGACATGGGGACCTGAACTTCCTGGAGCACCTGTTGATTGTCAAAGTGGAGGTTTATCCGCACACATAATTGGGGCAGATAATGGTAACTTTTACCGCGGACAAAAGGGTTGTGATGGAGAGGGCTATTCTATGTACAAGACTGATGATGGTGCAATTACTTGGACTGAACACGTTCTTCCTACCGAAGAATCTGGAACTGCAGATACATGGAATGCTGAAGAAGCGCAAGTAGACACTGACAGTGAAAGTAATGTTTACGCTATGTGGATGGGACTGGACAACCTACCCTACTTTTCTTATTCTGTTGATGATGCAAATACCTGGTCTGACGCAATTATGATCGCCCCCGACCACCTACAAGGAACTGGTTTCCCAGTTGTAATAGCAGGCGACCCTGGTAGAGTTGCATTCGGATATATCGGAGAAGATGGAGATGGCCTGTGGGATGGATATATTTCAGTAATTACCGATGCCTTCAACGAAACTCCTCTAATTACTACTGTTCAAGTCAACGCTGATGACGACCCCTTAGACAACGCTAGTCCAACATGCGGATACGAGAGATGTGGCGGATTTGGCGACTTCATAGATATGCAAATCGATGCTTATGGCCGCCCTTGGCTTGCATTATCGCATAACCCTGCAGGAGACATGGGGATTTTTGCAACAACAATGACCGGCCCGACATTATTTGGAAATGTCACTGATCTTGGTGAAATTCCCGAGGGTGGCGCACAGACTCTGTGAGCAATTATTTCATTTTTCCAATTAGGAAATGCATCAAAGCAGTACGTATTGGCGTCATTGAACGCCAACCGTCGCCATCTGCTAGAATCAATGATTCATGCAAGGGTTTCAGGTCTGGTCGCTCGTGTTGTACCGACTGTTCGAAAGATACGAGTTCTATGACGGGGGTGCTTGGAGATACAAGGTGCTCTGTCGTGAAACTACCGGATTGGCCTGCAATCGTACGACTATACAGCATCTGTAATTCGTCGAAAATTTGATCCATCTCCCAGCTACGACGGCCTGAAAAGTTTACAACATTTGGACTAGGATGTTTACTCAGCATCAAGCGAGAAATCGCATCGGCAACATCCTGTTCTGCTACCCACCAACCTGTATAGCCAGTGGATTCGTAATCACCATCATCCATTAGGGAATCAATCATCCCATCCAAGTGTAAATTACCCCAAGTAGGGCTTGATTCACTCGGGATCATATCATAAATAATAAAATGACAATCCACTTCGCTTAAATCGTATTCTATATCGGTCCCGCCAGGAGTTACTAGGATGACTTCTGCCCCATCAATCCCAATGCCAACATCCGAGTTATCACTAATAGCAGTATAATTATCAAATCCTAGAAGAATAACTCTATGTCCTGGTGATATTGGATTATTTAGAGAGGATAGTATTTCAGATTTGGAAAATTCAAGTTCTGTTGAAAAAAACTCATTTAACAACTTATGAGATCCCTCTCGTACGATAATATTGACATTATCTCGTAAAAGACGTTGAATGATGCTTCGCCCTAGTGAGTCTAACTGCCCCCTTAGGTGAACACTGGCGGTTTCCATCATGAACACGCTAGAGGCTCCTAAATGTAAAATAATGCCATACTAACTATCTACTACATATTAGGAAAATCAATTGAAAAATCTAATTTCTAATTGGAAAAATAAATTAGTATGTTCCACTCTGGATGAATAGATCGCCAATAGTCAGAATCGCTATTCTACTAGGATTACAATTGAATTTCATATGTAATCTGACTTTAGGTTTAGAGCCAAAGAGGAATTTAAGTCTGTTTATTTATGTAAGTCATATTGAAAATAAGATTATACGACATTGCTAAAAATTGATTTTTTTATCGGTTTTTCAATTGAAGTGATAAAGATTATACGACATTTTCAATTGGATTTCAACCAATTTCTTCCAAAGAGTATAAGACCCTCCACGATTGAGAACCATTTAACGGGAAGCCCCCGATAACGAGATGGGAAAAATGAGAAACGAAAAATACGACATCCAGGAATTACTCCAAAGAGATGTATATGTAAATGATAAGAAAGTTGGAACAATCGTTGGTGAGCGTCATCACCCTAACGAAGCAAGAGTACGTTCAATGCGTATTCAAGTAGAGTCTGATGTAGCCGACGAATATATGAGAAAGCCTGCAGAACTAGCGCCTTTACCTAAAGAGTTAGTACACAGCATTAGAAATGACGGTACTGTAAGATTGTCAAAATCTATGAGAGAACTGCAGAGAAGATGGAGAAACACTGTGCGCATAGATGAGAAACTGTATGCACCTGATGAAATGCTCGATCGTGCTGTACTAGATAACCAAGGAAGAGAGATCGGAGTCATTACCGAACTGTTCAAGGTCAAAAGAACCTACAAAGGTGTAATCGTACAAACACGACTCGGAATTCAGAAAGACTTCGGGATTGAAGGAGACATCAGAATTCCAATCACAGCATTCTCTAGAACTAGAGAGAGATTGGACGAAGTAGTTCTATCTAGAACTTTTGAGAGAGTATTACAATTACCCTCATACATCACAATCAATTCTTTGGAAGAAGAGTGATTAGTAAATTCACCTTAAGATTAGATTAATTATTCCGTCACTCTTATGACGGGGAGGTTAGTCGGCGGGTTTACCCTTGCGCGGGTAGCTTAGTCGGTTGGAGCACCCGGCTGATAACCGGGAGGTCGCAGGTTCAAGTCCTGCCTCGCGCACCAAATCTCACTTCAGCACGCGCAAAGAACATGAATGTCCTACTACGAGGGGTGTTTGAGGGGACACGATGGTAGTACTATCTGGAAGTAATTCTAAGCCCTTAGCCAAACAACTCGCTGAGGCGCTAAATTGGGAACATCATCCACTGGAAACTCGAAGATTTCCCGATACTGAAGGTTACATTCGCATACCTAGTGAAGTTATTGACGCTGTTCGAAAAGAACCAGTAGTATTAGTGTCCAATACTTTCCCCGATTCTGGAATTGTTGAAACGCTACTAATGTTAGAAGCAATAAATGATGTAAGAACTGGTAAAATGGAAAATCTGAAAAATATTGGCCCCCAAGAATTAGAAGATGTTGGACCAGGAGTTTTACTGGCGATACCTTACTTTGGATATTCAAGGCAAGATAAGAGATTTAATCCTGGAGAGGCAATATCTGCCAAAGCAATTGGCAACTTGTTAGCATCTAGATGTGATGGAATTATTGTTTTCGATATTCACGAGCCTAAAGTTCTCAATGGACTATCCGTCCCCGTAGCATTTACTTCCGCAATGCCAGAATTAGCACGACACCTCCAGCAAGAGGTCAAGCCAGACTTCATTCTATCACCAGATAAAGGGGCCATCGAAAGAGCATCTGAAGTTGCAAAAGCGATTGGTTGTCAGTTTTCATACCTTGAGAAGACTAGGATTGATGCACATACTATCATACACAAGGCCAAAGATCTAGATGTGGATGGAAAGATTGTCGCTATAGTAGATGACATGATTGCAACTGGAGGCACTATATGTAGAGCAGCAGATGCACTTCGAAGTCAAGGCGCCATTGAAGTTCACGCGGCTTGTTCACATGGATTATTTACAGGAGGAGCGATTGCTCGTCTTGTAAGATATGTAGATGGAGTTCACTCTACAAGTTCCCTTCCAAACCCTCGAGATATTATCTCCGGCGGCCCAGCGTTGGCGCGCGGCGTTTTTGAGTTGATGGAGCGACTAGAATTGAAGTCTTAGGCTCTTAGTAAGTCGTTTAAACCTGTTGAATTTGTTGAAAAACGCTATATTTTCGCTTATTTTTCAAGTCCAATTCTTCCGTCGCGTTTATATTGTTGAGGTTCTGCGCATGGTTGCCTTTAACAAGAGGATGGAGCGAATTCCAATGACTGTACACGTGCGTTTTGAAACCCCAACTGAAGTATCTGATAAAATATATGAAATGATTCAATCCAATTCTAATGGAAGAATCAAGAAAGGAAGTAACGAAGTTACTAAGACCGCTGAACGTGGCACTGCTCAGTTCATCGTCCTAGCTGAAGACGTTAACCCTCCTGAACTACTTGCTCACATTCCTTTGATTTGTGAAGAAAAAGGTATTCCATACGGATATGTTCCTTCTCAAGAGTTCTTAGCTTCAGAAGCAGGACTTCCAAAAGGAGTTAAGACTGCATCTATCGCTGTTATGGAAATTAACAAAGGCGCTCAAGACAAATTCAATGAAGTTGTTGAAATCATCAACGGATTGAAGGCTTGAACCAATTTTGGAGTTGTAATAATATGAGCGAAGATCTTGGTGGATGGCCCGCAGAAGTGGTCGAAATTGTCGGTAGAACTGGAATGACCGGTGAAGCAACTCAGGTTAAGGTCCGTGTTAATGACGCACCTAACCCAAGAGACGTAGGCCGTATTATCTCAAGAAATGTCTTGGGACCAATACGTGTCGGAGATATTCTAATGCTGAAGGACACTGGTCGTGAAGCACGTAAGTTAAATGCTAGGTGATCTAAATGCCAGAACGAAGAATTTGTAGTTTCTCTGGAGAAGAGATTGAGCCTGGAACCGGTATGATGTTTGTCCGTCGTGACGGAAGTATCATGTGGTTCAAGAACTCCAAAGCAAGGAAGAATATGGTCAAACTACGTAGAAACTCTCGTAAAGTTAAGTGGACCCGCCACTTTGTAAAAGGCGGAATTCAGTAACTAACTGTGTCTTATACTTCCGTATGCCTCATAAAGGGGTTGTTTTTGGGAAGGATTGGTGAACGATATGGAAACAACATATGTAATGATAAAGCCTGATGGCGTACAACGTGGATTAATTGGAGAAATTATTGGAAGATTCGAACAAAAAGGTTTGAAACTTGTCGGTTTGAAATCTGTAGTTCCTAGTGAAGAAACAGCACGCTCCCACTATGCGGTCCACTCTGAGAGACCTTTTTTCCCTGGATTAATCAAATTCGTAACTTCTGGACCTGTTGTCTGTATGGCATGGGCTGGACGAGATGCAATTAGTGTCGCTAGAAACTTAATTGGTCCAACAAACGGAAGAGAAGCTGCTCCTGGAACTATCCGAGGAGATTATGGAATGGATATTGGATACAATATGATTCATGGTTCTGATGCAACAGAGAGTGCTGAGTTCGAACTAGGACTTTGGTTCCCTGAAGGCGTAATGGACTGGGAACAAACCATCTCAAGATGGTTTTATGAGTGATTGCCACAGACCTTACTCCCATAGTGGAGGGATAGATGATGGCAGACGATATCGAAGAAGAAGTGGTTCGCGGTGAAAATCGTCAACCTATTGTTTCTGTCTTAGGTCACGTCGACCACGGTAAAACGAGTGTCCTTGACTTAGTTCGCTCTATCGGTTCAGAAAGACAAGCCAGTGTAATGGACAGGGAAGCCGGTGGAATTACACAACATATTGGAGCGACTGAAGTTCCAGCAGATGTCCTCAACGATACCTGCTCTGCAATGCTTGGTGGAAAGAATTTCAAATCGCCAGGATTATTATTCATTGATACACCAGGGCACCACTCTTTTGTCAGTCTAAGGAATCGTGGTGGTTCGGTTGCAGATATTGCAATACTTGTGATTGACGTTATGGAAGGTTTGCAACCTCAAACAATTGAAAGTTTGAACACCTTGAAAGAAACCAAAACTCCTTTTGTAATTGCTGCGAATAAAGTTGACAGAATTCATGGCTGGACTTGTAAGCGTGGCCGCTCTTTTATGGAATCGCTAAAAGACCAGAGAGAAGATGTAATCTCACTATTTGAGGATAGATATTGGAAGATCCTTGGTCAGTTCTCTGAACATGGTTTCAATATTGAAAGGTATGACAAAATTCGAGACTTTACTCAAAATGTAGCAGTTGTTCCAATGAGTGCTAAAGAAGGAGAGGGGTTGCAAGACTTACTGGCTGTAAGCGTTGGCTTGGCTGAAAGATTTCTCGAGGATAGGCTGACTGACACTATTGGCCCTGCACAAGGTACTGTTCTAGAAATGCGTGATGAAATTGGAATGGGCAAAACAATTGATGTGATTCTCTACAGAGGTTCACTGAAAGTTGGCGATAATATTATGCTCGCCTCTAATGATGGCCCATTTTCAACACATATCAAGGGCTTAAAGAGGCCTAAGGGTATGTCTGAAATGCGTGATGCTGGTAAGAGATGGGTCAATTTCCCTGATGTACAAGCCGCTTGTGGAGTGAAAATTGTTGCACCAAAGCTTGAACAGGCCATTGCTGGAACAACACTATATCTTGCAAATACGGAAGAACAAATTGAAAATGCTAAGCAAGCGATTCAAGAAGAATGGAGAACTATTTACGACAAAATGCCAATTATGTGTTCTGTTTGTGAAAAGGTATCACCGCGTGTTGAATTTGTAGAGAATTGTCAAAAGGGCTCATGTAAGGGTGCTGTTGAAGAGAAGAATGGAGTTGTAATCAAGGCTGATACCGTTGGGGGTCTTGAAGCATTAGCATTTGAGTTATTCAAACTCAAAATCCCTGTACGTCAAGCGAGTGTCGGTCCAGTCAATAAGAAAGATGTTTTGATGGCTAAATCTATCCAAGACCCATTAAACAGAGCCATTTTAGGATTCTCTACCAAGGCAAATAATGAAGTGGCTGATGAACTGAAAGATGATGATTCCGAAATTAGTTTCTTCAGTGGTTCAATCATCTACCATATTCTAGATAGTTTTGAAGAGTGGCGAGAGAAAACCAAAGCAGAGATTGAGGCTGAACAAAGGGAATCATTGGTATATCCAGGGCGTTTACTCTACCTTAAAGACCACACATTTAGAGCCAAAGGGCCTGCTATTGTTGGAATGAGAGTAATTGGTGGACGTGTTCATATCGGTCAAAGGTTGATGAAATTAGATGGTACTTCTGTTGGACAAATTAAGAGCCTGAGAACTCGAGATTCTGATGATGTAAAGGAAGCTAGACAAGGCGATGAAGTCGCTGTTGCGATTCAAGGGCCAACTGTTGGAAGGCATATTGAGGAACTAGATGAGTTCTATGTCGATGTACCTGAAAAGCATGCTAAGAGACTAAAGAAGATTGAACTGACTCCAGTTGAACAAGAAATTTTAGATGAGTTGATAAGACTTCATCGCAAAGATAACCATTTCTGGGGTCGATAAAGTTAATTTCACCTTCTGGGTGATACATAATGACATATTACAACCTCACATTGATATATGGAATGACGCTGATGGTAAATTATCAAAGGGGATTATGAGTATGGAAGCAGGATTATCGGCAAATGCTGGGATGAGTCAAGCCGCTGGAACCCAAGATTTGATCGGGACAGTTTCAGCTATCTCGTCAAGTTTGATGAATGAGGTTAGCAAGGTTATTATTGGTAAGAATGAAAACCTCCGCAGAGTTACTGTCGGTATTCTTTCAAATGGAAATATGCTACTAGAAGATTTCCCTGGACTTGCTAAAACATTGCTAGCAAATACTTTCGCTCGTGCACTGGGATGTAAGTTCAAGCGTGTTCAATTTACTCCGGATTTACTTCCTTCAGACATTATGGGTACTTACATGTATGACCAAAAGTCAGGAGAATTCAAACTACGTGCTGGACCTCTTTTCTCTAATATTCTACTAGCGGATGAGATTAATCGTGCACCACCAAAAACTCAGGCTGCTCTACTTGAAGCAATGGAAGAAAAGCAGGTTACAATCGAAGGTATTACTCACAAATTACCTGCACCGTTCGTAGTAATTGCAACTCAAAACCCTATCGAACAAGAAGGTACATATCCGCTTCCTGAAGCACAAATGGACCGTTTCCTGATGAAGATGAGTATGGGCTACCCTGACCGTTCTGAAGAGAAAGCGATTCTGGCAAGAAGAAAACTCAGAGGAAAAGATAATCACGATGTCGAACAAGTGACCTCTCCAAAGAAGGTTGTTGCTATGCAGAAAGCCTTGGAAACAGTTCATGTTGACCCAGCGATTCTATCTTACATTGTCGAAATTGTTCAAAGAACTAGAGAAGACCACAGAGTGACCAATGGAGCATCTCCTCGTGCTTCACAATCATTGTTCAAGACTGGAAGGGCTGCAGCGGCAATCGCTGGAAGAAATTATGTCATACCAGATGACATCAAGGGAATTGCTCTTCAAATCATCAGTCACCGTATCAATATGAAACCTGAAGCCAAGATTCGTGGAATTACCGGAATGCACATCGTTAGAAAAATTCTATCCGAAGTGCCTGTTCCAGTTATACAACCTGCTTGAAATCAATCATTCAATGCTTGCATTGAAAGAGGAGAAACATTCTCACTATTAATGTCCGAGAGTGTGTTAGTATGAATCCTTACAAAATGGTTGTCGCTGTTGCCAATCAAAAGGGTGGCTGTGCCAAAACCACTACCGCTGTCAATCTAGCAGCAGCCTTAGCCAAGGGTTCACGTAAACAAGGACTTCCTCCAGCAAAAGTACTCTTAATCGACCTCGACCCTCAAGGTAATTGTGCTACTTCATTTGGAGTAGAGAAAAAGAAAGTAAAGAAAACAGCGTATGATCTATTAGCCAATGAATCAGGAGAAGATTTACCTTTGATGGAAGAATATCTGATTAATCCTAAACAGTTGACTGCCAGTATGCAAGAAGCTTGGAGTATGCGAAATGGAGGTAAGAAGGCGCCTGATAACCTCTCTGTTGGAAATTTATGGTTGCTTCCGAGCGATATTCACCTTTCTGGTGCAGAAATCGAGTTGAGCCATAAGATTGGTAGAGAGACAAGGCTCCGTGAGGCTCTAGCACCTATTATCGACCAATTTGACCACATAATAATCGACACACCTCCTTCACTTGGATTGTTATCAATTAATGCGATGTGTGCTGCAAACTGGGTAATGGTTCCTGTACAGGCTGAATACTACGCTCTTGAAGGGTTTAGTATGCTGATGAACTCGATTAAAATGATTCAAAGAAGGATTAATCGTAATTTGAAGATTTTTGGAATTGCAATGACTATGGTTGATGCTCGCTCTAAACTTAGCAGACATGTTTGCGACCAGGTAAATACAAAAATGCCGAAAAAGTTATTCAAAACTACAATTCGAAGACTTGTCAAAGTTGCTGAAGCACCGTGGAGTGGTGCCCCAACTGTTCTTCTGAACAAGCCAACAAATTCTGGTGCTGGTGCTGGTTCTCTAGAATATTGGACTTTGGCTAAAGAATTCCATCATCGTGTGTTGGCAATGAGAAGAGAGTTTGGCGTTAACGAACAACCCAGGCTCTTGCTAGATAGAAATAATCGTATGTAATTTGAGGTTTGAAAAAACCCCTTGAAAATGCATGATTTTTGTTCAACTCTTCGCGCAGGTTAAGTAGGCGCTCAAATAGTCGGCATTTAGGGATAGTAATGACTGCTGAAGGAATGACATCGATAAGTGTTAGTTATGAGGTAAGAAGACAATTGAATACTCTAAGGACACTGAGTGGATACAAGAGTGTTAATGAATTTCTAAATGATTTGGTACGTGCTCACAAAATAACAAAAATGAGCGGCGAAATTGATACTCTAAGAGAGAGAATGAAAGCTGTTGCCGATGTTGAAGTTGAGCATCTCGTAGACAGACTAAATCTATCGCCATTCAAGGTGTGATAACATGATGACTTGGCGCCCAAAGGGCTACTTATTCGATACTAAAAATTTAGTTCGTGCTCTGTTTGATGAAGATACTGACGAAGGTAAGTTACTGGTATCTGCCGCTGCTGGTAATGTAGAGATTTTTTCCAAATCACAATCCTGGAACGGTGTATTATGGCTAATTATGAATACTCTAGTTGAAGATGGAAAACCAATCTATACCGGTAAAGAACTCGGTGAATTGAAAAAGTCACTGCCTATTGTTTGGCGATGATTAATCATCACTATTCTTAGCCAACCATTCATGACCATACCATTCCCATTGGTCCATAGTCCAACCCTCTGGTAATCCGCTTGCTGGTACTGGTGGAGCATTACTCGGCTTATCGTCTGATTTTTCTTCCTTTTCTTCAAACATTGCTGAAACATCTTCAGATGATGGCTCACTAGCAGAAACCTCGATTCCTGCAAT
>ENA-ORDA01002592-ORDA01002592.1-marine-metagenome-genome-assembly--contig:-NODE-2592-length-13529-cov-3.414808_pt1 | contig 13529 bp, 12 predicted proteins | sample MGYA00237778_ERZ508506 | MGnify/ENA primary metagenome ERZ508506 (study PRJEB26177, sample SAMN06267891) | marine metagenome | isolation source: Monterey Bay, California, USA | place: Pacific...
TGACCATGTTTGGTAAATCCGTAGATAGACCGTTCAAGTTTCGCGATGCAACCAAGAAAATGCGTAAGCGGTTAGTGCAACAGACATGGCCGAATAATGAAATTACTGTACCAAGATATAATGGCGAATTACCATTCAACCCGATAGATATTGAAAAACAAATTGTAAGCACTGAAAATCGATTTAAACTCTTGAAACATTGTAAAATTGACCCGACAGTCCTACCGATTTGGCATGAGCGTGGCGGAGAAGTTGCAAGTTTAGCAAAGTGGCAAAATTTCCTCGAGAAAAACCTCTCTTCCTATTCTCGAAGGAGAAATAATGCCGCAGATCCGACGGGGGTTTCGAGATTATCCACAGCGTTTCATTACGGCTTTTTATCACCGATGAAGGTGGCCAGGGATGCATCAGAGGTAGGGACTAAGTCCGCTCAAAAATATCTTGATGAATTACTGATTTTCCGTGAGCATGCATGGCATCACGTTTTCAGTACAGATACTCCATACTGTAGTTCGAATTTACCTCACTGGGCAATTGAATCTTGGAATAATACTGCAGACGACCCTAGAGCAGTTATCTTATCTGATCACCAAATCGAATATGCGAGGTCACCCAGTAAACTTTGGAACTTGTGTCAGCAGTCTTTACTAAGACATGGTGAATTACACAATAATTTACGGATGACTTGGGGTAAATCAGTTCCAAAATGGAGCACTTCGGTAGAGCAATCTCTCGCTAGAGCACAAAAATATAACGATAAGTATGCTCTTGATGGAAGAGACCCATCTTCAATTGCAGGTATTCAATGGTGCCATGGTCTTTTTGACAGACCTTTTTACCCTTCACTTCCGGTTATGGGAGTTGTCCGGAAACGTGATTTAGAGACCCATGCCTCAAGATTAGATATGTACAAGTACGCCACATATGTCAACCGTTCAACCAATTCTGAAAATAAGGTGTATCTGGTTTGCGGAAGTAACCTAGTTGAATCCTATGCGGCAAGAATAATGTCTGATAATGGAATTAATGTCTATCACGTTAGTGGGATAGAAAGTATCGATGATAATCAGGAATTGAATCTCCAACAGTTAGAAAAACTACCGGCAAGTATTGGCGATAGGGTCAAATCGATTGCTAATAAAATCCAATCAAATAAAATCTCTCTAATCAGTAAAGATTTACTGAGGGGTATTCCTAGCGGTATCTTTGAAAATTTAAAACCAAAATATGACAATGGTGAAAATAAACTCTACATCAGTTTAGATGGACGAAAATTGGAAATTTCTAAATTTATTACCACAAGCCGGATTGATTTCTCTGTACTGGGTAATCTGGACGGTTTAGAACTGAATAGTTTACAATATTGTTTGGTTGATGAAGTGGAGGATAGTGTAGACATAGTTAGTCAGTTAATGCCTGCATTGTGGCGTTTGGCGGAGTTACTTTGGACAGTCCAAAACCAGCAGGATGAGAATGATTGATTACAATTCTTATGAGTCGAGGAATACTTTACCGAGATCCAGATATTTTTCCCAACAAGTATGCTATTAGAATTGTGATAAGGCCTAAAAAGAATAATGCCATTGCCCAACCCATCCATGCTATCATTTCATATCCATTAGGGGTTAAGCTTGTGAATATATTAGGAATTAAGAACACGATGACAGAAACTACCAATAAAAATTGACCAAATTTGATACCCATGCTGGATGTATTATGCCCGTGAATCTCTTTCTCAGATTCATCATCCGATTTTTGTTCAGTCATAGTCAACCCTTAGAGTTTAGATTTACCAATGCTTCGCCAACAGAACATCGTGAATACTGTCTTTCAGCATGAAAAATATTAATATTTCTCAATCAAATTCGAACTATATTTGGATTGAGGCTCCAAGTTGATTTTTCAGCGGTTGCATCGACATAGAATGGAAGCACATCTTGAAGCATTTTAGGGACATCTACACACCATAGGTTTTCGAACAGGGGTGACTCAGGAGTACCCAGTTTGTCAGTTAATTTACTCCACATCTTGATAATGCCTCGAACCTTTTTTCGCTCGTATTGGAACATCAGTGCTGTAGTTTGGATGAGACCTTGGATACCTCGAATGTATTGGTGCTCAACTTCTCTAGACTTGAGTGACTTCCAGAGATCTTCCCAGTCCTCGTGGGCATGCCAATAGCGACCTGTGTTGAACTCTGTAATACCGTCATCAAGCCATTTCTGCTCTTGTTGAGAAAGTGGACATTCAACCTGTTCCATGTCTTGACCTCTAATTGATGTTGCTTAACACATTAGTTGTAATCCTTTTGAGTGTAAATATTCTAATCAGGCTCTAATAATCAATCATTAATTCTGGTTTAGTATCGGTGTTGCCAGACTCATAGATGTCCCAAGGTTTTGAACCACGTTTTCTAAACATAGATTTTAACATATTCTTGATGATTTTTTTAGCTGTTGAAAAAATTAGTTTAATGGATTTGAATGGATGAAAGATAAACCACCATGGTTTTGGCATTCCTTTCAATGGATACTTGAGTTGTAAAATAATTCCATCAGGAATCTTTTCACTGACTCCGTAAACCTTTGGGCGCCTATTTTTGGGCATGAAATAAGTACCAAAGATGATATCCCAAATTGGTAAAAATGTCGAATAATTCGTCCATATGGCATCTTTTTCATTGGTGTGATGCCAATGATGAAACTCAGGAGTTATTATCAATTTGTGCAGCCATTTTAGACGCCAACTTACATTTGCATGCAAAAACAAGCCGGTCAATAACTGAGCAATTGCAAATGCTCCGGTTAATTCTGGACTAAATCCAGCCACTAATAAAAATACGAATGCAGGTGCTAAAATTGTGCTATCCAAGGGATGAGCTCTAAATCCACTTGCCCAATCAAGATGTTCGGTGGAATGGTGTATGGCATGAAATTTCCATAAGACTTCAATTTCATGATAGAAACGGTGCGTCCAGTATACTAGGAAATCGAATAATAGGAATCCAATAATAGGCATCCATTGAGAAGGAATTTGTGCCACATATGGAGCAACCAATAATCCAGGGATCCATGTTAAACTGATTATTGCAACGAACACTCCAACAATAAGAGTGAGTATTCCAAGAATTGGTGATGCTAGTGCATAACCAATATCGGTTCCAAGTTTGGGTCGTCGAACCTTTTGTCCTTTATGCCGAGGAAATAACTTTTCAAATGGAACTACAATGACAAATAAAAGTATTACAACACCTAATCCCTCTGTCGAAAATAATAATGAAGATATTATCAGACCTAATGCGAGTAACCTCATTGCAAAAGCAAAAATCCGACCTTTCAGAGTAATCTCTTCCTCTAAAAGTTCATCAACCATGAATCTGGTTTCTTTACATTGATGTTAATTGTTTTCTTTGTATGTTTCTAATAATTAGTTATGAGTTCGAGTTCAACTAATTGCCAAGACCATTTCTTCTAAAAGACAGTGCACATACAGATATTACCATGATAGTACTAATCATCGAAGGTGATGAAAGTTGGTAATCTCCATCATCTTCAATAATTATTATTGAATCATCATATTCTAATATTTCTCCGATGAAACATGGCATAGTATCCATTTCCAGTAATGAGTAATCTGTATCTCTACTTTGCCAAATATATGAATCTGAAAATTCATAAAGTTGATAATTAGGGTTGTATGTTTGAACATCTGAATATCTTGAATCATCCATGAATGCTTCAGAACCCCACCATAAGTAAACTGAATACGGGTAATATAGTTGTATTGATTCAGATAGTAATGTTTCATTTATTTCATTCATATTCCATTCAATTTGAATTTGGAACGTTAATGATTCCCCAGTTCGATATTCGATTTCTGAAAACTCATCTAATTTATTTCCATTGGAGTCTAGTAGCCAAGCTTGATAGGGTTGACCTATCTCCTTATTGATGGCAAAACGACCATCATGATTTGCCAGAATAGAAATCTCATATTCCTTCCAATAAACATCGTTTGGACAGTCAGGAAACTGAGGGCCTTCAGAATAAAAATATTCATCTTGTACCAAATAAGTCCAATCTTCTGAATTCCATTCACTAGAATCAATTAATACGTTTGAGTAGTCATAGAAAGGGTGTATTGTAATTATTTCACTAGTAGATTCCTCTTCACAGCCTGAGCAATCATACATTGCATCTTGTCCAAAACCATATCGAGTCACGATGACATTAATTTGAATTTCATAATCTCCTATTTTTTGATATTCAGGGCTATTAGTTTGTATGTAGACAAATAAGTTTCCATTTGGATTCATCTGTTGGGTCTCATCCATGCTTTCACCTTCTGAATCAATCAGATTTGCGTTCCATTGCCATGCCCATGAAATTTCGATTTCGATGGTATAGGAACTTGGATTATCAATCTCACACTCGATGGGTGTATGATAATCCATACCAATTCCATAGGTATTATCGAAAGGAATGGCTGGTGGTAATGAGCAGTTTAGTGATACTTTTGGGTTTTGCTCTTGAGCCTGCACTAACATCGGTGCAAAATTGATGCATAAAAGTATGGATATTAACCAAAACCCTATGCTTCGCATAACTGTACTAATGATTCCAGCAAGATAACATTGTCGCCGTCGCAGCAATGAATCACGGTGCTATATAGCGAATCGTCGTATCATCCATATTTTTGCCACTCTGCTCCAGTCCACCACATGGTACTACTGTCGCTCATAGATCTCCATGTATATCCATTCTCATCAGTCCATTGTTTGATGACTGTTGGCTCTGCAGCCGCAGGTTGCTCAATTACTTCCACAACTTGAACTGGCTGTGTTGCTTGAACTGGCTGTGTTGCTTGAACTGGCTGTGTTGCTTGAACTTGTTGTTGAATTGGTTGAGTTTGTTGAACAGGTTGAGAGGCATACGTTGAAGGCTCGACAGGCTGTAATTGATTTAGTAATCCACCCAATGCGAAATCTTTCGACACATCTGCGTCAGAGTTTCTACTTCTCAAAAACAATACAGTTCCAACCCCTCCACCAATAACAACTAGTATGCCCAAAATTATCCAAATAAGGCTTCCAGAATCATCATCAGAGGTGCTCTCTGCTCCATCCGCAGAATCATCAACATCTGACGGAGGCATAATCACTTTATCGATTACGTGGATTACTCCATTTGAGACTCTAACATCCGCAGTGGTGACCTTTGCATCACCAATCATGACATTTCCGTCCATTAGATTTAGTGTGATATTATCTCCGTTTGCCATTGACATCATCATTCCATCTGTTATTTCAGCACCCCATACTGCACCGATGTAGACATGGTGTAGTAAAATGTCAGCCAGAATAGATTTATTCTCAGGTGAATCAAATGTTGCTAAATCAATTCCAGCATCAGCAAATGCTTGGTCAGTTGGAGCAAAGACAGTGAATGGTCCTTCACCTTGTAGGGTTGTTAGCAACTCTGCCTGTATTACTGCAGCGACCAGCGAATCGTGTACTCCCGTACATTGAGCAGTACGTGGTACATCATTGGGCGTATCAGTAGGAGATAGTACCTTGTCAATAACATGTATTACTCCATTACTTGTTGCTACATCAGCCAGTGTGACATTAGCACCATTTACCATCACTCCGTTGCTATCGACAGTAAAGGATAATTTCTTGGCATTTACAGTATCAGCAGACATACACTCGGTTACGCTAGATGAAGCAACTTCACCAGAGACTACGTGAGAAAGTAATATCTCAGAGAGAGTTGCTTTCCCTTCAACGGTATCTAATGCCGCTAGGTCAATTCCAGCATCAGCGAATGCTTGGTCGGTTGGTGCGAATAATGTAAATGGTCCTTCGCCTTGAAGAGTGGTCAGAAGTTCAGCTTGTACTACAGCAGCAACTAATGAGTTGTGAATTCCAGTACATTGTGCAGTTCTTGGGATGTCTTTTGGGGTATCTGAGGGTGTCAAAACCTTGTCAATCACGTGTATTACGCCGTTACTTGTTGCAACGTCAGCAATTGTAACATTAGCATCATTTACCATAACTCCACTACCTACAGTGAAAGAGAGTGGCTGTCCATTAACAGCGTCAGCAGCCAGACATTCTGTTACAGCAGAAGAAGGTACTTCGCCAGAGACTACGTGATACAATAAAATGTCAGACAGAATTGCCTTACCTTCAGTGGTATCTAGTGATGCTAGGTCAATTCCAGCATCAGCGAAAGCCTGGTCGGTTGGAGCGAATAATGTAAATGGCCCTTCGCCTTGAAGCGTAGCTAGGAGTTCTGCTTGAATCACGCCAGCAACCAGTGAATCATGAATCCCAGTACATTGTGCAGTTCTTGGAATATCCTTTGGTGTGTCAGTTGGTGATAGAACTTTATCTATCACATGTATAAGTCCGTTACTCGCAACCACGTCTGTTGAAACAACATTTGCGTCATTAACCATAACTCCGCTTCCTACAGTAAAGGACAGTGGTTGTCCGTTAGCAGCATCAGCCGACATACATTCAGTTACTGCAGATGCTGGGACAAGAGAAGATACAACGTGGTAAAGCAAAATATCGGAAAGTATGGCTTTGCCTTCAACTGTGTTTAAGTCTGCTAGATTAATTCCTGCATCGGTAAATGCTTGGTCTGTTGGAGCAAAGACAGTGAACGGACCTTCGCCTTGTAGAGTTGACAGCAAATCTGCCTGTACAACTGCAGCAACTAAGGAATCATGAATTCCTGTGGTTTGTGCTGTTGCTGGGATATCTACGGGCGGCAATAATACCTTGTCGATTACATGGATTATACCATTGGAGGCTTGAACATCAGCGCCGGTTACTGTGGCTGTACCAACTGTTACAGTTCCTGAATTTACGCCGAATTTGATTTGGTCGCCGTTGACCATTGTTGCAAGCATACCATCGCTTACAGCACTTGCAGGTACTTCTCCTGAAACAACGTGATAAAGTAGGATGTCTGTTAGTGTGGCAATTTCTTCAGCGGTATTGAAATTGTTTACATCGATATTAGCATCAATAAATGCTTGGTCTGTTGGAGCAAACACAGTGAATGGGCCAGTGCCTTGTAGTGTAGTTACTAAATCAGCACGTGTTAGAGCATCTACCAGTGTGTTGTGAACTCCGGTAGAAGCAGCGTTTGTAGGTATGTCGTCATTTGGTCCAGCGCTGGTGTTCAATGGTAGGCTGGAAGCCAAAAGTATAGTCATCATCATGCAAACAAGGTATTTTCTCATAATTGCAACATAATTTTGAACTGGTTATAATAGAATGTTTTTTCGCTCCACAAGATTGCTCAATTTTAAATGGATACGAAATTAAAGGTTGTAACTGGGTTTTATTAGTACATACTTAAACGAAATGTTAGGCGAACAAATGACATTCACTTCGGAATATGAACCATTTTTTCAACCCCCTGGATGGATAGTGGGTCCAATATGGGTCATTTTGTACACTTGCCTTGCAATTAGCATATTCTCTGCTTGGGAAAAGAGGACAGAGATAAAAATGCCTTACGTTGCTTTCATGTTCTTTTTTGCTCAATTGGCTTTGAATCTATTATGGGTTGAAGTTTTTAACTCTGAAGAGTATCTAAGATCATTATTGATGCTAATTTTCATGATTATTTTTACCATTATCTATGCCTACATGACTTACAATAAAGCTCGAACAGCGTCACAACTCGTGTGGCCGTACATAGCATGGATTTCTTTTGCAGCAATGATTAATACCGCTTATTTTCTTGAGTTTTCATGAATTAACTATATGATTTAATTGATAAGGGTACGCTATCTAGACATACTTAGTGAGAGTATGCGTATACAAATATTAATGATAGCACTGATAGTTTTGATGCCTGGGTGCATCACAGAGGAAGAGATTATTTCGATTATCGAGGATTTAGATGATACATATAATTCTGACTTGGAATCAAGTAATGTGACATTGAATATTTTCCAAGGGGAAAGTCTTGCCAATTCAACCGTAAATTATTCGATTACTATCATGCTTAATCACACGGCAGCTCCTGCACATTCTGATAACTTCAGAGGACATGTGCTCGCTGGAAACTACAACATGACACATTTCCATAGAGTAATTGATGATTTTATGATACAAGGTGGCGACTTCGAAAATCATGATGGTACAGGCGGTTATGCATCTGCTTGGTTTGGAGTCTGTAATGGAGATATGAATGTAAACCAGAGTGACTGCCCAAGTCAAGAATATTGGAATGTACCAGATGAAGCCTACAATGGCTTGGCTCATTTACCTTGCACAATTTCGATGGCTAAAACTTCAGCACCCAATTCTGGTGGTTCTCAATTTTTCATCATACCAGAAGATAGTACTCCTTCATGGTTAGATGGAGTTCACACCGTATTTGGAGTAGTTACCGATGGTTGTGAACATATTACTGAAATTTCAGAAGTCGCTACAGGAACTCGTGATGTTCCTGTTACGCCAGTGATAATTTACAATGCAACAGCAATGGATTGAAATTTTCAGTGGGATTTGAATGTCTAAGTTTCAAGATGTTTTATCAAATCCTGTTGTTCGTTCTCTTTTGATTTTTTCAGCCTTTAGAGCCGTTTATGGTGCTGGCATATTGGTTGTAACATGGTTTTTAGCAACCAGTGACGAAACGCCGTTTTGGGTTTCAATAGTCTTCTTGATGTGCTCGATGGTATTTTCAAGAGTCTTATTCAAATTCCTTAAGAAAAAGTGGGGCAAAGACGAATCAAATTCTTCTCTATCACAAGATTTGGTTATGAATTGAAACCTTCAACTGAGTCCTTGATACATGATTCTAGGCTCTCCCATTCGATACCAAGAACTCTTGTAGCTTTGTCAGAGGAGAGATTGGAATCTCCCTTGAATAATCCCTTAGCACGTTTTCTAGTCATCATTCTTTTACCACTTTTCATGCCGCTAATCCAGTCGAAAAAAACGACAAGAAACATTAGAGTTCGAGGAATTGCAATTTTTGCTGCTTTGCTATCAGGGTATAATTTCCTGGTAGTTTTACAAACATCTGCAAAGGTAATGTTTTTGTGAGGTGCAACGATAAACCTACCTTCTGCTTCTTCAACTTCATATGCTCTTCTATGGGCTTTCGCTACATCTTTTACATGGACAATAGGTATTGGAATTTTGGGGGCCATTGGAATTTTTCCAGATATGAGGTCTGGGAAAAATTCGACACTCGGAGTGGGATTGACGAAACTACCACCAAGGACAGCACCAGGATTGATTACTCGTAAGTCTAAGTCAAGTGTTTCGGCTAGTTCCCAAGCACGCTTTTCAGAATCGGTCTTAGCAACGGTGTAAGGAGAGTCTCTTTCGGTTTGCCAGTCTGCTTCAGTCTTCTCTCTTCCTTTGGGGGTATTTCCTACAGCGGCAATACTTGAAGTGTAGATTACTCGCTTAATACCGGCTCTCTTTGCTGCACTTAGAATGTGTACAGTGCCACTTATGGCAGTATCAATTATCAGTTGTCCATCGTCTGTATTTGAGTAAATCGTAGCGGTATGAAATAGTGAATCACACCCCGAAATCATTTCACTCCACCCATCTGCATCAAGAATGTCACCTTCAACTAATTCTAGCCTATCTTGGCAATCAAGGTCGATTGCGTGTTGTAGGACATGATCGACTTTCTTTGGGTCATCAAGAGAACGAACTGAGCCCTTGACAGAATACCCGTGTTCCAATAAATCGCGAACAATATTATTTCCAATATGTCCATTCACTCCGGTCACGAATATTTTCTTAGTACCGGAATTAGATTGCGCCATAAGATGTCCAAATACTCATCATTCTTAACTATCAACATTAGCCCTTCTCTTATTTGATTCGATTATCTTGTGGTAGTCTGCTCCACTTTGTTTTAGAGTTCGATTTTGAGTCTTGTAATCCACATGATATAATCCAAATCTGAGCTTATATCCTTCAGCCCACTCGAAATTATCCATCAATGACCAATGGTAGTAAGAGCGTATATCATAACCTTCAGAAATCAATTTCGATATTTGCCAAATATGTCTTTTCAAGTGCATAGGGCGGAGACTATCATCAGAATCTGCAACACCATTTTCAGTTATTTCTATTGGCACATTTAGTTTAGAAAGAAGTTTTACAGCTCGTTCCAATCCTTCTGCATACATAGTATATCCAAAGTCGGTCATTATCTCATTCTTACGTCTTGGTAAATCAATTTCAGTTGTTTGCGGAAGAAATGGACTGGTCAATACATGTGTATAATAATTCAGGCCTATGAAATCATAGGAGCCTTTTGCTGAATCGATTTTTGAGCCAAACATTCTTCCATTTTTCAGACCCGATATTATTGCTCCATTCCAAATATAATTGAGAACTATTGTCGTAATCCAATGCAGTAAATTCCATCTCCTCAAAGGGTCAAATAATGTCACATTTTTAGCCAATCCAATTCTTGTATCTGGATTTATTTTTTTCAAAGCCCAGTATGCTGATGAATGAGCATAAATCATATTTTTCATAACTCGAATTGTTTTGAAAACTGAACTTCTGCCAGGTGGAAACATCTTCATATGATACCCCATAATCGAGAAAACTTCTGGTTCATTTACAGTACACCAATCATTGACCTTACCGTTTAGAGACTCGAATATCCGTTTACAATAATCAATCCATAACTCGACATTTTCTCGATTGCAAAAACCGCCCATTTCTTCGAACCATATTGGATGTGAGAAATGGTGTAGTGTAATCATTGGTTTGATATTTCGACTGATTAAATTATCAATCATTTCCTCATATTGGTCTAAAGCGTCTTGATTCCATTCGCCTTGATTTGGCTGAATTCGACTCCATTCTATGGATAAGCGGTATGAATCAACCCCTAACTGTTCTATTAAATCAAAATCATCTTTCCATCGAATCCAATGCTCACATGCCTCAGCACTTTTCTCAAGTCCTTTTTGATTCTCAAAAGCAGTCCAATTATTCCTGTTATTTCCTTCTATTTGATGTGAAGCGGTTGCAACTCCCCAAGTGAAGTCATTAGGGAATGATTGACTTGAACAATCTATTTCATCCCAATTTAGATATTTCTCTGGGAATCTCGTTGATAGAATTACAATAATCAACACATAGATTAGCAAAAATATACTCAAGTATATCCACCAATCCATGTTATGCGATATCCCAGTTGATGATATTTCTTACGGTACCGCGGAACACTTGAATCTGGATTTTATCGGGGAATGATTCAATACTATCGAATAATTGGTACTATCATGGTTAGTTCACCAGATGGTCTTGTTGAGGAGATGCTTGGCGGTATTGGTGACGCTATCGGAGAAAGAATCGAGCACAAGTGGTGGTCAAAATATCTTTATCCAGTATTTGTATTGGCAGTTCTTTCAATTCCGGTGGTTTACTATTTTTGGTGATCACTTTTTTCTAAATGAAATAGCTGCTAGCCCAATTGCACTTACTGAAACTAGTACCCCAAAACCGGGAGTGCTTTCTTCTTCACCGATACATCCGTCAGTTTCAGAATCAATTCCTCCAAAGGTACCATCGTTATACCAGCATGAAGACCAAGTTTTGTACCAGTCGCCATTAGGATAGTTTGTTGAGTTTCCATTTTCATAAATAGCCTTGACTCTCCAGTTTACGTAGGTATGGTCGCTGGGCGGAGTTACTGAAACAGTATGCAATGCTCCATCAATTTCAGCATCCATAACTTCAGGCGGGTCACATACGCCATCATTTAGACAAATTTGCGTGGTGATTTCAAAAACAGTGTTATTTTGATATTCATCATCATTCATAGTTATGCTTAGTGACCAAGATTTTGAATCAACTGATGGGCTATCACGTGAATTAATTGTGAATGGGACATCGCTTTCGTCGGGGTTAACATCTTCACCACCCTTGACAGCACCTGAGGTTAGCGGTGAAAGTAAAACCAATGTCAGTAGAAGACCGATTAAGACATTCTTTTGCATATACCGGCTAAGAGTGCTGGTTATTTAGAATTAAGCATTGGTGGTGTTGAATAACAAGTCGCTAATAGATTAGTTTTTTACTATTGATGGCTAAACCTTCTTGTGTATTGACTGTGCCATCAATATTTATCGAGTGTTGTTAAGCAACTTCGATGCGGTGATAAAATGAGGACTACATACAGACTTATGGGGATTGCAGATTTTATTACCTTGGGCAATGGTTTACTTGGAGTAGCAGCATTAATGTTCATAATTTTAGCCGTAGAAGACTTACAGAATCCCGTCTTTGAGGGGGGAATAAAGAATAATTATATCTGGGGTGCTATGGCTTGTATCATGTTTTCAGTTATTGGAGATATAATCGATGGACCAATTGCTAGAAAATATTCTAAGAGAAAATTACTCGGTGGAACCTTGGATGTTATGTCGGATTGTGTTTCATTCTGTGTTGCTCCAGCACTTTTGATGTTCGTTATGTTTGGCCGCTGGGGAGAAGCCTCTCCAATGTGGACTATTTCTTTAGCAGTAGCAGCTGGCTGGGTTATTGTCACAGGTATGCTTAGACTTGCTAGATTCCAATATGAACAAGCATCAGACAAAGTATATTTTCACGGACTTGCCTCTCCAGGTAATGCAATGATACTGATTACTGCTGCAGCATTGATTTGGCTACAACCATTTTCAGGTTTTGGACCAGGTGTTACAACTGATGGGTTAATTGATGGATTTGGACGACACAGTACGTCGACAATTGAGAAACCATTTTTTGACTTTTTGATTTTGCCTGTCATGCTTATTTCTGGAGGTTTGATGATTGCTGATAGAAAATTGCCAAAGAATAGGCGTGGTTTGCCTATGAAAGTATCAGTAATTCAAGGACTTGCAATTCTATTTGGTGTATTATTATCTTGGTCAGGCTCAACATTGTATGCGATTGATATTGATGATTCCAAAATCCAATTCATATTATTTTCTATCTCAGCCGTCTTACTAATTTTTTATGTTGTATCGGGGCCAAGGTTATCCGAAGTGCAGCAACAATTAGCTGATGAATCAGAGTGATTGGGTAACTTCTTGCTTCTTTCGGTTTTCCAAGTAGTTGGAAATTAAGACATGGCCCATCAAACCGATCAATCCCAATGCGAAGATTATATCCCAAGAGATCTTGAAAATCAATCTTGGAAGGTTTGGAGAAACAGATAGTTGTAGGCTAATCATTGAAACTCTCATCACAAGCAATAGGGCTACGTAATGTACAGGCCACCCCATTTTATTGAACAAACTCCACCACATCATTGACATTGCAGCAGTTGCCCCTGCCCCCATAAATCCAACCCATGCGTTACTTGGTGAGAATCTATCACCAATGTATCCTCCATTAAGGAAAATATTTCCTGGGTCAACATCTCTTGGATGTCCAAAGCCATCTATTTGCCCTAGTGCAGCCCACCATGTGAACCAAACTACAAGCGGGAGCATAGCAATAACTACATTTCTAGCAATTTCTCGAT
>ENA-ORDA01002595-ORDA01002595.1-marine-metagenome-genome-assembly--contig:-NODE-2595-length-13519-cov-5.221619_pt1 | contig 13519 bp, 8 predicted proteins | sample MGYA00237778_ERZ508506 | MGnify/ENA primary metagenome ERZ508506 (study PRJEB26177, sample SAMN06267891) | marine metagenome | isolation source: Monterey Bay, California, USA | place: Pacific...
TTTCAGACTGCTATCAGCGCCGGAGCAGCTAACGCCGGGGATGCTGCTTTTCGGGGTGGTTTGGGCGGTAACGGTGGCGACGTCCGGTATCTTATTTTTAGTAGCGCCTATCACATATATACTGGTGGCGGTGGCGGTGGTGCTGCCAGTATGGTTGCCCCCGGAGGTCAAGGCGGCAATGGCGCAAATGTCCCAAACGGAAACACTAATACGACGGCTTATGTCGGAGGCAACGGGGGTACGAGTAGTCGCGCTGGTGGCGGTGGTGGTGGTGCTGGTTCTGGTCTGAATCAACAGGGGAATTACCTTCCTGACTATGCACCCGACATAACCGGAGGAGGAGGTTGGTTCGCAAGTCACAGAGGCGGTGGCGTGGGTGTTGTCACCGCAGGGTCAACAGGCGCTGCTGGATTAGGCTCGGTATTAGTAACAGACCCTAATTATCCGAGTGGCTTTTTGCCGCATGCACCCACAAAAGGCGGCAATGGTTCTAACGGGAATTACGGCGCGGGTGGTGGGGCCGGGAGGAACCCCGCAGACAGCAGCCCTGACTACTACAAAGGTAAAAACGGTGCGGTCAATATCAAGTGGGGAAATTCAAACACGTTCCCTTGGGCATAACGGAGAAAAATGATGCGAGTTTTATTGTTGGTGATTTTCTTAACAGGTTGCGCGGGTCAGGCAAGAACGGATTATTACCTTGCGATTGCAGAGGCGGCGAAAGCCCAGAGTGCAACCCAACAGGCCAAGTATGCAGCACTGGCAAATATGGCTCGTTCCAATGGCGGTGACTCAAGCGCAGCGGTTGCAGCGGTCATGGCACTGGCACTGACGCGAGAGCAGACTCTACAGCCGCAGTACATCGAGGATGAAGCCCTGTCGTATACCCGTGCATTGGCCGCTCCAGTGGCAGGGATAGCGGCACTGTGGATACAGGCCGACAGTAACAAAAGCATCGCAGATTCTCAGGCGCAGACCAGCCGGATAAGCATTGCGGCTAATAGAGACATACAGACCAATGCTGCCCGGTTAAACGCTGCGACCATTAACTCGGTGGCGACTCAGGGAAATGCAGGTACAATACAAGCACTTGGTATTGTTGAAACCTCGCTGGGAATTGTTAGCGATGTAACTACTAGCGGGTTTAGCGCGATTGAAAACATCACGCTAGACACTAACGAACTAATTAACGACCTGTCGGTTTCGTTACAACCGGTAGTCCAGCCCGTTGTGGAGGTTGTTCCAGTGGTTGAGATAACTCCTATAGTGGAGATCACGCCTACAGTGGAGATCACGCCGATCATAGAGGATGACGATGAGCTTAGACTCGGGCCGGGAGACCCCATCTAGATGCAACCGATGCAACGAGGTAAAGGGCCAGCAAATATATGCGTATGGGCATTCGGGCTACTGGTGTTCACAATGCTATCCGCTTGTGTTTCCTACCCAGTTCCCGAAGACGAAGAAGAAGATTCAAGAATGACAATCATCGCGTGTTTTTTCGCAAGATGTGAGAATGATTTATCGGAGCGTGGCGATGATGACGGAGCCTGAAATAGTAGACGAGATGGATGATTGGGATTGGTAATATGCAGTGGCACAAACTTCAAAGTAGTTTTACAGGCGGCGTAATATCTGACCGTATGCTGGCTAGGTATGACCACCCAGCAACCCCAGCCGCGACTCTGCTCATGCAGAACTTTGTGCCTACGATTCAGGGCACTGCTGTTCGTACTCCCGGCACCCGCTTTATGGAGTTAATAACCAACACTGAAAACGAAGAGGTGACCGCCGCGCGGTTAATCCCTTTCCAGACACCTGATCTTCAACAGGGCTTGGTGTACCTTACCGATGGTGACATTAAGCTAACTACCGACATAAACAAGTTTCTAACCCCTAGTGGCCCTGCACCGCTCTCGCGCATAGCTACCCGTCTACCCGTACAGATCGTAAAGAACTTCACCTTTATGAAGGGGCTAGATGATTGGACACCGATGCCAGAAGAGTCTGCCCCTGCCGATGGCGTTGATGCGACCTTTGGGGCGTATTGGGTAGAGGCGGGGAACATGGCGCGGTTACATACGCGAGACTATCAATACCCACAATCGGAGCCTAAGTATGCCGAGATTAAGACTTCTTGCTCTCTCCCGCAGCCTAACAACATGGGTTCGCTGGAGTTTAAGCTGGCTTACTCTCCCGGCCCCACCGCAAGAACCCGTGAAGACTTTGACCTTATACTCACTGTGGTTGATGATAATGATAGGGTTATCTACGAGCAAAACTTTTCAGATCGGTTTAAGGTAGATGAGAATGTAGTATTTACCGTATGGGAAGAAAAACAGACGCTAACATTCGACAGCGATTACGAAGGTGATTTGCACATAAAGCTATCACTGAACCACGAAGGCGTTGACCAGAAGTATTGCGGAGGAATCTCAAATCTATTTTACTGCAGGGTCTGGGTAGACCGTGATGCCGAGCTAGGCGATCAAGAAATAAACGGCGAAGCCCCGTGGACAGCAGACGAATTAAACGCTGTGCAGTACGTTCAAAGCCCCTACAACCAAGAGTCTGTAGGCGGTAAGTCTAAAGCACTGGTATTGGTACACCCTAATCACAGACCACATTGGCTCTACTATAACTTCCAACAGAATAAATACGTTCTGGAAGAGATACCTTTCGTCAAAAATAATGTAGATGGCGCACCTGAGATTATCCCAAACGGGCATCCCGATTGGAGTGAGAACAACTACCCTGCAGCGTGTACCTCGTTCAATGGTCGCCTAATCTTAGCAGGCTCACAGAGCGACCCTGTTTACAGTGATGAGGTAGTCGTTCCTGTCAATGCTAATTCTGAGACCGTCTGGGGTACTGAGGTCGGGCGGTGGAACAAATTCAGTATAGATGATGTAGATGCGGTCAACCCAGATGACTCTATTGAGTTTACCGCTATCTACAGATCGCCCATCCAGTGGGTATACGGCCAGAAACAGTTACTGGTCGGCGCTAGAGAGATGGAATACATAGCGGAAGCTGACGGTATTTTCGCTCCCGGCGATCTTGGGGTGAACATGCACTCCACGCACGGGGGTGTAAACGTCCAGCCCGTAGGGTTTGGGGAGACTGTCATGTTTGCTGCGGAAGGTGGCAGGCGCTTACGGGCTATATCTCCCAATAACCAGAAGCAGGGTTGGGTTGCGCCTGACTTAACTGTTTGGAATCCTGAAATACTGCAGTCTGGTGTTCGGCGTATGGTGCGTTTGCGTAACCCACATCAAATCCTAGTCTGCTTACTGAACAGTGGGCGGCTGGCTTTGCTGCACTACGACATACAAAATAACGTTGACCAGTTGTTTGGTTGGTCAACTATGGATGTTGGAACAGAGGTTAAAGACATTGCTGTTCTCCCAGATACTGACGGGTTTGACACACTATATATGTCGGTCATGCGAACGATAGAAGGCGAGAAAAAGCTAGTGTTAGAGGCCATCCCATTCTGGCAGAACACAAATGAGGGGCAGTATTTAAATAGCTCACGGTGGTTTCTATCCACCCAAGGGCCAACAAACCAAATAGATAACCTAGAGCACTTAGAGGGATTGCGAGCGCAGGTCGTTGGTGACGGCAGTTACCTTGGCGTGTTCCGTGTCAAGAATGGTCGCGTTGTCTTAAAAGACCAGATTGGTAACCCTATTAATGTGGTCACTGCGCTGGTGGGGCGACCCATGACATCCCGCATTATGACGCTACCGATAATACCTTCAAGTAAGGCTGGGGCCGACCCCGGAGCTAAGATGCGGTACTCTGATTTAGAGGTTTGGGTTCGGGATTCTACGTCACCAAAAATAGGCACAATGCACCAAGGGCGCGACATTGGTGTGTGGCAGGGATTAAGCAGGCCCGCAGATAGATCACCGCAATCATTAATGGATCAGTCCGAGCCACTAAAGCACATCGCTAAATATAAAGTTGCTAACACCGGGTGGAACAGTGCTCAAGTTGTGTTGGTTGAAGAGAACCTGCCGATGCGCTGCGAAATCTTAGCAATCTACGGCAAAATGAACAGCAATTCTGTGTAGGAGATACACACATGACCATTGATAGCGGCTACATACCCAAGGTGTTTTCAAAGAACGCCTCCCTAGAATACGACTTTGGTTTTGAGGTGGTTGATGCCAGTTCCCTTAAAGTCACAGAGCAGTACGTTACTGGCCCTGTGGCGGCAGAACTGGGCGTAGATTATACGGTGGAGCTTTCGTCCAACCCCAATGAAACCATTAACACAGGTGGCACAGTCACGTTCACCCGCCCACACCCAGCGGGAGCAACGGGTGTTGTTATTGGTAGGGATACAGAACAAACCCAGCTAGTGGACTACCAGCCCTATGGCCCATTCCCTGCTGAGACACATGAGTTTGCGCTGGACAAAATCACACTCATACTTCAAGAGCATAATTTCGGAATTAAACTTGCGCTGGCGGCACTTGAAGACGCGGATAACAATAACGACTGCGGCAACTTCATCCCTGTCGGCGGTACGGCTGATGGCAAACCAATTACAGGGGCGCTTCGCTTTACCACTAACGGTGCAAAAGACTGGACGCTGACACAAATATCAGACCTTTTTGGTGGCAACGCCATTACGTTTGCAGCAACAGGCGCAAACTCTGGAATGTATGTTGCGACCATTGATGTAGATGGTGCCCAGCACAATTTCGCCTTTGAGCCTGACGGAGACTTTACAGTTCCCAGAACATTAAATGCTGCAGGGGTCGTTGCTAATTCAGGGGGTCTGGGTGCAATAAACCTGACACCAACAGGTCGATCATTAGAAGTCGGTGACTTTGGGATTATCGTGCCCTCCGAGTATGACGCAGATAAAGTAGTCGTAGAGGATGAAGAAGGTGACGTACAGATAACCCGAACCCTGACTGCTGCTGGCGTATTTGCCACCGGGGGAGGCGTAGGTGCGGCTAACTTGCCAACCAAAGGTAAGCTGCTTGAGGTCGGTGATTTCGGAATCATCACGCAGTCAGCCTTCTCTGCCGATGATATAACGGGCGGCGGTGGCGATGGCCCACTACCTGAAGGCACTGCCAAAGACACTCTGGTCTGTGGCGGGGGTGATCTTTGGGTAGCCACCAGTCTGATGCAAGTAGACGAGGCCGACACGAAAGTTACGGTAGGCGGTGAGCTTGTTGCAGATGGCCTTATATCCACGGCAGGTATCGGCTCTATGGTCTTTACAGACACAGGGCGCAATATTGAGGTCGGGCCATTTGGCCTTCTCCAGCAGTCAACTTTTGATGCTGCCGACATTATCACCAAGGATGAAGATGGCGATGTAGAGATACCAAGGACGCTGACTGCTGACGGTGTGTTTGCTACAAACGGCGGGTTAGGCGCTGGCAACCTCATAGAAAAAGGTAAGGCATTAGAGGTCGGTGACTTTGGAATCATCGTACCATCAGCGTATGACGCAGCGAGCGTGATTTATGCTGACGCAGACGGTGATGTGTCGATACCAAGGACGCTATCTGCTGATGGATTGTTTGCTACAAGCGGCGGGGTAGGTGCGGCTAACCTCACACCAAAAGGCCAAGCGTTACAAATAGGTGACTTTGGGATTATCGAGCCAGCATCCTACGCGGCAGACAAGGTGGTATTTGAAGATGCAAACGGTGATGTACAGATAACTCGTACCCTGACTGCTGATGGACTGTTTGCCACAAACGGTGGAGTGGGTGCGGCTAACCTAACCACCAAGGGTCGCTTATTACAGGTCGGTGATTTTGGAATTATTGAACAGGCTACTGTAACGGCGGGTGACATTGGCGGTGTTCCTGAATCCCGCACCATCTCATCAGGCGCAGGCTTGAGTGGCGGTGGCAACCTTTCGCAGAACAGAACACTCAGCGTTGATAACACTGTGCTGCGTACCAGCGGCGACCAGACCACATCGGGAGCTATGACAGCGACAGGGTTTGCTGCAAGTTCGGGTAGTTTCGGCTCCGTCCAGTTCACCACGAAAGGACGTTTGTTGCAGGTTGGTGATTTTGGAATCATCGAACAGGCCACAGTAAGCGCGTCTGATATTGGCGGCGTTCCTACGGGCAGAACACTCACAGCGGGTGATGGTTTGAGTGGTGGCGGCAATCTTTCACAGAACCGCAGTTTCGCCGTAGACAGCACGGTGGCTCGCACCAGTGGCACACAGACCTTTACCGGTACAAAGACGTTCAACCAGAGTACTGAGTTCGCAAAGAACATCACCAACGGTGGTATGCAAGCGGGGGCTGGGCCTACACTCGTCAACGCATTTAGTGTTATTGGATACGCCTCATCTGATAGGCGCTTGAAGAAAGACATTGTGGATGGCGTGATGGGTATTGAAACCATTATGCAGATGCGTCCTGTCGAGTTCACATGGAACGACAAGACCATGATGCCGGGGATGAAGGACATAGGTTTTATTGCCCAAGAGCAGCAGGAGATTTCAGAACACCTTGTCTCTGACACGATGGAGTGGCTGACGCTTAGGAGTGACAACCTGAACCCGATTCTGGTCAAGGCGCTCCAGCAGCAACAGGAAGTTATTGAAAATCTAACGGCTCGCATAGAGAAACTTGAAGCGGAGAAGTAAAATGGCTGACCCAAGTAATGGCCCCATGATAAGTGAGGTGAGTATCTGCAACCAAGCCCTCGGGTACTTGGGAGCAAACCCTATTACCTCCTTTGCAGATCAATCAACCACGGCTGAACTGTGCCGCAATAACTACCCTTACATTCGTGACGCTGTGCTAGAGGAGAGGATGTGGACGTTTGCCACTGCTCGGGCTACTTCTACCGTTGCTGATCTAGACCCGTGGGGGCAGATGTACGCACACGAAATACCGCTAAACTGGATTTCAGTATTCAGGTGCTACCGTGATGTCAATAACATTGAGTGTCCTATCAAATCCGCTGGGTGGAGGCGAGAGGGTCAGTCTGTTTTATCAAGGGAGGCCACAGTGTATCTCTGGGGTGTTAAGCGAATCACTAACACGGGTGCGTTTTCGCCCTTGTTCACACAGGCACTAGCCGCTCGGATAGCGGCAGAGTTATCCATAGCCATTACAGAGAGCAAGACCTTGCAGGCCGATCTGTGGGCACTCTATCAAGCCAAACTCTCTGACGCAGCAACCCGTGATGGGCAGCAGGGTTCTAGGGAAAAGATCACTTCAAATTCTCTTGTTAATGTCAGGGCACAGGGGAGGTATTAAGAATGAACTCTAGAGCATCAGGTGCCATAGGTGGAGCCGCTCAGGGCGCAGCAACAGGGGCACAGATTGGTGGCCCTTGGGGTGCTGTCGTTGGGGGTGTCGCAGGCGGTCTTATGGGTGCGCTTGGTGGAGGCGGTGAGGACGATGCCATGAAGCTGGCAGAGCGACAGGCAAAAATAATGCTATCTGTTGCAAGAGAGAATGAGCGCCGAGCGCAGAGGGAAAAGGACAGGAATGTCGGGGCTGCAACAGCCGCTATTGGTGCAAGCAACGTGCAGTTTAGCGGCAGCAGCAAAAGGTATAGAAGGGCGTTGGAGACTGAGTATTCTCGCACCATTAAACATGACAGGGAAATAGCAGAGAAGTCAGCGAGGAATGTTATAGCAGGAGGTCAGGCTGCGGCCGATTCCATTAGCAATGCGGCATTGGGCAGCATGGTTTCCAGCATTGGCTCCTTGGGTGCGGCTTATGCAGGGGGTGCTTTTGATACAGGCGGCAATGACCCCGGCGGCTGGGACACTGGTGGTGCTACTGGCAAAAACGATGACTGGATATACACGGGATAATAGGTACTCAATATGAAACTTCCAGACATTACCTACGGCAGAGCCTCAAGCCCATCGGCTGGCCCCGGCCCACAGGTTGCAGTAAGGGCAGCGGCTGAACGACAGCAGATTGTAAATGCAGGATTCAAAGCGGCTGAAGAGGTTGGCACTGCCTACCGAGATTTCGAGCTTCGTAAGCATGACGCTGAATACCAGAACGAGATGAGTGACTTCAGGACGAAGGCTGCGACTATGAAGGTGGCAACCCCTGCTGAGATTAAGGCACTGGGTCTGGATGATGTTATCGACACTGAGGGCAAGGAGTTCATCCCTAAGAGTGAGTGGTATCCCGTGGCCCTTGAGCGAATGATGGAGAAGAACAAAGAGAAGTATGCCTCCCGTATCAAATCACCTATAGACCGCACCAAGTGGACGCAGGAGATGGACAGCCACAACAACCAGATACTCCTGAGAGAAACCAAGATTGCTGCAGAGGAATCAGCCAGACACTTGGAGCAGCTTAAACAGGTGAGCTATGAGGAGTCTATAAGGGCAGAGGATTATGAGGGGGCGAGGTCTGCAGCAGCAAGCATGACAGACCCTGTGTTGCGCGATAAGTATATGCATGAGGTTGATGTCACAGAGGAGCAGACAGAGGTTAACTTCAGGATGGCAACAGAAGACCTTAGCCAGATTGAGAGATTGGTCAGAGACCTTGGTGACCCCGAGCTACAAGAGGACTCGGTTCTTTCTAGCCCACAGAAGCTGGCTAACTTTAATTCCGCAGTAGCCAAGCGAAATTCCATTGAGACACAGAACGATAGAGATAAGTCAGACTATGAGGATGCACTAGCTACACGACACCTTATTGGGTTGACCACAGGCGAGAGTGATATCAATGCCATAAACAGGGATGCTTCTTCCCTTGGTGTTACTCATCACTCCAGACTGGTTAATACAGCAAGAGCACTGTCGGGCGGCGGGGTGATATCCAACCCAGCTACCGTTACTCGGTATGAAGGGAGCCTGATGATGCTTGAGGCAGGCATTCTTCCCGAGGGGACTAACTTTGAAGACACTGTTCGCCAGCTACAGAAAGAGGTTTATAACGATGCCTATGTTGGTGAGGATGGAGTGACTGCACTTAATGGTGATGACGCTAAATCAATCATGGACAGGCTCATTGCTGTTAAGGAATTTCCTTATAAAACCGTTGAATATTCAGACCTACAAAAAGATACCTATCGATTAATCACGGGTCTTGAGCCGGGGCTTGTTGCACAATCCTTGGGCAATGACCCTGCTTCTGCAACCTATGTTCAAGCACTCAACGACCTGCGTGGATTTGTGGTCGAGAATGGCGGAACTGCAGCACCTCTAAGTGAGTGGCGAAATAAGCGATTGCCCATCTATGTTAAACGAGCATCGGAGATATCGTTGAAGCAGGTCAATGGTGATTCGCCTGTTGATATTCTGGCAAGGAAGGGTGAGCGGGTTCAGTACAAAGAGACCACGCAAAAAATTGCTAGGCTGTTGAAAGAGAACCAAAAAAACCCCGTGGCTATCAGGCAGATTCAAAGTGCAGCCCTGAGATTCGATAGCTGGAACAATACCTTTGGAGGTGTATATGCCGACTGAACAACAGCAGCAGTCACACGCAGCAGCACGGTTCTGGGAATCTGATATTGGCCGAGCCGTTAAGGATGAGTATCAAAGAGAGCAGGACGAACTTCGTTCTGGTGTCACTGCTCAAAGTCTACTCGACCAAGGGGTAGACCAACCAAAGGACAAGGAGGTTCAGCTTACTGCTGATGACTCTCATCTCCCTTATCTTGCCGACATACAGAGCACCCACGACCTGAAGGAGCAGGCCTATCAGGACGGAAGGCAGGGTGTCAGTAGGCCTCAAGGCGAGGTAGACAATCGATACCTGAAGCCGCTGGAAAAGACGGTGATGGGTATTGATGTTGCTACAGGGAACAGGCTTCTTTCTCGCGGCGACTTCTCCAATGACGCTGCTGCATCCCAGTACCGCGCAGGAGTTGATGCATTAAGAAACTCCTCTATCAACATCAATGAAGGCTACGATGCTAATGGCTTCAAGGGTTTGGTTCATGTTGCCAGTGGTGTGATTGAGGAGGGTAACGAGCGACCTCAGTTTGAACGTGCCATCGACATGATGGGTGTTCCCCAGTATCAAGCAAACCTCGCATGGCAGGCGGCTAAGTCTGGGCAGGCCCACAAGGAAGTTAACGAGGCTTTCTCTGCGCCTATGAGTGAAAGTGAGATGGCTGAAACTGCTAATCAACCTCTGCCTGATATATCCAGAGACCAGCTTCCCGAGACTGATGGCTGGGAGTCTGCAGCAAAGTTTGTTTATGAGGCAGACAACGGTGAACCATTCACTGGTTCATCAGAAGACCTGACTGACTGGTACATCAATGAGATGTCCAACTTTAATTGGAAGGTGCTGCAAGCCCCCGGCTTCGACACCAGTTCAATGGGTGCCTATGTTGTCAGGGCGATGCAGAACGGCGAGGATTATTCAAAGGCGCTTGTTCATCTTATCGATACTTATGACAGGGTAGAGACTGACTGGGGCATTGCAGGTCAAAGCGCACTGGCTTTGTTTTCTGACCCATCAACTTATGCCTCCCTCGGTGGTGGTGTGGTTGCTGTCAGGGCGGCTGCAGCGGTAGCCAAGAACCGAATGAGGAGCGCCCTTGTCGCACGGATTGTTGGTGCCTCTGGTGCTGGCTTTGTTGAGGGTGGTGTTTACTCAGGCATTGATGAGGCGGGTCGCCAGTCTGTTGAGATTGAAGCTGGTGTTCGCGATAACATTGCATGGTCACCAGAGTTTGATGAGGAGGGCAACCTTTCTGGTGTTGGTGTTGGTGGTGCTGCTGCGATTGGTTCTGTTGTTGGTACTGTTGCTGCCCCTGTTATTGCCACTGCTGCGCCAGCACTGTTTAACGCAGGCAGGAAGGCGGGTCGAGTAATGATTAACAACGCGAAGAAGGCTCCATCACCGGGGCCGCTTCGCAGTCAGATTGGTGGTGTTGGTGATGTCGGTAAGTTCAAACCCCTTGCCCATGCGGCGAGCCTACGCAATGCCAACGTCCTTGCTGATGCGGGTTCATACCAGAACAACAGGGAACTAAAGGTAGACCTGCAGCGAATCACCAACGAGGCAGCAAAGAAGGCTGGGGTTAACCTTGCCGAAGACACCCCTGAGTCCAATGACGCACTGGCTGAGATGGTTTATGACGATGCAATAACAGCCCTTGCTAGTAACGCCAACGCAGTGGGTTGGTATGACCAGACGGTAGGTGCCGCTCTTGATGTCTTGTCTTTGATTCACCCCGAGATTAAGACCAGCAAGGAGGCTAGGTTTGCTTACACCTATGCGCTTGCGGTGACATCCAATGGATTGAAGGTTGATAAGAACTTTGAGCTAGCGGAAAAGGCCTATCGATTCTACAAAGAGAACGGCCAGATGCCTGACAGTGTTGGTATCGGTACAGCATCCAAGGCAATCAATGACTCACTATCTGACTTCAATGGGCTGGTTGATGAGATTGGTATCGACACCCTGATGAATGTTATGGATGGTAAGTGGACAGTCCGTCAGTTGAATGGTCTTGGTTTTGATATTGGTGGTGAGTGGAAAGATACCGTTGTTCGTGGTGCAGCGATGCTTGGCCCGAAGATTGGTAATGGTTTCTTCTCAAACCTGAATGGGCATTTTGATGCGCTGACAATGGACAGGTGGCTGATGCGAACATGGGGTCGCCTGACAGGCACCCTGCTTGTTGACCGACCTGACATGGTTGCCTCCAAGTCTGAAGAGCTTTCGTCTTTCGTGAGCAAGCTACCAAAGGCGGCACTGGAGAACTGGAATAACCTTGGCGTAGACCTCGCGGCAGACCCTGCGGTAATGGCAAAGCAGATTACCAAGGCCTCAATGCTTCCCGAGAACCGCGAGATTATGAACAAGACGGAGGCTGGTGATGCGCTACGGCGTGTTGGTAACAGCCTAACAGGGTGGATTGACGGGCAAAAAGAAGCTCCAGATGTGGCTGACCGCAACAGAATACGGGGTGTTTTCAACCGAGTTCTAGAGCGGCTTCATGAGCAGCACCCTGATTTAACAATGAGTGATTTACAAGCGGTGTTGTGGTATCCTGAGAAACGCTTGTATGATAAGGCGAAAGCAGTTGGTGAGGTCTCAGAAGGTTATGCTGATGATGAGGCACCTGACTATGCTAATGCAGCAATGCAGTTGGCTAGAAACTCAGGCCTCGATGAGGCGGCGATTAAGGAGGCAGCGGACAATGGACGCTCAAGAGGAACACGATTTACAAAGGCAGCGGAAGGGGAGTCCCAAGGTGACGCGGGAGAAGGCAGAGGCTTTACTTCAAGCGAAAGGCGGCAAGTCCTCCGAGAAGGCATCTTCTTGGAAAGACGGCCTAGCGGCTCAAATAGCGCAGGAAACAGGGGTTTCAATCGAAGAGGCGCTAGCAGAGATACAAGCCTCTCGGGTGTAAACGCGGTCTTCACACCGCAAGCCCACTTCGCCACAACTATCGGGGACAGCGAGATTGCTCCAGTCCCCGAGGTTCACCAGCTATCCACAAAGAACACCAAGAAGAACCCTAACGTAGCTGCGGCTTCAGCCAAGAAGTTTAGTGATGCGATTATCTCATCCAAACAGTCTAGCCCACATGGTGCTGCTGTTTATGTTTACTCCCCCGAGGAGTATGCAAACATGGATATGTATGTTACACCTGATGGTCTCTCTGGGTTCGCTATCAAGGAGGACGGGGATATTGTCTCGGTCTTCTCGGATGGTGGTGGTAAGAGTCTGTCGCTTATTCAGTTAGCTATCGACCAAGGAGGCACCAAGCTGGATGCCTTCGACACAGTGCTGCCTAGAATTTATGGGTGGATGGGTTTTGAGGAGACCAACAGGCTTCCTTGGGATGAGCAGTACGCACCTGAAGACTGGAACAAAGAGGTGTTTGCCAAGTGGAACAATGGTGAGCCTGACGTAGTTGAGATGGAGTTAAAGCGATGAACCTTAATGACCCTACTGTAGACCGCTGGACTGGACAAGCATTGACCTCTGGCAGTCTGGATATGCCCAACAACTTTGTTGGCCCTATTGTTCGAGCGATTACCAAGGGGTCTCGGGTTGGAACCAAGCGAGGCACAAGGGAGCTTCTCGATGAGGGGCAGAAAGCCAAGGTTGATGATGTCGATACGGCTAAGTTGGCAGATGAGCTTGAGGTAGCGCCTGATGTTGAACCTGCCCCAGAGCCTGTTGAGCCTGCAGGTTTAACAAGCAAGGATGCAGAAGAGGTGGTCGGCAATCAAGTACTAGACCCTAGTGGTACTGAAACGCTTGACCCTGTTGAGTTTGCACAGAAGGTCAGTGAGGAGGGGGCTAAGGAGCTAGAGAAAAGGACATGGGAAAGAAACCTTAACCTTGATTACCTTGAGAATGCTGACCAGATAGGTGGTGTTATTGAGCAGGTCTCCAAGCAGATTGCTGCTGCACCGCACAAGTCTTTTGCTGAGACCCAGAAGGCTGTCGAGGATAAGGGCGCTGGCAATACATTTATCGAGGCGCTCCGAAGGGATGGTGGCAACCTGACTGAAGAGGAGATGCTGGCAGGCAGGCAGATAATGGTCACGATGGCAGAGGATTTG
>ENA-ORDA01002596-ORDA01002596.1-marine-metagenome-genome-assembly--contig:-NODE-2596-length-13519-cov-2.507588_pt1 | contig 13519 bp, 13 predicted proteins | sample MGYA00237778_ERZ508506 | MGnify/ENA primary metagenome ERZ508506 (study PRJEB26177, sample SAMN06267891) | marine metagenome | isolation source: Monterey Bay, California, USA | place: Pacific...
AAATGCACGGCGCAGGCAACGATTTTATCGTTGTCGACCTGATTAGCCAGCGCTGCAAGCTAAGGCCCCGCGAGATACGCAAGTTGGCGGATAGGCGCTTTGGCGTGGGCTGCGACCAGGTGCTGATAGTAGAACCTCCTGGAAGTCCGGATGTAGACTTCCGTTATCGAATCTTCAATGCCGATGGTGGTGAAGTTGAGCAATGTGGCAACGGCGCTCGCTGCTTTGCCCGTTTCGTGCGCGATAACAAACTGACCAGCAAGCGGATCATTTCCGTGGAAACAGCCTGCGGCATAATCCAACTGCGATTGCGCGACAACAACCAGGTAGAAGTCGACATGGGCGCGCCGGTACTGGAACCGCAGAAAATTCCTTTCGATGCGCCTGAAGAGGCGACGAGCTATCCATTACAGGTCGAAGAAAACGTGCTTGAAATAGGCGCAGTATCGATGGGTAACCCCCACTCGGTCTGCCGAGTAGACGACGTGGACAGCATAAACATCGAGCACCTTGGCCCATTAATTGAACATCACCCACGTTTCCCGCAGCGAACCAACGCCGGCTTTATGCAAATTGTCAGCGAGACCGAGATCAAGCTGCGAGTGTTCGAGCGCGGCGTAGGCGAAACCCTGGCCTGCGGAACCGGCGCCTGTGCGGCGGTGGTTTACGGTTTATCTCGCGGATGGCTGCGCGATACCGTGACAGTTAATCTTTCGGGCGGTAAGCTATCCATATCATGGGCGGGCCCCGGCCAACCTGTGATTATGACCGGCCCTACCGCTTCGGTGTTCGAGGGCACAATAAGAATCTGAGGTGCCATGTGTGGTGACCTCTGAAAGACCAGGGGAGCGACACCATGTCTAACGAACAGGCGCAGGCTATTGCACCGGCAACAGAACTTAGCGATGAGCAGGTCAGGGAATACCTGAAGCTCAACGGCGACTTCTTGCAGCGCAACCCGGATATGCTCGACCACCTGCATATCTCTCACGCCTCTGGCAGCGCGGTTTCACTGGTAGAAAAGCAGGTGAGCGTGCTGCGCGAGCGCAATATCGACATGCGTCACCGCCTCAACGCGCTAACAGCCAACGCGCGCGACAACGACAAACTCTACGAACAAACTCGCAAACTGGTGCTTGCCCTGCTGGATGCCAGGAACCTGGACAGCGTTTACAGCGCCTTTATGGATGCCATGGAGAAAGACTTCAAGGTCGATTACGCCAGCCTTATCCTGTTTGGCGAGCCGTCTTCTGACGGTAAGTGCCGTGTCGAAACCTCAGAGGCCGCAAAAATAGAGATCGGCGCACTGTTAAAAGGCCGCAAGCCGGTTTGCGGAGTATTGCGCAAGGAAGAGTTGGCGTACCTGTTTCCCGATGCAGGTGAAGTAGGCTCCGCTGCGCTGATGCCTCTGGCCAACGGCGAAGAACTGGGACTGATCGCCGTGGGTAGCGCTGACGCCAACCGCTACAGCAGCAGCATGGGTACCTTGTTCCTCACCCATATCGCCGACGTCATTGTCCGCTTGTTGCCGCACCTAAAGTAAGCTGATGTGAAGAGCGCGCTAACAGACGCCTGTAAGGAGTTTATTGACTACCTGAGAGACGTGCGTCAGTTGTCACCTCATACCCTGGAAAACTACCAACGGGATCTGGCTTCCCTGCAGCGCTACGGCGAACAGATCAAAAAACAAACAGCCGCGGAACTGGACGAAGCAGATATTCGCGCCTGGGTGAGCCAGTTACATCGCCGGGGGCTGGCCGGCAGCAGCATTCAGCGCAGTCTGTCTGCTGCACGCTCTTTCTTCAACTATCTCAGCCGCATCAATGGTCACCCACGCAACCCCGCCGCCGCGGTTCAGGCACCGCGCAAGCCCCGAAAACTGCCCAAAACACTGGATGCTGATCAGGTAGATCGCTACCTGATGTTCGAGGACGATAGTCCCACCGCCCTGCGCGACCACGCCATGGCGGAATTATTTTACTCCTCAGGCCTGCGCCTGGCCGAACTCAATTCAGTCAATATAAATGATATAGATCGCGGCTCCCGACTGCTCACCGTGACCGGCAAGGGCAATAAGACGCGCACAGTGCCTGTGGGAAGTGCTGCCCTGAAGGCGATTGATAAATGGCTGACCGCGCGCCCCGATATTGCAGCCGATGAAGACGCCAGCGTCGCCCTTTTTACCAGCAACCGGGGACAGCGGATCAGCGTGCGCAATATTCAGGCGCGACTGAAGCTGCAGGGGCGCAAGGCGGGAATGCGCCAGGATGTTCACCCCCACATGTTACGGCATTCGTTTGCCAGTCATATGCTGGAGTCCTCCGGAGATTTACGCGCGGTGCAGGAACTGCTGGGGCACGCCAATATCTCCACTACCCAGATTTACACCCACCTTGATTTCCAGCATCTGGCCAAGGTGTATGACGCGGCCCATCCCCGGGCCAAGCGACGAAAGCGAGACTAGCGTGTGACGATAAAAGTAATTACCTTCGATCTGGACAACACCCTGTGGGATGTGGAACCGGCTTTACTGCGCGCGGAAGATGCGCAGCGTGTCTGGCTGCTGGAGCATCGCCCCGGCACCATAGAGCAATACGATCATCAGGCCCTTTGGGAATTCAAAAAGTCGGTATGGAAGCGTTTCCCGCATTTTGTCCACAACGTCAGCGCCATGCGTCACCAGATGTTACTGGAGCTGCAAATGGCCGCCGGTTACGAAGAAGAAAAAGCGCATGAGGGGGCGAAGCGGGCGTTCGCTGAATTCCTCGCAGAGCGGCACCGGGTAGAGCTTTACGAGGAGGCTCTAGGCGTTCTGGAAACACTGGCAAAGCAATACAGCCTGGGAGCCCTCACCAACGGCAATGCGGACATTTATAAAACGGACGCGGGCGAGTACTTTGATTTCGCTTTTTTGGCAGAGGAATTCGGTGCCAGCAAGCCGGCGCCCGATATGTTCCACGCAGCCATGGCCTCTGCGAACGTTGCAGCCGATGAAATTATTCACGTGGGTGACAATCCTGAGCACGATATTCAAGGTGCCCGGGAGGTCGGTATGTTTACGGTGTGGATGAACTCACAAGGCGAGCAATGGCCTGGGGGGGGCAGGGCTGATCAGGAGATCGACAACTTGTTGGACTTACCTGACGCCATAGCGGCCATCGCCTCACGACAATAGCTAAATTGCGTCTTCGCCAGTTTCGCCGGTGCGAATGCGGATCACCTGCTCAAGATCAGACACGAAAATCTTGCCGTCACCAATTTTTCCGCTGTTAGCAGTAGCAGCAATGGCCTCTATGGCGCTTTCCACGTCACCATCAGCTACAGCTATTTCCAACTTCACCTTGGGTAGAAAATCGACCACATACTCTGCACCACGGTACAACTCCGTGTGGCCCTTCTGACGACCAAAGCCTTTGACCTCAGTCACGGTGATTCCCTGCACGCCTATCTGCGACAGCGAAGCTCGAACGTCGTCCAACTTAAAAGGTTTAATAACGGCTGTGACCAGTTTCATTAGTGAGGTCTCCTTATCTGGAAGCGACTCATCATAGGGACATTTACACCGGGAGTAAATTGATGAGGATCATCGATAGCTGCCGTGCGTCGTCTGCGCAGCTTGGTGCCCTTTTGCGACCAGCGCAGCCTGTAAAAATAAAAAAGGGGCCATAAGGCCCCAAGTAAGGCGCATTTAACCATGCGCCTGCAAGATAGTAGTGATTACTTGGTCGTAAACTCCGGGTAGGCTTCCATACCACACTCCGCCAGGTCCACGCCCTCGTACTCTTCCTCTTCGCTGACTCGAATGCCCATCACTGCCTTGAGCACGCCCCAGACAATCAGGCTAGTGACAAATACCCAGCCGAAGATAGTTACCGCACCAATCAACTGGCCGCTGAAGGAGGAGCCGTCGTTGGTAAGCGGCACCAGCAGCAGGCCCAGCAATCCAACCACACCGTGCACAGAGATCGCACCGACCGGGTCATCAATCTTCAGCTTATCGAGGGTCACGATAGAGAACACAACCAAAGCCCCACCTATGCCGCCGAACAAAGTCGATTGCAACGCCGTAGGGGTGGAAGGTTCAGCAGTGATCGCGACCAGTCCAGCCAGGGCGCCGTTGAGGGCCATGGTAAGGTCTGCCTTGCCAAACATAATTTTGGCAACCAGCAGAGCAGCGATCAGGCCGCCAGCTGCGGCCGCGTTGGTATTCATAAATACGACCGCCACCGAGTTAGCGCTCTCCACGCTGGCCGTTGCCAGCACCGAGCCGCCGTTAAAGCCGAACCAGCCCATCCACAGAATAAATGTGCCGAGCGTGGCCAGTGGCAAGTTCGCACCGGGAATGGCGTTGATCTGCCCCTGGGGGCCGTACTTGCCCTTGCGAGCACCCAACAAAATAACACCTGCGAGCGCTGCCGCGGCGCCAGCCATATGCACAATGCCAGAACCTGCGAAGTCAGAGAAACCGAGGTCGCCAAGGGTATACATGCCAAACACCGCATTTCCGCCCCAGGTCCAGGAACCTTCCATCGGATAGATAAAACCGGTCATGACCACTGCAAATGCCAGGAAAGCCCACAGCTTCATGCGCTCAGCCACGGCACCGGATACGATGGACATGGCCGTTGCAACGAATACCACCTGGAAGAAAAAGTCTGCCGATGGTGCGTAAGTGGCAGCCTCTTCAGCGCCTGCACCACCGTCGCCGGTGATGCTGGAAAGGAACAGGTCGCCGCCGTACATAATCATGTAACCGCATATCATGTACATGGTGCAGGAGACCGCATACAACGCGACATTTTTAAGTAATATTTCGGTCGTGTTCTTGGCGCGAACCAAACCTGCTTCCAGCATTGCGAATCCGGCAGCCATCCACATGACCAGCGCACCGCATATCAGGAAGTAAAAGGTGTCCAGCGCGTACTGCAGTTGAAAAATATTGTCTTCCATTAGAATAACTCTCTCTTATTCAGTTCAGGGATTAGATGGCTTCTTCGCCGGTTTCACCGGTCCGAATCCGAATCACTTGCTCCAGGGGCGAGACAAAAACTTTTCCGTCACCGATCTTCCCTGTATTTGCAGCATTGGTGATTGCTTCAATCGTTTGCTCAACGACACTGTCCGCTACCGCCACATCGATCTTTACCTTGGGCAGAAAGTCGACAACATATTCAGCACCTCGATACAACTCGGTGTGGCCTTTCTGGCGACCAAAACCTTTTACTTCTGTCACAGTGATGCCCTGAACGCCGATTTCAGACAATGCCTCGCGCACATCGTCCAGCTTGAAGGGCTTCACTACCGCGGTGATTAATTTCATGTTTCTCTCCTGGTATTTAATGTGGGACGCCACCTTGGGCGCCCCCGGTTCGGCTCAATTTCGACTACATGCTTTTGGATATTGAGAAAACCACGGTGTCTTCACCCCAGTCAGTGCCGAACACATCTTCTTCATCGAGCGTTGTGCCCACATAAGCAGCACCAAGGTCCACACCCACAACAGACCAGGTCAGGCCCACGGAATAGTCGGTATAGGAACCTTCACTGGTACCCAGGAAACCTCCATCTTCTTCCAGGTCGTTATAACCGACATGAACGTCCAGGCCCCAGTTTTCGCCAAGGGAAAAGCTGTAGTTCGCGTAGTAATAGAAGAAGGTATCGGTTTCACCGTAGTAGTCATCGGAGTAATTCAGGCCGATGGTAAAATCGTGAAACGAGAAGCTGCCGTAAACTTCCTGATAGTCGCCCTCGGCGCCATCGTCTCCGGGATAGTCGTAATACATGTAGCCCACATCGATGGCTGAGTTTTCACCCACTTCCATGGCCCAACCGGCATAGTAGTCCAGCTCCAGGGAACCGTTGAAACCATCTGTGCTATCGAAATCGACCGAAGAGCCCCAGGTACCGACATAAATGCCGTTATCGAAGGCGTAATCAAAACCGCCCTGAATAGCGATATCTTCGTTCGACTGCGAGATACCACGGAAGCGATAGTCACTGACCAGTGAAACGTTGGCGCTAATTTCGCCAGCCTGCACGGTGGTAGCCATAGCTCCAGACAGTAATGAGACTGCAATTGCTGCGGGAAGTACTTTTTTCAACATGTTTCAAATCTCCATGATTTGTTTGACTGGGTGTTAGCTGTGTAATGCGCCATCTCTTCACGGGCACACTGTGTGCGCTGTGACGCTCTGTCCTGGGTGTTGCATCGGCTGTGCCAAATAGGAATATTTTCATTAAAATCAGAGTGTTGGACTAAAAATGGCCATTAAATAGCACCCTTGAAGCACTACCGGCGGGCTGCTCAATGCACCCAAACTGATCAGCGCCACCACTTGGCGCACCAAAATGAAGCGTCTGGCGGAAAGTCTCCTCCTTTTACGAGTCAACAACGGGTTTTGCCCGAATCTGATCTGGGTTCCCAGCGCCAAATCGACTAACATTCATGCCACCCTGCCCAACAAGGTCGATAGCAATGGCAATTAAACCCCCCCCTCCTCCCTGGGAAGTCCTGCAACAGGTTAACGAAATGGTGGGTAATTCCGGCCTCAAAGGAGAAGTGGATAAAAGCGTGCGCGCCCTGGCTCAGTCGGCACTTTCCCGCCTGGAGGTTGTAAGCCGCGAGGAGTTCGACGCCCAATCAGAGATCCTCAAACGAACGCGCGAAAGAGTGGTCACACTGGAAGCCGAACTGGAAGCCATGACCAAGGAATTTGAAGCGCTCTCTTCCGAGGGCTGATAAACGCCGGATCACCGGCCCAGTGCTCAAGGACGAGCCATGGAACTGTCTGTTGTTCACAGCCGGGCACTGTCCGGTCTTTCCGCCCCAGCGGTGCGCGTGGAAACCCATCTCTCCAATGGGCTGCCCGCCTTTAATATTGTCGGCTTACCTGAAACTGCAGTGCGCGAGAGTAAGGAGCGGGTGCGCAGCGCTATTCTCAACTCCCACTTCGAGTTCCCAGACCGCCGTATTACCATCAATCTGGCACCCGCAGATTTGCCCAAACACGGGGGCCGTTTTGACCTGCCCATTGCGCTGGGCATTTTAATGGCCTCTGGACAGTTAGAAGACAAACAAACAACGCCCTGCGAATATCTGGGTGAGCTCGCCCTGGACGGTAGTTTACAATCCGTCCCGGGCGTAGTTTGCGCCGCTCTGGCCGCCAGTGCGTGCGGCAATGGGTTAATAGTACCCACTCCCTGCCAGCGCAACGCCAGCCTGGTTCCGGACGCCTCAGTCCTGGCCGCGCCTGATTTACTTACCCTGTGTGCCCACATCAACGGCTCTGCAACCCTGCCTGAGCCTGATCGCCACATTATGCGAGCAGAAACGAGCTATCCCGACCTCAGTGATGTCATTGGCCAGGAATCAGCTCGCAGGGCACTGGAGATCGCTGCCAGCGGTGGCCACAATCTGCTGTTCAGTGGGCCTCCGGGCACCGGCAAGACCTTGTTGGCCAGCCGCCTCCCCGGCATATTGCCGCCCCCATCCCGCGAGGAGGCACTGGTTACCCTGGCACTGCGAGATTTTCAGGGCAAGGAAGCCAAGGATGCAGCGCTAAGACGACCTTTTCGCAGTCCTCATCACAGCGCCAGCGCCGCCGCCTTAATTGGCGGCGGCAGCGACCCTCGTCCCGGAGAGGCCTCCCTGGCCCACGGAGGCGTGTTATTTCTCGACGAACTGCCTGAATTCAGCCGCCACTGCCTTGAAGTATTAAGAGAACCAATGGAATCTGGTCTGGTGACAATCTCCAGGGCGCGACACAAACTCAGCTACCCCGCCAGTTTCCAACTCATTGCTGCAATGAACCCCTGCCCCTGTGGTTATCTCGGTGATCCGGAGCGGCCCTGCCGGTGCACCCCCGACCAGGTTAAGCGCTACCGTGGTCGAGTTTCCGGACCCCTGCTGGATCGTATAGATCTCCACGCTCATGTCCCCCGACTTGCACCGGGCCAATTGCTGGCGCAAGACTGTAGCGGCGAATCGTCTAGCGCAGTTCGCGCCAGGGTAAATCAGTGTCGGGAGACCCAGCACTCGCGTCAGCACTGCATTAATGCTCGCCTTGGTAACGACCAATTACTGGATATATGTGAGCTGAATAAATCCGCCAAACAGATGCTGGAGCAGGCGGCAGAGCAAATGCTACTGTCGGGTAGAGCATTACACCGCTCGTTGCGTGTGGCCCGCACGATTGCTGATATGGAGGGCCTTCAGCGAGTCTATGAGCCCCAGTTGAGCGAAGCCCTGGGGTACCGCGGGCACTAAAACCCTAACCCTGCAGTGCAGCAGGGAATACCGGTCTGACTTTACCCAATAACCGGCTTATGCCAGAATTAACTATGAACTAATAGGCGTTAGTTGCACTCCATCCACACAACCAAATTGCCGGGAGGCCATCATGAGCCAATGCCCTTTTTCCAACTTGCTGGATCCCGATACTTATAAGGATGGCATGCCCTATAAGGACCTGAAGGAAATTCGTGATGCGGGCCCGATGGTTAAAATCGAAGACCCAATCACCGGAATTCCCTATTGGGCAGTCACTCGCATTAAAGAGATGGACTTCGTCTCGAAAAACCCCGGGTTATTCTCTTCCGCCGCCCGCTCTGCCTTTCCTATGGAAATGGATGAGTTCACCGTGGAGATGCAGCAAAACACCATCATTAACATGGATCCACCCCTTCATCAGAAAGTACGCCGCATTGTGCGCAATGCGTTCACCCCCAAGCGAGTCGATTCTTACGAGGCCGAATTTCGCAAGCATGCCAGGGAGATCGTCGATGCAGTAGCCAGCCAGGGCGAGTGCGAGTTTGTAGAAGAGGTCGCCGCTGAACTGCCCCTCATCGCTATCCTTGAGTTACTGGGCGTCCCCCTGAAGGATCGGAAGAAGTTCTTCCAGTGGACCAACACCATGATTTTCGCCGATGACCCGGATATGTCCATCTCAGAGGAAGAAGGTCAGTTGGCTGCCATCGAAGTTATTGGCTACGCCATGCAATTGGCAGCGCAGCACCACGAAGAACCTATGGACAACATTACCAGCGCCTTGCTTGACGCTGAGCTGAATGGCGAGCCCGTTTCCGAGGACATATTCGGCTGGATGTTCATTCTCATCCTGGTGGGCGGCAATGAGTCTACCCGCACGGTTATGTCCCAGGGGATGCGCTTGTTAATGGAACATCCGGAGCAGCTGCAATACCTGGTCGACAACCCCGACAAAATCAGCAATGCGGTCGAGGAAATGCTGCGCTACAACACAGCGTTCATTTCAATGCGGCGCACTGCCACAGAAGATGTGGATGTCGGTGGGCAGCTGATCAAAAGCGGCGACAAAGTGATTCTTCATTACCACACTGCCAATCACGACGAGCAGGTGTTCGGCGACGACGCCATGGCCTTTGATGTTACCCGCGCTGAGCGCATGCCTGATCTATACAATCAGCTGCGCTCTTTTGGCATTGGCCAGCACTTTTGTATCGGTACACACCTGGCACGCCTGGAGCTGAATGTGATGTTCGAAGAAATCATCCCGCGGCTGCGCAACCCACAATTCAGGGGCGAGCCAAAATACGTGCGCTCCTTCTTCGTCAACGCCATGAAGGAATTGAACATTACGTTTGACCCTGAACTCACGGGCGTCACCGCCGCCTGACCCAACCTGCCCATTCGGGCGATTTTCGCTGTATCATCGCTTCACTAAATAGGAACCGTCGCCGCCCCGCGGGGCGCGTCAATGGAGTGAGCTATGACTGCTTATCAATCCCTGGAAGCCATCCGCAAACGCGTTGCAGCCCTCGGCAATGCGATGGGCATACTGCATTGGGACATGGAAACCATGATGCCCGACGGTGTCGCACCCGCCAGAGCCGAAGTGCTGGCAGAAATGAGCCTGATGGTGCACGAACTGGAGACTGGCGAGCAGTTGCCAGACCTGCTTGCGGAGGCTGAAGAGCAAGCAGAGCAGCTAAATCCCTGGCAACGCGCAAATTTGCGAGAGATACGCCAGCTCTATCTGCATGCGAACGCCACGCCTACTGATCTGGTTGAAAAAATAGTAATGGCCAGATCGGAAAGCACCATGGCCTGGCGAGAGGCAAGGCCGAAGAACGACTTCAAATCTCTCGCGCCAAAACTGGACGCTTTGTTTTCATTGCAACGTGAGGTCGCTACGATCAAATCCGAAGCCATGGGGGTAAGTCCCTATGAAGCTCTCCTGGACGAATACGACCCGGGCCGCAGAGAACCCCAGGTCGACGCCATCTTTGCCGACCTGGAAGCCTTTCTTCCCGATTTCGTGCAACAAGCACTCGAGAAGCAATCAGCAGGTCCTGACATCCTAATGCCTCGAGGCCCCTTCCCGGTGACGCACCAGGCCCAACTCAGCAAGGAGGTCATGCAAATCCTCGACTTTCCATTCGATCACGGTCGTCTGGACACAGCAGCTCATCCCTTCAGTGGCGGTGCCGAAGGTGATCTGCGAATTACTACCCGTTACGAGGAGGATGATTTCACCAAGAGCCTGATGGCCGTTATTCATGAGACCGGGCATGCGCTTTATGAGAATGGCCGCCCTCACGATTGGCGCGGCCAGCCTGTTGGGGATTCACGGGGAATGACACTGCATGAAAGTCAGTCTCTGCTATTGGAAATGCAGGCGGCGCGGTCTGAGGAATTCATCAGGTTCATCGGACCTGTGGCCCAGAAGATTCTCAAGGGCGAGGGGCCAGCCTGGGATATCGATAACCTGCTGCGCGTTTACCGCAAGGTAGAACCAGGCCTGATTCGGGTATACGCCGATGAAGTCACTTACCCCCTGCACGTCATCATGCGCTACAAACTGGAAAAGGCAATTATTGCCGACGACATACCCATCGCCGAACTGCCCATAGCGTGGAACGACATGATGGAACAATATCTGGGCATACGCCCCAGCGATGACAAGGATGGTGTCATGCAGGACGTACACTGGCCCGAGGGCATCCTCGGCTACTTTCCCACTTACTCTCTGGGCGCGATGGCAGCGGCGCAAATATTCGCAACCGCCAAAACCGCGGAGCCTGGCATTCTGCCCGGCTTGGCACAGGGTGACTTCAAGCCGCTTTACGGCTGGCTGGATAAAAATATCCGCAGCCAGGGCTGCCTGTATACGCCGGATGAATTAATCGAAAAAGCCACCGGCGCTCCGCTGGGAACCGAAGCCTATAAACAAGCGATCTACGCACGCTACATGGGCTAGGCAAGTCGTCCCCATGATGCGGGTGGCCTCTCGCGTTTTTGCCAGTGAGCGCGACGTCAACCTGGCGCTGCCGCAGGTGGATATATCGATGAGCTTGCCACCTGAGGCTCGGTTATTTCCGAGCTCTCTGATAGACTGACGCTTCAGTGATACCTTCCGGTTCCAGAGTTCTGTGTCCCAATTAAATCCCCGCCAGCGCGAGGCAGTGCGCTACATTGATGGCCCCATGTTGGTGCTCGCTGGAGCTGGCTCCGGCAAGACCAGTGTGATCACCCGTAAAATCGCCTACCTGGTGGAGACCTGCGGAATACGCGCCAGCCGCATTGCCGCGGTGACCTTCACCAACAAGGCTGCTCGGGAAATGAAAGAGCGTGTTGGCAAACTACTAGGCACTCATTCTACCGAGGGCCTGACGGTAAGCACATTTCATCAGCTGGGTCTCAAGATCATTCGAACTGAGCGTAAACTGCTAGGGCTAAAGAGCGGCTTTTCGATTTTTGACGGCCAGGACACCCAAACCCTGATCAAGGACTTACTGATCCAAGAGCACGGCTCAGACGGCGATCAGGCAAGCACCATACAAAACCAGATTTCCAACTGGAAAAATGATCGTGTATTGCCTGAGCAGGCCGTGGCTCACGCAAAGAGTCCGGCGGAAATATTGTGCGCTCAAGCCTACCGCCGTTACCAGCGTGCGCTGAAAGCTTACAACGCCCTGGATTTCGATGATCTTATTCTGTTACCCACGGTCCTGTTTGAGCAAAACCCGGACACTCTGGAGAAATGGCAGAATACCATTCACTACCTGTTGGTCGATGAATACCAGGACACCAACTCAAGCCAGTACCTGTTGGTGAAGCAGCTGGTCGGTGTGCGCGGTGCGCTAACCGTGGTAGGCGATGACGATCAGTCCATCTATGCCTGGCGGGGCGCTCGTCCGGAAAACCTGGTGCAGCTCCAGGACGACTTCCCGGGCTTAAAGCTGGTCAAGCTGGAGCAGAACTACCGATCTACATCACGCATTCTCAAGGCCGCAAATACGCTAATCGCCAATAACGATCACGTCTTCGACAAAAAGCTGTGGAGCGAAATTGGTTATGGCGATCCGCTGCGGGTCATTCGTTGCAGTGATGAAAACCACGAAGCTGAGCAGGTGGTAGCTGAAATCCTGGATCACAAGCTGCGCAAGCGTACCCGCTTTGGTGACTACGCCATTCTGTATCGTGGCAACCACCAATCACGTTTGATTGAGCTCGCCCTGCAACAACAACAGGTGCCCTATCACCTTTCCGGCGGTACCTCCTTCTTTGCTCGTAACGAGGTGAAGGACATCATGGCCTATCTGCGCCTGTTGATTAACGAGAACGATGACAATGCGTTTCTGCGCATTGCCAATGTGCCGCGCCGCAAACTGGGCGCTTCTACCCTCGAGTCATTGGGCAGTTTCGCCAACGAACAACACTGCAGCCTGAGTCAGGCTATTGGCCGGGTCGGCAGTGGCACCCTCCCGGAGGCCGGCCTCGGACGCTTGCGGGAATTTCGCCTTTGGATGGATCGAATTCGGCGTCAATGTGAGGGCGGCGGTGGCATCTCTGCGATTCGCCAGATGATCCGCGACATGGAGTACGAGGACTGGTTGAACCAGCTCAGTTCTAGCGAACAGGTGGCCGAAAGGCGCATGAGTAATGTTCACTTCCTGATAGACAGCCTCAACAAGGTAATGGTCGAGGAAGGCGTTGAACTGGACGATGCCATTGCCCGGCTGGTACTGCGAGACCTCCTGGAACAACAGGAAGAAGAAGACTCCAGCCCCGACAATGTGCAACTGATGACGATGCATGCCTCCAAAGGACTGGAATTCCCCCATGTATTCATTATCGGGATGGAAGAAAACCTGCTGCCGCATCGCGCCAGCGTCGAAGATGGCAACATAGCAGAGGAACGGCGACTTGCTTACGTGGGCATTACCCGCGCCCAACAGACACTGGCGATGACCATGGCTGCAAAGCGCAGCCAGACAAAACAGCAACGTGACAGCGTGGCGGTGTGAGGGTGAGAGTGGGGGGCAAAAAAGAGGAGGGGAGTTGGATAACCTTATGGTCAATGGCCCCAGTTCAGGATTCTGAAAATAAGTTGTCAGGCGTTGATAGTATTGAATTAAAGCCTGGGCTTGGTGATACAGCAGAATTTTTTTATTTCATCTTAAAAGGATCTCTTGAGATAAGGGTTCCTGAAGGCACTTCAATGAAATATTCAAAAAGTTTGGACTAAAATGAGTTCTT
>ENA-ORDA01002614-ORDA01002614.1-marine-metagenome-genome-assembly--contig:-NODE-2614-length-13472-cov-4.682867_pt1 | contig 13472 bp, 11 predicted proteins | sample MGYA00237778_ERZ508506 | MGnify/ENA primary metagenome ERZ508506 (study PRJEB26177, sample SAMN06267891) | marine metagenome | isolation source: Monterey Bay, California, USA | place: Pacific...
CACATGGGTTTTATTGATTATTCTTAACGGGTGGTCTGGAGCTCATTTCATTGCAGATAGAGTCACTGAAGATTACGCAGTTTATACAATTCACTTAATCAGTGGAGTGGCCTTAATCTATGTGCTAATGCACATGCTTTGGTTCCCTCAAAGGATGTTGGGAGAAGGTACTAGAGTACAGACAAGGGCTGCTGCTGCTGCAGATGCCAACCTATTGTTGGATGGAGTCATATTAGTTAGCGAAGGGGAGTGTCGTTCATGCAAGGCAAGTGCTCCAATTAGCCAGAATGATGCTGGAGAAACAGTGGTAGATTGTGCCAGTACTGATTGTAACAGCAGAGGACCTGCTGGTAACAACTGCGAAGGGTGTTCTGAAAATTATCCAACAAGATATACATGTTCTAGCTGTGGAATAAACAGTCCTGTGGGCGACTATATTCCTGATTCGGAGGCATGGTAATGTTTCAAGAGAAAAGGGAAGATTTTCCAACACTATGTGGAGAAAACCCCCCTGTGTACTTGGACAATGCATGTATGACATTACGCCCAAAGCCAGTGATTGATGCGATAAGATCCTACTATGAGGAATCCCCTGGTTGTGCAGGTCGTTCGGTACACAGATATGCAACTACTGTGTCGAGGAAAGTAGTAAATTGCCGGTCAAAAATGAGCAAGATGTTCAATGCCAATTCTCCTGATGAAATTATATTCACCAAAAATGCAACTCATTCTCTTAATCAGGTTGCTAAAGGCCTAAGTTGGAACAAGGGCGATGTTGTCCTAACAACTGATAGAGAGCATAATTCTAATCTCGTACCTTGGCTACAATTAGAACAAGAACAGGGAATTGACCATCGCGTAGTCAGATCCAATACTGATAACACATTTGACATTGAAGCATTCGAAGAAGCATGTGCAAATGCCGGAGATAAGTTGCGTATGGTATCTCTATCTCACGTAGGTAATCTCGACGGCGTTGCAACTCCTGTTAAACAAGCAGCTAAGATCGCTAAAGATCATGGTGCAATGGTATGTATTGACGGTGCTCAATCCACTCCGCATATGAAAGTCGACGTCCAAGACCTTGGGGTTGACTTCATGGCATTTTCTATCCACAAAATGATGGGTCCATCCGGAATGGGAGGCCTTTGGGGCAAAATGGAATTGTTAGAGAATATGCGTTCGATACAATCTGGTGGAAGTACGGTTGAGACATCCAACTACGATTCTATGGTATGGTCTAAACCTCCTGCAAGATTCGAAGGTGGTCTAGGAAACTATGCTGGAATATTAGGAACTAATGCTGCTATCGATTACATATCAGATATTGATTTAGATATGGTTCATGAACATGAAGTTTCACTGAACAGAGTTATGACATCGATTATCAAAGATGTAAATGGAATTGAAATTATTGGCCCAGAAGACCCTTCGCTTCGAGGTGGAATCTGCTCATTGCTTTTCGAAACAATTGATGCACATGATATTGCAATACTTCTCGATGAGGCAGCAGATGTAATGGTACGTAGCGGAATGCATTGCGTACACTCTTGGTTCAACGACAAAGGAATCGACCAAGGTTCACTAAGAGCAAGCGCCTATCTTTACAATACTGAAGCGGAAGTTAGATTGTTTGCAGAAACACTAGTTGAAGCCGTAGAAGCCCTGGGTTGAGACTAATGGATGGACATAACTCGATTCCTAACGCTGAAATTCCAGATGACATGGACTTCATCAAGAAAGTGACAGTAGTCGCCATCTCTGTGTTCATGATTGCAGTAGCGTGGGTGATTTGGCAATTCTTAGTTGATGAGTTAACTGCTGGACCTTCTGCTGAAGCACTCCAAAGAGAACGAGATTTTGATGATCTTGTTCATTATGATCGAGTGGACGATCTTTCAGGAGAAGGAGTTGATGTTTGCATAGTAGACTCTGGAATAGATACCGGACATCCAGATTTGGATGGCATGGTACTTGCTGGATGGTCTGATTTCATCAGTAGTAAAAGTGCACCCTATGATGACAATGGTCATGGAACAATGATGGCAGGCATACTTGTAGCAGATGAAGGGTACACCGGTATTGCAAGAGATGTTGACCTATATGTTGCTAAAGCACTATCAGGCAGCGGTGGAGGCGATGACGAAACTGTTGCTGAAGCCATTGATTGGTGTGTTACATCTGGCGTGGACATTATTTCTCTATCACTAGGTGGAAATGCATCAGGTTTTTCTATAATTCTAGGTGATGCTGTTGAAGATGCTGTTGATGCAGCCTATGATGCTGGAATTGTTGTTGTAGCAGCTGCAGGTAATGATGGTGGTTCGGATGATGATGGAGACGTAGCATCGCCCGGAATCGTTAGTACTGTAATCTGTGTTGGTGGAGTAGATGTTAACGGAAATATTTGGTCAGGTTCCTCTATAGGAGACAATGGCGCAAGGTTGTGGCCTCCTAAACTGGCAAGAAACAGTCCGAATGAGAAACCTGAAGTCGTAGCACCCGGTCACAAAGTGCCAGTCATCATGATTGGGGAAGATTGTGAAGGTGCAGAATATTGCTGGGGAACTTCTTCGGGAACCAGTGCAGCCACTGTGTATGTCACGGGAGCAATTGCACTTCTGTTCGAAGAATATCCGGACTTACAAGATGGTGGGACCGACATGTTAGACAACCTGAAACAATGGATTGCAGATTCCTCCAAAAAACGTAGTGGTCAAGAGAATCACGATGACTATTACGGATACGGATTGCTACAAATTGATGCCCTTCTAAACGAAGCGGCTTGAAATCACTCTCTCGGTAACCATGCTACAATAGTTCCACCGAACAAAGGTGCGAATGCAAGATGGTGAGTCTCGTTTGAATCTTTAATTAGTTCCATCCATTCATTGAACCCAACTACTTCAGGATCATCAGTCTCTCTATCACCAACTGGAGGCGTTGGTTCAACGGTGAATAAAACACCGTTCTTTGAAAGAAGTGGTAGCATTGAACTGATTTCGCCAGCTAATCTAACCATCGGTGCATCGACAATAATTACGTCGGCCCCAGGCAACATAGGAGGATCTCCTGATTTTGAAATCGACCATGCTTTCAGTTCACTGGAAAGTAGTGACGGAGACCCTACAACTATGCTTGATGGGACTGAAGAATATCTCTCTCTCAGTCTTGTAAGTATTACAGCGAACCTGTTCCCCTCTTCTATCATTTGAAATTGCTCTAACTCGTTTTTGTTCTCGTAGTGATCAAGAATCCATGCAGACAAATGACCAATCCCTGCACCTGTTTGAATAATCTTTTTTGGTTCAATTAAAGATATTGAATCACGAATCCTTCTTCGTACAGAAATAGACCAAGTCGACAAACCCATGTGCTCGAGTTGGAAGCCAATATTTGCAGCAACTTCGGGTTCATCCCGGGACAGTTCTTTGTTAGCAGACAGGACTGCCGCCAAAACTTCCTCGCGCATGTCCACTGCTCTTGTCTCCCCTTCACAAGCCTTCGCATATGCCGACAGCCTCAAAGGTGAAGGGCATGGCCCGCAAATAGGGAGGAGTATGTATGGACGAAGAGTTTGAAGATGACACTGAAGAATATGATGTTGAAGAACTCATCGAGAATGTAACTGACTGCCCTGGCTGTCGCCAACCCTGTGGTCACGAGATACTTCGTGAGAAAAAAACGGGCACTGGAGCCGATTATCTGTTGAAGTGTGAGGAGTGCTCTCACATTCACACTGTTCAAATGCGACCTCCAAAAGAAGTAATTGTTCCGTTCCTACTCAGTGAAGGATCTGAGACTGTGGTCATAAAAATCGATGTGGACGATGACGAGATTCTTCGGCTCGGAGATATTTTCGAATACGCTGATGCAAGTTGGGAAATAAATCGAATCGAAAACAAAGAAAACAACCCAGTCAAGAAATTAGTTGCTTCAGAAGTTGGAAGAGCTAATGCTGTCCGCTCTGACATCGTAATGGTACGTCTGACATTAACTAAAGGTGAATTTTCAGATAGCGACTCAATCTTTGTAGAACGTGATAAAATGTTCAGAGCAGGTTCTGTGATGGAACATGACGGGGCGAAATGGAGAATTCGCGCAATCCACACGGGCACTGGAAGAACAATGACTGGTAGAGTCGTTGCTCATGACATCAAGAGAATCTATCTTCACGAACCACCTAGACCTGAAGAAACTCAATTACCAAATTCGCCTCGTGAGAGAAGACAGGCTTGGAAGGAAGGTAGGCTTGGAGATAACCCAAACCCCGTTATGCCAGATGCTGAGAAAGCAGGCAAACCTAAGCAGCAAAGACCTGGCCGCAGACAGAAGAAAAAACGAAGCTAATCATGGACGATTTGTCCATGGCATTAGGAATGCTTTGGCTACTTGAGTTCCGATTGTTGGATTCTCTTGCAGACGTCGAATAGAATATTCATACCACTTTTCACCATATGGAATGTAAACACGAGTACGATGTCCTTGATTGCTCAATTTTCTCCTCATCGGGCCCCTTACACCGAGCAACATTTGAAACTCGTAGCCGGGGCCTTTTTGTTTTCGCACCGCACCAGAATTATCGCGTGGATCATCAGTTGAAGGACCCATTCCTCTGCTCTCTAAGGCCTTCAGTGTATGATTTACTACTGGATGATCGTGACTGGCAATACCAACGTATGCTCCTGAATCTAGCATAGCATCTATGCAAGCATTTGTTGCTTCAATAATTGGTTGCCTTTCCGTATGAGAAATCTCTGAAGGCTCCAAATATATCCCTTTACAAATTCGGTAATCTGCATTTGGACCGATCTTATCTGCAATGTGTCTGATATCCTCTAGTGTTCTGAATAATCTCCCTTGAAGCACAACACCAACATTCTTCAAACCCTTGTCATGCATGTCTAGCATGACTTGAATTGTGTCATCAGTCACTCTATGGTCTTCCATATCAAGTCTTACAAACATATCATGTTCATTAGCCATTGAAACTAGAGATTCGATGTTATCCATGCCTTTCTCACTGTCAAGAAGTAATCCGAAAGCTGTTGGTTTAATTGACAAATTAGCATCGAACTTATTGTCACTAATGGCAGTGATTACTCTCTTATATTCCTCGAGGAAAAAAGTTGCCTCATCCATAGAAGTAATCTCTTCACCAAGCACATCAATAGTGAAACAAGCCCCCTCTTTGGAGAGTCTGTGCATAACTTTCACAGCATCTTTTAGTTCGGGGCCTGCAACATATCGGCGACTTACCCAACTCACAAACCAACGTGGCATGCGAATGGTCATGCCGACTACCATGCGTGAAAACAGGCCGACCATGACACTCGCCAGTGACGACGATTCTTGACGGTTTTCATCATATGATTTCGGCACGCTTGAGTAGAGGAACTTCTAATTCCTCCAGTAAATCACGAATAGCCTGCCTTTGCCAACCTTTGAACGCCTTCTTATCCATGCTGCAGACTATCTCTCCGCCAGGGTAGGCCATCTTTGTTGCAGCAATGGCCTTTCTAATGCTATTTTCCCACATGCCTGATACGTTTCCATTCTCATCTCTTTCGAATGGTAAAGCGTAAGTCGCCAACATGTGACCAATCCAGATCCCCTCGTGCAATCCCAGCATATTGGCTCTGGGAGCATAATGCCCTCCACCCAGAGTAACTACTACTCGGCTTTTATTGTCCCAGTTACCTAAACCATTGGTACCATCCAATCCTAGACCTCGATAAATGATTCCGGCTAGAACTACTGCTGCTTCTTCATGTCCCCAAGTATCAGCAGTCGAGCCAATCTCAATGAACAATGATGGTGTTTCTATCCATGGACCGTGGTGGGTTGTTTCTAATGATAAATCAAAATCCTCCATATCACTAGCAACTCGATTCATTTCACGCCACCAAGCGGCAAGACGAGGGTTAGGAGGTGGGCAATCAGCGGCTTTGCCGCCATATTCCGGAACTTCATCATCCGGAACTTGCATAGTACCAATTGGATGGAGAGTTAGTGAGGCATTCCCGCTGGCTGCTGAATGTCTGGATGGAAAAATAACCTCACTTGGCTTCTCACCAGTAGCTAGTTCCCATCGTTTGTCAAGATCATCTTCCCAAAGGCAACCATCTTCCATCCACCAGATCCTAGCGTGTAAAAATGAATAGGAAGGCTTTCCTTCCACTGGTTCGAGTGCTTTCCAATCACATAACTTCAGAAGTTCATTGGCCTGATTTGTCGAGGCAACATCTCCTCCGGAGACTATAATCAGGCTGACCATGTATCTGCGTACGGATTTGGACTATTGAAGGAATGGTTCACAAGGCTAACCCCTATCGCAGTATCATGGAGGGTGCACCTTGGCGGATTTTTCGGAAAGATGACGTCGAAGTCCTCATCGATGTTGAAGGTGGAATAACAATCAATGGCCATACGGCCAAACCATTCCCGTGTGAAATAACTCATGCTACACTTTGTGATTCGGGAATAGTAGCAACTTGGGTAGACCATGAATTAAGACTTGCAAGAATGGCCCTATTGCCACTTGATAAGGAATTAAAAGACGGTCCATCTAAAGCAGAATTAAGAATTAATCGAGACTTGATGGTTAGTGGAGCAGAGTGGTGCCACATTGTTGATGCGGAGCCTTTGGCTGTCAAATCAAATGGCGAAAGAATTGTTTTCGCATTATGGGCCAGAGGAATATATTGTATTGACTCATCAGCAAATGAGATTTGGAGGCTACCACTATTCGCAGATGAAGGTAAGGCACTACCGAGATCTAACGAGGTTAGTTCGATTACGATTTCTGGTGACGATATTATTGTCTGGTTACGAGGTGGAACTTACAGAAGAATATCCATGAGTGAAGGTGAAGTGTTGACAGAGAAGTCGATTGGAGTCGAATGTGATTTAGAGAATGTTTTCAGTTCAGGAGACAAACATCTTCTAACATCGAAAGATGGCTGGGCATGGGAATTAGTAGACGATGCGATTACCCTGGCCAGGAAATTCAGAGGCACGATTCAAGATGCAGTGCATGACGGCAGCGATTGGAGAATCATTTCATGGAGAGAAGACACTCTACTAAGAGGTGAATCACAAACAAGAGATGAACTTGGAGTTCAGATAATCAAGAATGACGATTCAACCTGGATGGTACTAGACAATCAAGGGAATATTACTCCCCATTTGAATGAATAATCATTCGTTGAATTGAGTGTGACCACAGCGACCGCAAGATTTGCGATCAGCATGATCTGCCAGGAAAACACCTGGACCACATACAGGGCAGAATTCTGCCTTACGAACAAGAGTGCCGTCTTCGACTGCGTACTTGGACCACTTTGCTCCAACTTTAGGACCGTCAGACATCAAGCCTCACCTCCGTCACTAGATGCTTCCCCAGAGGATTCTTCCTCTGAAGGGGATGAATTACCAGAGCGCATGCCAGAGTATCTGTCATGCATGTAAGAAGGTTCAACCTTCATTGACTCAGCGTCAGCATATACAATTCCAAGACCGGTTGTTGAACCCATCCCGAATCGAGTATTTACATTCTTTATGACAATCAAATCACGGTTAGAACCTGGTTCGATTGAAGCAATTCCATTCAACATTTCAACACGAGATGGTGTAGCTGTACCTTCATGGTTCCAGCGGAATTCGATCTCGACTCTTTTGAGTAGCGGGTTTTCTTTACGGTCAATTATTTCCATTTTTATTCCTCCTTCAGCGGATGTTTACCTTGAGTGCGTAGCTTCCAGGGACTTCTATATTGAGGCGGGCAGCAATCTCTGAACGAGATGGGTCCATCACAACGACATACCCTGTCCAGTCTGATGATACCGGAGCAGATGGGTGACGAGAACATTGGTCGATATCGTCAGCAAGAATTTGGTGACATTCGCCACATGCAAAGGGATTTTTAGCCATTCAAAACACTCCTAATCAATTCTGGTCCTCGTGGATCCATTCGTGACTTCCTAGTCCTGTCTGCTTGCAAGTTAAACCAATCTTAGAACGGCGTGGGTCACTGGTGTCAGGCGATAGAGATACTACTCTAGCTCTAACTGAACTTCCAACACCTAACTTACGGCCACTTTGACGTCCTTCTAGGACTCCCATTCCAGCGTTGATGTCAACGTGGTCTTCCATGATTTGTGACTTGTGAAGAAGTGCTTCCATTGGACCAATCCTAACGAAAGCCCCGAAGTCGTTTACTTCGGATACAGCGCCTTCTACTACTTCATAGTCCTCTATACAGAATAATACTGCATCGAATCGGACTTCTTGGTATATTGCTCCATCACCGTGAATGATTCTTCCACGGCCAATAGGTTCGTGGTTAGAAGTTACCAGAACGAATCTGTTGTTGTCATCGAAACGGCCTTCGAATGCAGAGGCTGCAAGGCGATCGATATGTTCATGCAGTGACTTCTCCTTACGGATGTATTCCGCAGGGATACGAATAGTGTCCTCTTTTGTGACGACTTTGTACATTTTATCTACCTCATTTTCTCCTCAAACCGCTTCACTGCAGGAGAGACGAGTGAGGTTATTGTACCTCATCCGTCCTTCACCGGCTAGTGCCTCGGGAGAGAAGTGTGACCGAAGTCATTCACGCCACCAGCGACCCCTATTTGAATCATACCCCGCTAAAACGAGGCATGTTGGCCTGAAACTCTGTGATTTTGGCTATGAAAATTAACCCTAATTATGCCTTTCTCATGGGCCCGTAGGGCCCAAAGCCCTAACAACCCCGCTTGGCCCCGTAATCTTAGGTGGAACTGGTGAAAGCGCAATTTCGGGCAGTTCTGATGTTACTGATTCTAGTGACTTCAACCATTCTTGTTCCGATTCCAACATCAGCAGACGGTGATGGTGATGATACCGCCTGGAACCCTGTTTCACAACCATGGGCACAATACGGAAGAGATCCCGGGCATTCCAAACTATTACCCGAACATGGAGATTCTGGTCTCATGACCATTGAAACCCCCGCAATTAATTGGGAGGCTTTTGATACAGGAGATGGTGCAGATGGATATGGTGTTGCAATTGCTAACCTTTCAAATTCAATAACTTCACCAGAAGGTGCAAAAGAAAGGTGTGGCGAAAACCACCTCTTCGCAGTGTTGACACATACTGAAAATATTGATGAACGCCATTTGTCAATAATTGAAGGAAATACAGCAAAGGTAGCATGGGAAGTTAACCTTGGAAGTGTTGATGTAATTCGCTCTACTCCAATCATTGTTGATGTTGATGGAGACTCGAAACAAGAGATTGTCATAGTATATGATTCAGAAAACGCACTAGAAGTTGACTTGTGGGCTCCCGAGATAACTTGCGATGAATCGGGGTGGTCGGTATCTGGCCATTCTAATGAAAAATTGTGGTCTTGGTCCGATGCTGATTTGCGCATAGGTATAGAAAATGCTCACTTTTGGACATCTCCTGAATCTGTAACACAACCCCTTCTTGCAGATTTATCACTTGATGGCAGCCCAGAATTGGTCATTGCTGCTGTCGATACGACTACCAACGAACCTACCGTTGTCGCCCTCCCACTAGGACTACAGAGCCCGGAAGAAGATTGGAAGGTTGCCCTGGATAGAGGAACCCACCCCTCTGATCCTGCATTTGCAGCATTAGATGACAATAGTGGCTCTGTTGTACTGACTACAGTAGATGAAAACAGCGGTAACTTTTGGGTATGGAGAATAGATGGACCGACTGGTTCTTTAGATTGGGAAAGAGTTTCCATTCAAGGAACAGATAGCGACAGTAACACCCCCCGCATTAGACTACCAGGCCCTGTAATCACTCAACTGGATACTGATGCTGCACCTGAAATGATTCTCACCTTACCATCAGATGAAAATCAAGACGAGGATGGAATGGGAGCTCAATACATAGGTATGGAGTTGACAAGCACAGATGAAATTTGGAGATTTAGAGCCAAAAACGGTTATGCTGATGCTGAACCTTTGGCTGTTGATACCACAGGTAATGGAATAACAGACCGTGTTTGTTGGGTCACGTGGTATTCCACAGGAGTTGGTACTACCGACAGAGATGGCCTTGCTGGTTGTCATGATATTACGATAGACCCGCCGTTTAGGGAGTGGTCAAGGATTTTACAAAGTGGTAGCGGTAACGATAACGAAGGTGAAGTGGCAATCTCTCCACCAATCGCAATCGACTTGGATGGAGAAGATGAACTAGAGTTATTGGTTGCATATGGTAAGAGAATATTTGCATTTGATGGCAATACTGGAACTTCAGCAGACATCGGCGTTGGTTGGTCATCACCAATTGATGTACCACATAGGACATGGGCAGCACCTGCTGTTGCTGATTTGGATGGAGACGGTTACCTTGACATTCTTGTAGGTGACACCCTAATCAGTGAAGCAAAATCAGATGTGGCACCTCTAGCAGATGGAAGAGGAATTGGATTTACTCCAACAGATCCAGACCCTGGAGAAATGGTAACTATCTCTGGGCAATATTCGAATATAGGCATAGTTGATACTGACGAAGCTGTTGATGCCGTTCTAATGATGGACGGAGTTGAAATCGAAAGAAGTAGAGTGAATATTGCTGAAGCTACTGCTCCATCTGGCGAAGGTGGTCCGATTACATTTAGCGTTGATATTGAAGCAACACTAGGAGTTCATACCGTCGAACTACTGTTAGATGTTAACAACAATCTAACACAAACTCGCTATGACAATGACAACTATAGCACAACACTCGTAGTACTGGAACCTTATGTGGCTCAATTACAAATCCCAGTAGAAGTTTCCCGGGCCTTACCAGGTAGCACACAAATTGTCGATGTCACTGTAACTAGTTTGGGAAGTAGAAATGCTGCATGGACCCTTAGTTATGACAATACTATGTTACCAGAGGGTTGGTCTTTCAATCCACTAAATGCCAACGACCTCTCGCTTAACCTCGAAAGAAATACTCCACAAATTGTTCAATTCGAATTCTCTGTACCTCAAGACGCAGTAGGTTCAGATGATGCACAAGTCCCACTTAATTTGGTTCTAGACCAAGATCAAGACATCACATCTACAGCCACATTACCACTAGAGGTTGAGAGAACACGCGGCCTTTCGTTACAAGGCCCATCGGGCCTACCGATGGGAATTGGCTATGGAAGACCAGGAGATGTTGCACATGTTTGGCTACTTGTTGAAAATGTAGGTAACGCTCAAGAGACTACTGAAATGCAATGGTCATCTAACACTTGGAGTGCAGACACCACTCTTGTTGATTACAACGGTAATACTCAATGGGGTATTGAATTAGACCCTAATGCAAAGGAAGAATATCTGATTGAATTCGAAGTCCCTAGTTCTAAGAGCCTAGGAGACACGTCTACTGCCGTTCTGACATTATGCATAGGATCTGGCCTCGAAGAGATTTGTGAAGATTTCACAGTAACAGTATTTGCTAGTGATGTATCAAGTAACATCCCTCATATTCGTACAGTTCCAGCAACTGGTCTGACTTGGGATTTAGAATCTAATTATGCAGGTACCAAGTTGACATGGGACATGTCGAGTGCAGGCATGCTGAAGGAAGGTTGGACATGGAGTACAAGTGGCGATCTTGACATTAATGGCACATTCCTTGAGATGGACGGCCAAAATGGGCAATTACATCTGGATTTACCTCTCGACGCACCTCCGATGAGGCATCAATTCAATCAAAGTGAAGAAAACTTAGCAAATGCTGATTTTGATATATCACTCCATGTATTGCAAGTTTTCAGAGCAGAAGCTGAAGTTGTCACCCCAAATGATGGTGCAGTAGTCAACGTTAGCGAAAGGACGAAACTGATCCTTAGACTCCAAAACCCAGGTAATGGCGAGGATACGTTCACTTTGAGTGGAAGTACACTAGCTGGTAATCTGACTCAAGCCCCGAATGTTACCTTTGAAATTACTAACCCTGTTAGGACATTAGGACCTGGTGGAATCAGTATGGTTCCGGTTTGGGTTACTCTGCCCGGAGATGTTCCTGCAAGAGAGAGTTTCCAACTTGTTTTCGACTGGAAAAGTACAGGTAATTCAGAAGTAGGAGACCAAGCACAAATTACAATTGAAGCCAGACCAGACCACAGATGGGACATCGTTGTACAACAAGGTAATACTGTTCAAGTGACACCGGGAACTGAATTGAATCTCACCATTAATTTGACTAACATTGGAAACAATGACGACCTACTAACACTAACTCCCAACTTCTCAGTTACTTATTCTGGAGAGGACGCATCTCTGTGGAACACTGGCATTATTAATTCCACACGACTAGATGTTCAAGAACAAGAAACGGTCAACCTAGTAGTACCAATTCCATCAAACACATGGGCTGGAACACAAGCGAATCTAACACTAGTTGCATCATCTAGTGGATTTGACATAGACTATGAAATCAGTATTGTGCTAGATGTTATGGCTGTTGCAGGATGGAGACTGGATTTATCGAATACATCTTTAGAAGTACCACCTGAAGGTGGGGAGTTGGATATAATCGTAGAACAGCGTGGCAATTCTCCTGCAAAACCATATTTCGTCAAAGCAGGTCAAGGTTGGAACATTACTATCCCTAACAACGGAAACTCCATCGATCCGGGTCAGACCGGAATTCTGTCAGTATACGTCACACCTCCTATTGACGCAATAGCAGGTGAAGTTGGCGTCATTAATATCAGAATTTCAAATGGTGATGGAAGTGGACAAATCACCGAACAAGTCCCTGTAAGAGTCGGTTCGGCTCCAGGCATCGTAATCGATTCAGCAGAATCTTGGAAAGTAAGTGATGGAAAATCATCATGGCCAACAGCCTGGATTGAAAACATAGGTAATGATGTTGCAATCATGGATTTGTCAGTCGCTAACCTCCCATCAGGATGGACATTGACTGGTGAAGAGGTTGTTGTCGTAGCACCAGGAGAAGTTATGGGAATTCCTCTGCAAATTCAGCCCTCTAGTTCATGGAATGGTAACAACATTCAACTCGACATCCAACTAGACCATCCATCTCTGGGATTAATGACACACAGTATTACGATTACTGAAAGCGACACAGTACTACTATCAAGCCCTGTGCACACTGGTCGTTCTGGAGAAAAGGTATCTATTATCACAGACTCAACGAGTTCTGGGACAGAAGAGTCCTTGATACCACTACCTGAAGTGCGAACTAACACATCACATAATGGAATGAAGTTGCACTTGGTTGGAATACCTGCTCCGGTTCACATTTCAGATTGTAATAATCTGTTTGGGAAATTGGACACATTGGGATTACAGCCATTGTCAAAGATTTGGTCGTCCTGTTTGGTTACAGCTAATGATGACCATTCTCTAGTTGCAAATGCTTGGTTACTCTCAAGTGACGGCGAGATACTTGATAGCAGAATAATTCGCCTTAGCCCTGGAGATAACACCACT
>ENA-ORDA01002620-ORDA01002620.1-marine-metagenome-genome-assembly--contig:-NODE-2620-length-13455-cov-3.139184_pt1 | contig 13455 bp, 6 predicted proteins | sample MGYA00237778_ERZ508506 | MGnify/ENA primary metagenome ERZ508506 (study PRJEB26177, sample SAMN06267891) | marine metagenome | isolation source: Monterey Bay, California, USA | place: Pacific...
AAAAGGAATCCGGTAAATCATGAGCAAATTCAAAACCTTCGATCAATTCGTAAACGAACAAAATCACAATACTACTGGACAGTTCAATCGTTCAGAGATGGAGAATAATTTTGTTGGTGCATTAGGTAATACTTTTAATAAAAAAGAGTCAGTGAAATCTAAAGAAGATGTAGATAAAATATTAAAAGAAACGAAAGAGAATATTACTCGTCGAGGTGGTCCAGATAAGTTATTATTTGTTCAAACTGATGACTCAATGTATGTGGGAAAAAACTTGAAGGAAGTAGCTCAAATACTTCAACTTCCAGCTGAAGCTGCTGTCTATACAGTGCTAAAAGATAGAGGCGTTCGAGTTGCATCATTTAATATGACTCAAAATGATATTTATAATTTTATGAAACAACCTTGGGTAGTAACTGGCTCCGATGGCAATTCGGGACACCCTCGGAAGTATGGTTCTTTTCCTAGAAAATACCATAAATATGTTCAGCAAGAAAAAGTAATCAGTCTTCCAGTTTTCATAAATGGAAGTACTTCAAAAACTGCAGAGATATTAAAAATTCCAAATAGAGGAAAACTTCAAGAAGGATATATAGCTGATGTGATAATTTTTAATCCAAAGACATTTAAGGATATAGCTGATTATACAAATGCTTTTGAAAATGCAACTGGGTTAGAATTTAGTATAATCAATGGGAAACTTTCGGTGGAGGATGGAAAATTTACGGATCAATTGAATGGGAGAGTCTTAACCAAATAATGGAATTCTTATTCATTAGATGTGCATCATTTTCCAATACAGGAAATCGTTATTGGTAATAAGTTATTGATAGTTAAACTATTATGTATTGGTTTTATTAAAGAGATACAAGAAATGTACAATTTGTATTTTGATTTAATCTAGCGAGATTTCCCTTCTAATAAAATGATCACTTCTCTAAGTTATTCACAAGTGCAAGTCAAATTATCGGCATAGATCATTCCGTCACAAATCGTTCCTTCCAATCCTTCTGCTCTTCGCTTAAATAAAATTCCTTTGCCCTAACAATCTACCTGATTGGGATTATTTAAATGTCATGAAATTAAACAAATCCATTCCTATGCAAAAGATCATTTGAAAGTTGGTTTCCTGATTTATCAAGCTATCAAAAAATTAGTAAACGATTGAATCAACTTCCCAAATTTTAAATGTTGACATATTTATTTTAATCAGCTGGTCGAACTCACATGAGTATTAATCGAAAATAGACTCAATTAATCTTGAAATACTTTCTAAGTTATTAAATTAGCAACGAAACCAATTTAATTTTATAAATGAATATTTCAATACAAGGTCTTCACAAAAAATACTCTAACGGGAATCAAGCTTTAAAAGATGTTAACCTTGAAATCAAAGAAGGGATGTTTGGTCTTTTGGGACCCAATGGTGCAGGAAAGTCAAGCTTGATTCGAATTCTGGTTAGTTTGATGAAACCAAGTAGCGGGCAGGTAATTGTCAATGGAAAAGATGCGGCTAAAAACAGAGCGTATGTTAGAGGGATGTTAGGATACTTACCACAAGATTTTAGCTTTTTTTCAAACCTTAAAACTTATGAATTTTTGGATTATGCTGCGCGATTGGCAGGAATGAGCAGTAGGAAAAAACGTAACGAGGCGGTAGACAGATTATTAGAAGATGTTGGTCTTTTTGATGTGCGTAGTCGTAAAGCTAGCAAACTATCAGGTGGAATGAAACGGAGGCTAGGTATTGCACAGGCGCTCATTAATGAACCCCAAATTATTATTGTTGATGAACCCACTACAGGTCTAGACCCAGAAGAGCGGATTCGTTTCCGTAACCTTCTAGCTCGATTAGGTTCGAAGGATGTAAGCATCATCCTGAGTACGCACATCGTTGCAGATATCTCTAGTATATGTGAACATATGGCTCTTTTGAATAAAGGAGAAATTGCTTTTTCTGGTTCACCTGAAGAACTGATCCGACAAGCGCAGGGGCATGTCTGGTCTATCTATGCAACTGAAAAAGAATATTTAGAAATAAATCAAAAGTATGAAGTAGTGGCCACCGTTATGATGAATGATGGTTGGAAAATTACTGTAGTTGCTGATGAAGTCATTGGATATAAAGCTGAGCCTGTTCATCCAAATTTGGAACATGCTTATGTTTATTTTGTAGAGCACACTTTAAAAAAGGTTCAGAGATAGGAGTCTTGCAATAAGATTTTTACAAAAAATATTCTGGGCTACCGTTTAAGAATTATATTTAGGAGGGAGAAGATGTTAGAGACTTAAAACCATAATAAAATGTTCTCAACTTTTTGGACCATATCAAAATACGAAAGAAAAATCCTGTTGCGGAGTTGGTTTTTTCGGATATTTACAGCGCTGACGCTGTTCTTTATCTTTGTATTTAATTTGGGAGAAATCTCTGCGGTTGGAAACCAAACGTGGGTATACCGGGCAGTTCCCTCTAATATGCCTTATGTAGCTATTTACCTTTTAAATATAGGACAGGCAATTATTGCTGTTTTCTTGTCTGCGGAATTTATCAAAAGAGATCGAAAACAAGATACGACGGAAGTATTTTATGTTCGTTCAATGAGTAATGCTAGTTATGTATTAGGAAAAGCATGGAGTATTTTATCCCTTTTTCTTTTGGTTAATATTGCAGCATTAGGGTTAAGCTTGATTTTTAATTCCTTGGCAAAAGATACTTATATCGACTGGCAGGCATTTCTATATTACCCTGTTTTAATATCCATTCCTACTTTGATCTTTATTATAGGCTTGTCTTCTTTGATGATGAGTATCATACGCAACCAAGCATTGACCTTTGTCATAATGGTTGGATATATTCTTTCTAGTTTGATTTATCTAAGTAGTTCTTTTAACTACCTCTTTGATTATATGGGTTTTTATTTGCCCATGTTTCATTCGCAAATTACAGGATTTGGAGATTGGGAAACCATCTGGACGCTACGTGCTATGTACACTTGTTTTGGTCTTGGATTCATATTAATATCGAGTCTTTTATTAAAACGACTTCCTCAATCAAGGTTTCAAAATTTAATGTCTGCAGTAATGGCCATTACATTTATTAGTGGAGGAATTTATTTAGCCAATCAACATTTGAATCGATATAATGAAAGTGTGGAACTTCCCAGCCAGATGATCGCACTGAATAATGAATACCTGTCAAAAGCTCAAATTAATATCAACGAACATGAAATTTTATTGACTCAAGCGGAAGATGGAATTAGTGTCCAATCTAAAATTATTGGAGAGGCTACGACAGAAAGCAACGAGTTTGTTTTCAATTTAAATCCCAGTTTAAATGTACAGACTGTTGAGGTAGATGGACAATCCGTTAAATTTGAAAGAAAATTGCAGTTACTCTTAGTTCAATTTGATCAGATCATTCCAACGGGTACAACGATTCACTTACAAGTAAATTACTCTGGTATTATTAATGAGCATGCGATGTTTATAGATGTCGATCAAAAAATAAAATTTAAAAAATCTGACGACTTTCTTTTTGATATAGGAAGAAGGTATGCATTTATAAATCCTAATTTTTTATTATTGACTCAAGAGGCTCAATGGTATTTACAGGCTGGGGTAGGATATAGTACACTCAGTGCATCCTGGTTTCGTAAAGATTTTATTGACTACAAATTAACAGTCAAAACTTTACCTGACTTGATCCCTATTTCTTCAGGTCAGCTTAAACAAATAGAAGCAGATACCTATACCTTTGAACGGGACTATGCACTTCCTCAACTTTCTTTATCCATCGGTAATTACCAAAAGAAAAGTTTACAAACTGATAGTATCGTATTTTCTGTTTACCATATGGAAGGGCATGATTATTTTCAGGATGCCTTTCCTGATATTCGGGACACTTTGCCATCCATTATTTTAGAGAAGTTACGTGATTATGAACGTGGGATAGATCTAAAATATCCTTTTAAAGAATTTTCTATTGTTGAAGTTCCTGGGCAATTTAAATCATATGATCGGACTTGGACTTCCATTCATCAGAATAATCAAGCTGGGTTAGTTTACTTTCCAGAAAAAGGTTTATTCAGCAGACGTAATGATTTTGCTGGCTACGGTAAACGGATGAAAAGATGGGGAAGAAGTAGAAATAAGACCAAAGAGGAACTTCAAATATCGGTGCTTTATCAGTTTTTAGATCGGTTTTACAGCTTCAAAGATGTGAATACTGATTTTAATAGCCAAGGAGTTGAAGTGGAAGAATCAATTAATCCTTATTATCAGTTTGTACAATTTTATGAAATGAGTAATAACCTCGATTCAGAATACTGGCCTGTGCTAAATCGAGTGTTTGAATCGTATCTTAGAGGCTCTGTAGATGGAGGACCTGATTGGGTTCGACGAAATAGTGGGAGTACTCAAAATGAACTGGCGAATATGGTTTTGCAAGAAAAATCCTTTTCGGAAATTTTAAACCTAAAAGAAAATCAAGAATTGATTGATAATGTAATTGAATTAAAAGGGGAGACCTTATTTTCAATGATACAAGCCAAAGCTAATACAGATCAATTTCGAATATTTATCGGTAAGATGCTGGAAGAAACTCGTTTTCAAAATCTACCTTTTGAAGAATTTAACGAAAGACTTCAAAAAGAATTTGGAGTGGACTTATCTGGACATATGGAAAAATGGTTTAATGAAATCCAACTTTCTCGTTATCGGATTAGTACTCCTATTGCAGAAAAAGTATTGGCAGGAAACAAAGAAATGATTAGAGTTACTTTTAAAGTGACTAATGATGGAGTGGCCGAAGGGGTTATCAAAACTACCTTAACTCCTGGTGAGAATATAGAGAAATTACTTTACCTAGAACCTGGGCAAACTAAAGAAGCATATTACTTGACGGTAAAGGAACCTACTGGTATTCATTTCAATACCTTAAGTTCGGGTAATTTACCCAATCAGATTGAGTTCAATTTCGAACAGATTGGAAAAAGTTCTGCAAAAAATGTGAGAGAAGGAGAAGCAATTATAGAGGACCCCCTTTTTATTATTAACAATGGAGAAATCATTGTTGATAATGAAAATTCGAATTTTGAATTTTCTCACTTTGAGGAAGTTAGTCGCTTACGCAAATGGTTAAAACCAACAGGAGAGGATGATTTTAAATATAAAGGAACTCGAGTTTGGCGGCCACCATTAAATTGGACCGCTACCACAAACGATGATTTTTTTGGGGAGTTTGTTCGTTCCGCATTTTACATAAAAGCAGGCGATGGGACGAAGGAGGCCAAATGGCATATTCCAATTGCTGAGGCTGGTCAGTATGATGTGTATTATCATGTTTACAAAGATCAATCTTTTAGATGGAATAAAGAACAACGAGGAAGTTATCAGTTTACTATCCCTCATCAAGGAGGAACGGACTATCCTAAGGTAGAATTGAGCCGCCAAAGTCCAGAGGGGTGGACGTCATTAGGAGAGTATTCTTTTTCATCAGATACGATTACTATTTCCTTGAGTAATGAGACTAAACTAAGAGCCGTTTTTGCCGATGCAATTAAATTGGTAAAAGTGGATTAATGTTGATAATAAAATTTTAATTATGAATAGACTTTCAATGGTTAACCTACAATACCTTTTCCGATTTGGAGTGGTGGGCCTATGCTTCTTTTTCAGTTATTCAATGCTTGGACAAAATCCACTTTCTTTGCAAGGTGCAATGAAGATTGCGGAATTAGGAAGTCCTTCTATCAAGCGATCTTTATTAAATATTGAACAATATCAACATAGTCTAAGAGCAGAAAGAGCATCCTTGAAATCTCGATTTTCATTAACGCTTGATCCCTTTAGTTATAGCAGGAATAGACAATTTGATGAGCAATTTTCACAATGGTTTACTAATACAAGGTTAAATTCCTCAGGTACTTTTCAGGTAGAACAACCGATATTAAAAACGGATGGCTCTATTGGCTTATTCAATACTTTCGGTTGGCGAAATAATGAAACTAATATTGATATAGCCGGTTTTGGCGAAAATTCTAATAAAGCTTTTTCCAATAATTTATACCTCGTAATCAACCAACCACTATTTACCTACAATCGTCGGCAAATGGCTTTGGATGAACTAGAGCTCAATTATGAAAATGCAAATTTGGATTACGCCATTCAACGATTGACTTTAGAAAAAACAATTACCAGCCAATTTTTTGATGTTTATCTTGCTCAATTAAATCTAGATATCTCACGCGAAGAATTAGCAAATACTGCCAAAAATTTTGATATCGTCAAAGATAAAGTGGAAGCTGATTTATTAGCAAAGGAAGAATTATATCAAGCAGAATTAAACTTCGCCAATGCACAGTTGTCAGTGCAGGATAATGAGTTGGGCTTAGCTAATGCAGAGGAATTATTCAAAAGAGAAATTGGGATGGACTTGGATGAAGATATACAGTTATTTACAGAATTAGAAGCCCAGGAAGTTTTTGTTGATTTAGATAAAGCTATTGAGTATGCCTTACAATCCCGAATGGAATTAAAACAACGACAAATCAATATTGACAAATCTCTTTTCGAAATGGAAAGAACAAAATCTGTCAATGAATTTAGAGCTGATCTTCAATTGACATTAGGGATCTTTGGCGATAATCAAGACTTCGGTCAAGTATATAATTCTCCTACTAGTAATCCTAGTGTTGGACTTTCTCTCAATATTCCTATCTGGGATTGGGGTGAACGAAGTGCTAGGATTCAAGCCCAAGAGGTTTCTATGAAGAGCCAAGTACTTGAACTTGCAGAGGATAAGAAACAAATTAAAATGGATGTTCGTCGATCTTATCGTAGTGTTCAAACTCAGATGCCTAGAATCGAAATTGCAAGAAAAAATGTAGAGAATGCAAAGCGAACCTACGATATTAATTTGGAGAGATATATCAATGGTGATTTATCAGGTATTGATTTGAACCAGTTTCAAACTCAATTATCAAATAAAAAAATAGAACTAGCACGTTCGCTAATTAATTATAAAACCCAATTGTTGGATCTCAAAATATTGACTTTGTATGATTGGGAAAAACAACAACCTGTTTCGGTGGCCTTGCCAAGAGACTAAAAATTTTGATTAAAAAAATAAAACAAACAATAGTGAAAAATCATATTTATCTCATCGCCATTATCTTGCTGACCTTGTTCTCTTGCGATCAGCCAGAGGACGAAAGTCCACGAATTGATATTGCGGCACCCGTATCTGTTATTCAAGTAAAAGCCGATCAACTTTCTCGCTATACCATTGCGACTGGAAATGCTATGGCAAATAAAGAAATGGAAATGAATGCCAAGCTGGGGGGAGAATTTATTTTGAAAAATCATCCCAGGTATAATCGCCCTTATAAATTAGGAGATCGAGTAAAAGTTGGTCAACCATTTATGGAAATAAAGGACAAAGAATATGTCAATGCCATTAGCCTTGAATCAAAAGAAATGAATTTACAATTGGCTGAAAAGACTTATCAAAAACAGATATCTGTTTTTGAAAAAGGAGGAGTGACAGAGCGGGAACTACAAAATGCTGAACTGCAAGTTACTACCGCAAAAAATGATTTGGAAAATGCGCAAATCAGATTGGATAAAATGAAAATGAGTATTCCTATTACTGGAGTAATTGTAGATTTCCCCAATTATACCCCTAATAGTATTATCCAGCAAGGTACCTTTTTAGGTAAGATCATGGATTATTCAAAAATGTATATTGATGTTAACTTACCTGAAAATACAATGAATGAAATTAAGATTGGTCAAGCGGTTCAGCTAACTAATTATAGTGTTCCAGATGATACCCTCTCTGGTAAGATTACAGAAATTTCACCAGCTATAGATATAAGCACAAGGACTTATTTGGCAAAGGTTCGGTTTAGTAATCCAAATCTATTGATTCGACCGGGAATGTTTGTGAAGACCTTAATCAAGGTTAAGCAAAAAGATAATATTATCATTATTCCAAAGGAAATTATTATATCTGACCAACTAGGTAAACGAGTTTTTGTGGTAGAGGAAAATACTGCTGTTGAGCGGATCATTGAAACCGGAATTGAGAATGATAATATGATTGAAGTCGTTAGTGGTTTGGAAGAAAATGAACGATTAGTAGTCAAAGGTTTTGAAACCCTAAGGAATAAATCGAAAGTGAAAGTACTCAAATGAAAAAACTAACACGATTTGCAGTTGAATATCCAGTAACCATCTTGATGGCTATTTTGGGTATTTGTATTCTGGGATACATTTCTTATTTCCGTTTGGGAGTTGACTTGTTGCCGGATTTAAATTCCCCTCGTCTCTTTGTTGAAATTCTAGCAGGAGAAAAGGCGCCAGAGGAAATTGAGAAACAATACGTTGAACAGATTGAGGCATTAACCATGAGGCAACAAGGTGTTACTCAAGTATCGTCTCTAGTACGAATTGGTTCAGCTCAATTGACAGTAGAGTATACTTGGGAAAAGGACATGGATGAGGCTTTTCTCGATTTGCAAAAATCACTTAATGATTTTAATCAAGGTGGAGAAGTAGAGCGAATTAGTGTAACCCAATATGATCCGAATAGTGCTCCAATTATGCTGATCGGGATAAGTCATCCAGAAATTAGTGATCTGAATGAACTCCGAAAAGTCGGTGAAAATTACCTCAGTAATAAATTGGTTCGGTTGGAAGGAGTGGCGCAAGTTTCTCTCTCTGGTGAACTTGAACAAGAAGTGGTCATCAAACCTATTCCATATAAGATGGAGGCGTTCCAGATTACTATGGATGCTATTGCTCAAAAGATTCAAAGTTATAACCAAAATGTTTCTGGTGGTAGTGTTCAGGATTTGGGGTTGAATTATACAGTAAAGGGAATTGGGATGTTAGAAACGGAGAATGATTTTAATCAACTTATAGTTGGGTATAAAGAAGGACAAACTTCAGTTCCTTCAAATGAATCTAGCGCAACTAGTCAAAATTCTGTCAGTAACAAAAAGGCTCCAATTTATTTAAAGGATGTTGCTGAAACAAAATTTACTAATAAAGATCCAAAAAATATTGTCCGTGTCAATGGTCGCCGTTGTATTGGTTTATCTATCTATAAAGAAAATCGATTCAATACGGTTAAAGCAGTAGAGGAAATATCAATAGCTTTGGAAGGTATTAGAAGTGCTTTACCTGGCTATGAATTTGAGGTGATTTCTAACCAAGGAACCTTTATCAAAAATGCTGTTGATGAAGTTCAAGAGACGGCATTGATGGGAATTGGGTTAGCTGTGATTGTATTGTTTTTCTTTTTACATAGAATAGGCACAACATTAATTATTAGTATAGCCATCCCAATTTCTATTATTGCAACCTTTACTTTGATGTACTTTAATGGACTAACTATCAATATCATGACTCTAGGTGGATTGGCTTTGGGTGCAGGAATGTTGGTAGATAATGCGATAGTCGTCCTCGAAAATATTTTTAGAAATCATGAGTCTGGCGCTGATGTCAAAACAGCAACTATCAATGGAACGGCGGAAGTAGGTGGTGCAATCACTGCTTCTACATTAACAACAATCATCGTTTTTCTGCCCGTAATTTATTTACAAGATGCCGCTGGAGAATTGTTTAAAGATCAAGCTTGGACAGTAGCATTTTCTTTATTATCCTCTTTGTTTGTGGCCATCTTTGTAATACCAATGTTATATCATCGCTTTTACCGCAATCGAACTTTACCTGCAAAAGCAAGATCTCTTCAGCTCACCGGATATGGTCGATTCTTAAAAGGATTATTGAAGTTTAGATGGGGAGTAATTTTACTCGCTGCTTTATTAATAGCTGGTGCTGTATTTATTTATCCTTCCATTGGAACGGAATTTATGCCAAGTGCAATTACCAAGAAATTTAAAATGGAGGTGCAAATGCCAGAGGGCACTGTTCTGGATAGGACAGCAGCAACGGTTAGTAGTGTGGAAGAAATTATTCAAGAAGGATTAGGAGCAGATTTAAATTTTGTCTTCAGTCATATTGGTCCTAAGACGGATCCAAGTGGTGGACAAACGGCAGTTTTTCAAGGGGAGCATACTGCTACTGTTGAAGTCGCTTTGATGGATAGTACTCGGTTGGGCACACAAAAAGTTATTGCTGCTCTAGACGATGCCACGAAAGGAATTCCTGGAGTTAAATTTTCTTTTTCACCTGAAGTATCTTCTTTGAATAGTATTCTTCGGGCAGAGGAAGCACCATTAATGGTAGAGATAAAAGGAGACGATTTGGAAATAATTGGAACCTTGACTGAAGCCGCACGAGAAAAGATGGCCACCATTCCAGAGCTATTAAATCTTCGAACATCTATCGAGCAAGGTGCTCCCGAGGTTGAAATACTTTTTGATCGATTTAAGTTGGGTCTCTATAATCTCGATATGAATAATGTGGTTGCTCAAATTCAAGATCAATTGAAAGGGAAAAGTGTTGGCCGCTTAGAGCAAGCTGGCGAAATGATTGATATAGAACTTCAATTGCCGGAGCAAGGGATTAAGGCATTTGAAAGTATGACCATTAAAGGTGGAGAAAAGTTATACCGACTTGATGAAATTGCTACTTTAAAAATTTCATCAGCAGCACGTGAAATTCACCGCCGTAATCAAAATAGAATTGGGAAAGTTTATGCACAAGCAGCCGAAGACTTGCCATTGGAATTTTTGGCTCAAAGGATAAGAGAACAATTAAAAGATATTGCACTTCCACTAAATTACAGTATTACCGTAGTAGGTGACGAAGCTCGACGACAAGAGTCATTGAATAGTTTAACCTTCTCATTGATCCTTTCGATTATTTTGGTTTACATGGTGATGGCATCGCAATTCGAATCGCTCCTACATCCATTTACTATCCTATTGACTATTCCATTAGCGGTGGTTTGTACAATTGCCACTTTTTATTGGTTACAAGCGCCACTTAATATTATGGCGATTATCGGAATTATTATGCTGGTCGGTATTGCCGTCAATGATGCTATTATTCTCGTTGATCGAATCAACCAGTTGAAACGAGGAGGACTAAGTAGATATGATGCTATTGCTCAAGCAGGGCAGCAACGGATTCGCCCTATCCTAATGACAAGCTTGACTACCGTTTTGGCATTGCTTCCACTTACTTTTGGTTTTGGTGAAAGTGCATCTTTGAGGGCACCTATGGCATGGGCAGTGATTGGTGGATTAGTCACTTCAACTTTATTAACCTTGATAGTCATTCCTTGTGTATATGCCGTTATTGATTTTGGAGGGAATAAAATTTCTTCTTTTAGAAATCCTGAAGTCAATTGATTTGTAAATTATCGTTGCATACCCTTGGGCGGGAGGCAAGGATTGAACTGTTTGAGTAAGAGAAGATTTGTGGAAGCAAAGAGAGACTGGAGAAATGAGTTTTCAAGCCAAGGGTTTTTTGTTTCTTTTGGACTTATGCCAAAAGAAAAAACACCATTTTGGGATTTCTCAAACAAAATTATTTGAATAGATATTCAAGTTAAGTTAAAATCTTATAGCAGAACTAAGTACCATAAAAAATAAAATGACAGCGCTGATCCAAAGAAAAGTAACGATTTGTATGATCTTCATAGGTATGAGTTTGTTAGGATATATTTCCTACAATCGCTTATCCGTGGAATTGTTACCCAATGCGGAGTTGCCCATGTTGTTTGTTCAAATAGCTTCTCCTTCTGCAGTAAGTCCACAGTACCTAGAGCAACAAGGAGTCATTCCTGTAGAAGGCGCTATCGGTACTTTGGAAGGAGTAGAACAAATCGATACGAGAATTAGGGGCAACCAAGCATTTATGCAAGTAAGTTTCAAACAGGGGGTCCGCTTTAAATATGTTTTTTTAAAGCTGCAACAAAAAATTGATGCGGTAAAAACACAGTTGCCCACTGATCTATTTGTCAATGTTTCTAAAATTGATTTGCAACAATTAACCAATCAGTTTTTGGAATTACAAGTACGAGGGAGCGGCGGCACAGATCGGTTACGAACAATCACTGAGCAAGAAATTCGTCCTGCTTTTGAAAATATAAATGGAATTGCATCAATTAATGTCTTTGGAGGGCGGGAAAAAAATCTTGAAATTTTATTAGATAAGCCTGCTTGTGAACCACATAATATCACGGCTGAGACAGTGCGCTCACGCCTCAATCAAAATTCGGGTAGTCGGACATTAGCGGGTTATTTGTATGAAGGGAAACGAAGGTATTTTATTCGAACAGCTTCAGAATATACAGAACTAAAAGACATTGAAAATATTGTCATGGCACCAGGACCTATCTTGTTGAAAGATGTAGCTAAGGTTTCCTTTGGTGTGGATGAAGGAACATCGATTAGTCGAGTGAATGGAAAGGATGCCATTTCTATGACTGCGACTAAAGCTTCTCAATCCAATATTATTAACCTATCCCATCGTTGCCAGGAATTGATTCAACAATTGAATGAGCAACTACAATCCAAAGATATTCAAATAGTTATTCAGCAGAATTTAGCGGATAATATGGAGGATAATATTGGGCAGATTATTAACCTAGCATTAATTGGTGGTTTACTAGCTGTTTTAGTGTTGTGGGTTTTTCTGAAAGATATTCGGTTGATTTCTATTATAGCTGTTTCTATTCCAGTATCGGTTTTGGCTGCCTTTAATTTGTTTTATGGGGCAGATATTAGCATTAATAGTCTGACTCTTATTGGAATGGCACTAGCCGTAGGTATGTTGTTAGATAATAGTATCGTGGTATTAGAAAATATCTATCGATTAGTATCAGATGGAAAATCTACCAAGGAAGCAGCTAGCGAAGGGGTGAAAGGAGTAGCTAAAGCGATAGTGGCAGCTACCTTAACTACCGCTACCGTATTTTTACCTTTTATCTTTTTTGGAAATTACTTGTTGAATATTATTGGTAAAAATATTGGCGTCTCCATTATTTCTACCTTGATGATGTCTCTCCTAGTTGCACTTTTTCTGATCCCTGTATTGGCTGCATTGGTAATAGGTAATAAACCCAAAAAACAAAAATCAGTTTTTAATTTATCTAAAGTAAAAACTCGAACGGAAAGGATATATTTAGTATTGTTGAAAAGCAGTTTGCGTTACCCTACAAGAACCATTATTGGAGGATTGTTATTGTTTTTTATTACCACGTTTGCAGTATTGGCAATAAGTGTCAATACGCTCCAAGAAGTGGACACAGACCAGATTGATATTTTTGTCAATATGGCCAAGGGTAGTACCTTGGAAAGTACAGATAAAATTGTGCAGGAAGTTGAGTCTAAGATTGAGGATATCAAGGAGAAAGGAGATGTAAGTAGCCGTATCAGGGCGGAAGATGGTGTCGTAAGTGTCCAGTTGAAAAAAGACTTTAACGATATCGATGGTAGATCTTTTAACGAAGTCAAAGAACAAATTGAACAGATCATA
>ENA-ORDA01002621-ORDA01002621.1-marine-metagenome-genome-assembly--contig:-NODE-2621-length-13445-cov-4.618567_pt1 | contig 13445 bp, 14 predicted proteins | sample MGYA00237778_ERZ508506 | MGnify/ENA primary metagenome ERZ508506 (study PRJEB26177, sample SAMN06267891) | marine metagenome | isolation source: Monterey Bay, California, USA | place: Pacific...
GGGGCGCCTTGAAGAGCTAATTAAAGAAGGGATTAAAGTTCGGATTTATGTACCCTTTGGACCAGATTGGTACGATTATTCCATGAGAAGGTTAAATGAAAATCCAAAAATTATAAAGTATGTTCTAGGTAATCTTTTTAAAAATGACTGATCAAAGGACTTTAAAAAAGATTTTTTCATTTAAAACAATTGCTGTTGTAGGGCTTAGCCCTAATATAAGTCGTCCTTCTAGCTTTGTATCTGCTTACATGGAAAATAAAGGCTATAGGATTTTTCCTGTTAACCCTAGACATAATGACATCGGTAATAATAAATGCTATAAAGGATTAATCGATATTAGACAAAAAATTGATATTATCAATATTTTCAGAAAATCCGAACACGTTTTACCAATAATAGATGATTCGATTAAAATTGGAGCCAAAGCTATCTGGATGCAAGATGGAATTTTAATTGAAAATGCTAAAGAAATAGCTGAAAAAAATAATTTAATTATAGTAATGAATGACTGCATAATGAGACAGCATCTTAGTTTCAAAGATTGATTAAATACCCTGAATTAAAAACAGAATACCTTAAAAAAGGATATTCTATCCACAGAAACGTTATCAGTAATAGCATCGTTGAAGATATTCAAAAACACATTAAATTTTTGTTAGAATGTTTTCCCAAAACAAGACCTGAATCTTTCCACCATGATATGCTGGTGAACGATCCTTTTATTCATCATATTTTAGATCAGAAAAAAATCAAAGAAATATCTAAATTTTATTTGGGACCAAATATTTCTCTTTTTGGAGCACATTACATCGCAAAAAGACCCTTTGACGGAAAACCTGTTGGCTGGCATCAGGATGGATCATATTGGCCATTAAAACCTATGAATGTTATTTCTCTTTGGATTGCAGGGAGTCACTCAAATAAAAAAAATGGATGTATGAGGGTCATTCCTGGATCACAAAATAAAAAATTAATTCCGCCCTCAAAAATGGAAAAGTTAGACCAAGAAAAATATGTTTTAGATTTAGGAATAAAAAAAAGTGATATCAAAAGTAATACCGCTCAAAATATAGAACTTTCTCCCGGTGATATGTCCATCCACAACCCTAATATCATACATGGATCAAATCCAAACTTATCTTCACATTGGCGTATTGGTTTAACTCTTAGAATAATACCATCAACAACCTTTGTTGACAGGGAAAACTGGAAATGTATTCATATTGCTGGAAAAAAAGACAGAGCGATTAAGAACAATTATGTTGAAAAGCCCATATTTAACAAAGAGAAGCACATGGAATTTGATGGTTGTGAAAAATACAGCTAGACTAATCGCTTTCCCCTCTTTTGCCCCACCCCATTTTTGTTCTTAAGTTTTGGAAATAGTCATTATCAGTGAAGCTTATTAAGTTAATTTGAAAATTAGCTTTTGAGATATTGACTTTATTCATTGAAGATAGGGTTTCATGAATTTGCCCATCTGCCGTAAATAAGATTGGGTCAATATTTTGAGAAAATTGGATATCAATACTTGCACTCGCCGGAACAACTAAAGGTCTAGAAGTTAATGTATGTGCAGCTGTAGGTGTAATTATTAATGATTCGACTTCTGGAGTTACAATTGGCCCCCCTGCAGATAATGAATACGCGGTAGACCCCGTTGGAGTTGCAATAATTATCCCATCAGCTTTATAATTACCTACAAGATGATTATTTACAAATACAGTTGCATTCAGCATTCTATGGAATTCTGCGTTGCTTATTACAAAGTCATTTAAAGCGTTATATTTTATTAAAGTATTTTTTTTTGCGATACTGGCCTCGATGAGCATTCTATTTTCCAGAATAAAATCTTTGGCTGCAACTTGGTCAAGTCTGTGAAAAAGATCTTTTAATGTTACTTTTGCTAAAAAACCTAAATCGCCTAAATGAATACCTAAAATCGGGGTAGTACAGTTTTTCATATTTCTTGCTAAAGAAAGAAAAGTACCATCACCTCCTAAAACTAAAATAAAATCTAACTCATCAAGTTGCTCTTCTGTTTCAATGAGTTTGGCTTTCCTATTACTGAAATTAAGATGGTCTAATATTCTGGATGTAAGAAAGGGCTCTAGCTGCTTTTTTTTTGACCATGATAAAATTTTTGGTAAAACTTCCCAAAATATTTTTTTTTCAGTGTTACCCCATATTCCAAATGTAGCTTTTTTATTCATTCAATGTTTTTTACGGAAAAAGAACCTTCAGCATTTTTTATTAATTCATCAATTTTTTTTTCAGAATCGTTTAATTCCATTCTGCATACTTCAATTAGTTTAATACCATCATCAAACCATTGAATATTTTCTTCTAAACTACCTTTACCTGATTCCATTTTCACAACGAGCTCTTCTAAATGAGCAATTGCAGTTTCAATGTCTTTTTTTTCATTTTTCATATTTATCTCGTTCTAAGCTTCTTTGGTCTTTTTTGCAATTAATGCCCCATTTGCAGTTTGGGCTTTAAATAGTTCACCCAATTTTAAATCAGATGATTTACGAATCACTTCATTTTCCTCAGAAAAAAGAATTGAATAGCCACGATCTAGAACCTTATTTGGACTTAGACCATTGAATTGTTTGTAAACAGAATTTAATTCTATTGTTTTATTCTGATGGTGAATTTTTATTTGAGAATATAACCTTTTTTGTAATTCTGTTATTTTGTTTATTTGTGATTCAATTCTTTTTTTTGGTTGAAGGTATCGTACTTTTTCGTCTATATAATCGATTTTCAACATATATCTTTCTAAAGTTTTCTTAAGTGATTTGTAAAGTTGATCTTGAATTTGATTTAATTGGCCTAATGCGTGTTCCTGTTTTGGTGCTACTAATTCCGCTGCAGCCGATGGGGTAGGAGCTCTTAAATCTGAAGTAAAATCCGAAATGGTGAAATCTGTCTCATGACCAATACCTGTCACTATGGGGATTTTAGATTTAAATATAGACCTTGCTACCGATTCCTCATTAAAGCACCATAAATCTTCAATAGATCCACCTCCTCTGGAAAGGATAATAACATCTACATTTTCATAGCTATTAAAATCTTCAATACCTTCAATAATAGTTCTTGATGCATCATTTCCTTGAACAATTACAGAACGAAGAATTATTTTAACATAAGGCGCTCTTCGATTAATTACATTGCAAATATCTTTAAATGCTGCACTTGTACCTGAAGTTAAGACTCCAATCACTTTTGGATATTTGGGAATAGTTAGTTTATGAGATTGCTCAAAAAGACCTTCTGAAATTAATTTCAATTTAAGTTTTTCAAATGCTAAAAATAAATCACCATCTCCCTCAGGTTTCATTTCAAAAACTCTAAGTTGGATTTGTCCTCTTTGTTCATAAATGGTAACAGAACAATTAATGAGCACCTGTATTCCATTATCGGGAACAAAATTTACGCTATTATTGTTACCTCTAAACATAACACATTTGATTTCACCGCCAGTATCTTTAAGGGTGAAGTACATGTGTCCAGATGATGGATGCAAGTGATAATTAGATATTTCACCTTTTACCCAGAGACTACTAAGATTACCCTCAACTAGATTTTTAATCTCAGAATTTAGTTTAGAAACTGTTAGATAAGACTTTTCTACTGGCATTTACTAACTTTTTGCCTTTACAAAACTAATTAGGGCTTTAAGGTAAATAAAGCCCCTATCTATTAATTATCTTTCTTTTTATGACGATTTGCACGTAAACGTTTTTTACGTTTGTGCGTGTTCATCTTTTTCTTTTTTCTTTTTTTACCGCTTGGCATTTATTTTCCGTTTATTTATTGATTAAATCGTTTACTTTAGATCGCATAAGCTTACTTGGTTTAAATGTTGGGACAAATCTTTCTGGCAGATAAACTGGTTCACCGGTTCCTGGGTTTCGCGCTTTTTTTGGCATTCTATGCTTGATACCAAATGTTCCAAACCCCCTTAATTCAACACGCTCATTACTTGCTAGTGAATCAATGATTGTCCCCATAACACCATTCATAACCGTCTCTGTTTCGACCTTTGTCAAACCGGTTGCTTCAGAAACTATGTCTACTATCTCTTGCTTTGTCATATTGCCTCGCATTGATTTACTATGCTATAACTTATGAAATCTATTTGACCCATATAACTAATTTTTGTCCCGGTCTGATTAAGTGAGAACCGTATTTCATATTATTCCAACGCCTAATTTTACTCGCTCGAGTTCGAAAATTTTCTGCTATCTGCCCCAGAGTATCTCCTCGCTTAACCTTGTAAACTCGTTTAGTGTAACCAGCTGGGCCTCCGTTATCTCTTGTTCCCCAAACTCTACCGCCTTTTAAAGGTACGCTTAATTTTTGCCCAACTTTAACTTTATTTCTATTTCTAATTTTATTCACAGCGGCTAAATCGTGAATTGAAACGCTATATTTTTTTGAAATTGTCCACAGACTTTCACCATATTTTACTCTGTGCACAACAAATTGAGGTGCAAACCGCTCTTCTTCAGGTATTGCATTCCAAGCACTTAAGAATCTTTTTTTAACACCAAGAGGAAGCTTTAGTATATAATCTCCCTCAGCAGGAGTGGCTGACTGTCTTAATTCCGGGTTATATTCCCTTAATATGTTTGGTTTTAAACCTGCAACTCTAGCAAGCACAGCGATATCAGCACTTTTCTTTAATACAATTGTCTCGAATTCAAAAGGCTTCACATTTTTTGGTATTTCGAATCCATATGCTTCTGGAGTTCTAGCTATAATTGCTGCAGATAAAAAGTAAGGTATATAATTTCTTGTTTCTCGAGGAAGAGAATGCATCTGCCAAAAATCGTAAGTTTGGTGAAGCTTTGAAGCTCTTAAAACACGACCTTCTCCACAGTTATACGCAGCTAGAGCAAGATACCAATTATCAAATTTGGTGTTTAGATCTTTTAAATACTTACAAGCAGCATGAGTGGCTTTTACTGGATCTCTCCTTTCATCCTTATACCAGTCTCTAGAAAGGCCATACTGTTTCCCTGTAGCTGAAATAAATTGCCACATTCCAGAAGCGTTTGCTTTACTGTAGGCTTTAGGGTTCAAACCAGACTCAATCATAGCTAAATAAATAAATTCTTCTGGCATTTCATGCTCAGCTAGAATCGGTAGAATAAGGCCCTTATACTCTTCATGTCTTTTCAGCCATATTTGAAATTGTTTTCTGCCTTTAGTTTGAAAATAGTTGATGAATTGATCCACCTGCTTCGTTCTTACGAGGGGAATATGACCATCCCGATCATCAATAACTGTAAGGTTTGTTTCTCCCATTTCAATTTCAATAGCTTCGGTAATATCAGTCCATACCTTTTCAGCCATTACTGGAGCATTAATATTTTGGACTGTATTTAATTTGTGTGTGTACAAATCGGTAAAGGTGCCATTGAACCTGTCAAATTCTTCTTTATCTTCTAAATTCATTTCTCCAATCTGATCAGCTTCCATCATTAATTCAAAAACACGACTAAGCAAGAAAGCCACCTCAAGTGTATCTTTATTAAAATCTGAGATAACAATCTCAGACATTAATAGTTTCGCATCTGATAAAATTTCAGGGAATCTATTTCTAGTTTCATCTATCCCTTGAATAGAACTTTTTTCAATAGTTTCGTCTGCATTTGGTGTGGGAGAAGATTTTGAGGGGATAGACGACTCTGCACCAAGTATAAGCTTGATACTGAGTAACGTAAATAATATGGCTCTAAATAGTGTTTTCAATTGAATTTAAGCAAAAAACTGCGGCAGAAAATTACTTTTGAAATATATTTTAGACAACCCTTAGAGTTTACTTTTTTCAATAGAATTTGTTGTGCTGTAACCTGGGGTTAATTTGATTATTTTAACAATACCACCCCATTTAACGATTTCTTTTGCTCCAACAATGTTCCCTTTTATGTAATCACCTCCTTTAACAAGAATATCAGGTTTTATTGTAATTATCAAGTTTAATGGTGTCATCTCCTCAAATATAATAACATCAGAAATGAATTTATTTTTTAGCAAGTTCTTCTTTCTTATTTTTTGTGACTCAATTGGACGACTAACACCTTTAAGCTTCTTAACCGATTGATCTGAGTTCAAGCCAACTATTAATATATCACCTAACTTTGAGGCATGATTTAAAAGGTCTAAGTGACCTTTGTGGAGTAGATCAAAGCATCCATTAGTAAAAACAATTTTTTTGGAGTGACTTTTCCAAAGTTTACATTTATTTACTATTTTATTTTCGAGTAATATTTTTTTTTCCATTTTGTTAATAATTAAGAAGATTTTCAATTTTTTCTTTAATTAGTATTGCAATCTCATGTTTGTTTACTTTTTTACCATTACCAGTCATAATTGGTTCTCCAATTCTAAGCTCTAAAACCCCATCGCCAACTGACTTAGCGTTGTTCTTCAGCATTTCAAATGTACCCTTGCATGCTACAGGAATTATGGGAATTCCCATTTCTATTGCCATATTTATCCCTCCTGTTTTTATTTTCAATAAATTACCATTTTCTGTACGAGTACCCTCTGGAAACAATAGAACAGATCTAGGTGATTTTTTAAGTGATTTTTTTGCATCTTCTAGAGATTTATAAGCTTTCTCTCTATTTTTTCGATCTACAAAAATATGTCCACCAGTTGACATGACCCAACCAAGAATCAAAACTGATTTTAATTCAATTTTGGCAACTGAGACTAACCAATTTGGAATCCCAGCGAAAGCTAACGGTATATCAAGAGCAGATGCGTGATTCGAGGTGAAAAAATATGGTGTCTTATTAGATTTAATATTTCTTAAACCAGTTACTGACCATTTAATACCAGAAAAAAATAAAATCGCCTTGCCCCAATTACGAGCACAAACCCCTAAAATTTTACCTTTATCTCTTTCAAAAAAAGATGCAAAGATACCTGATAAGCCAAAAACAATGGTCCAAATTACGGTGTTAAAAATAAGCCAATAATATTTCAACTAAGCTAATTCTTTAATGCCTAAAAAGGAGGAAACTTTTTCTGGGAATCGAACTATGCCATCTTCCTCCTGATATGTTTCAATCAATGCAACCATCAATCTCGGTGTAGCAACACCAGAGCCATTTAAAGTATGAACAAAATCTACTTTCTTATCTTTCTTTCTTCTAAATCTAATATTTCCTCTTCTGGATTGAAATGAATCAAAACTACTACAGGAAGATACTTCTAACCATTGCTGTTCTGCTGGAGCCCATAGTTCAATGTCATAACATTTTGAAGCTGAAAAACCTAAGTCACCAGTGCATAGTTCAATAACCCTGTAATGTAATCCTAGTTTTTGTAAAACAGACTCTGCCTGCAATGTCAACCTCTCAAGTTCCTTAATTGAATCATCGGGTTGTATAAATTCTACAAGTTCAACTTTATTAAATTGGTGAACTCTTAATAGACCACGAGTATCTTTACCATAAGAACCAGACTCTCTCCTGAAGCAAGGTGTATAACCTACATATTTTATAGGTAGATCAGACTCATTTAATATTTCATCTCTGTGAAGATTTGTGATGGGAACCTCAGCCGTTGGAGCTAAATACAGATTATCTATTTCAGTATGATACATATCTTCTTGAAATTTTGGCAATTGTCCTGTTGTTTCCATTGATTCTTTCTTCATTAAAATTGACGGTAGCATCTCGGTAAAACTGAAATTAGTGACGTGATGATCTATCATTGAATTAATTAATGAACGCTCTAACTTTGCCCCATTACCAACATACAAAGGGAATCCGCTTCCTGAGAGTTTTGAACCTCTTTTAAAGTCAAATAAATTTAAATCTTCTCCAAGCTGGATATGATTCTTGAGTTTAAAATTGTATTTTCTTTTATTACCCCATTCTCTTAAAGTTACATTACCCGAAAAATCTGAAGCTACTGGAACTGAATCTTGAGGGACATTTGGCATTTGAAAGAGGATCCTCTTCAGTTCATTTTCATTTTTTATGAGATCTAATTCTAACTCTTTTAACTTATTCCCTAAGTCCCGGGTTTCTTTTATAGCAAATATTGAATCACCACCTTCTTTTTTTATTTTGCCAATATTCTCTGAAGCTATATTCCTTTGTGCTCTGTATTCACTTGAACGTGTTTTCAAAGTCCTTAACTTGTCATCTAGCAATAATACTTCCTTGATATCAGTTTTATCATTTCTTGATCGTAGTTTGCTAATTATTTCTTCAGGGTTTTCTCTTATTTTTTTTATTGAAATCATTTTATTTAACTCAAGTTATTATTCAAAATTATTTGATATTTTAATAAAAAACTAATATAATGAAATATTTTAGTATGTTGGGCTTTTGCCCGGGCAAATAATATTTGGAAAATCCGGTTTTATAGAATAATTTTTGATATGACACAGAGGATTACTATCGAAATAGACTGCGCCTAGTTTAATAAAAAGGTAATATAAAAATTATTGTGTGATATGAAAAATCCACTAGTGTGTCACCAACCCTATTTACAATAAATAAAAAAAGAGATTATGAAGAAAATTATTGCAGTAGCTTTAATAATACAGAGTTTTCCATATTTCCAAACTTTAGATATAAATTCTCTAAGACTGGCTCAGAGACAAATCTCTAAATCAACTCCCCAATTGAATAATAATACAAGTAGCATGAGTAAAGAAAAGCCTTTTCTAATTGATAAATCAATTTCACCAAAACAATATAAAGTCGGCCCGGGCGACCAAATACATATCAATATAATTTCTAGTAACGAGACCTTTGATTATAGCTTAGTGATTTCTCCTACTGGAGAATTACTTATTCCATCCGTTGGACTCATTAATACTAATAAATTAAATCTTTATGAATTAATTAAAGAAATAAAAAACAAAATTAAATCTTGGAATTCAAATGCACAGGTGAACATTGAACTTGAAGGTGTTAGGAAATTCAAGGTTTTAGTGACTGGGCAATTTGATAATGCAGGATATTTCGTTGCAACTCCTATAACTAGAGTTTCAGATCTATATGAAAATATTTTGCAAAATTATTTTGAAGAAAAAAAGAATAATTACAGTCAATCCAACAGTAAAACCCACTCAGAGACTATTGGAATTCAATCGAGGATTGCTGTTGATGATTTGTACAAACGAAAAATGGGGGTATATCAAGAAGAAGATTCCCAAATACAATTATTATCTAAAAGAAATATTTTAATATACCGTGAATTAGATACACTAGAAGTTGATATTGAGTGTTTTAAAGTGACAGGAAACATATCAATGAATCCATATATAGAACAAGGAGATGTAATACAAATTCCGTATATAGAATCTTATTTTTATATTAATGGAGGTGTTCAAAGACCTGGTAGGTATGAATTTAAAAAAGATGAAACTCTTGAAGAAGTTATAGAAATTGCAGGTGGATTAAAATCAAATATCAAAAAGGATAACATAAGAGTTATTCATAGTGAAATGCTCAAAGAGAAACCGAAAATTTTACAACTCATAAACGATAAAAATTTTAAAATTAGACCTGAAGACAATATTATGATTCCGTTCAGCAACAACAAAAAGCCCAATGATATTATTGAAATTACAGGTGAGATTAAATTTCCAGGGACTTATTCTATTGTACCTGGAGAAACTACGCTTGGTGATCTAATTGATATATCCGGTGGATTCACAGAAATTGCTGATACAAATAAAGTTTTATTTAACAATAGCAAAATATCAGAGATACCCGACCGAGAATTAGAAAGAGTTTTATTAAAAACAGAATTGAATCGCTCAATTGAAGAAAAAGCTTATATTAAAGCTCGAGTACGAACACAAAAGGGATCTTTAGAAACATCTCTCCAAGAAGTGATTGAGGATCAAAATATAATTGTTGCCCATGATCAAATACATATTCCAAAGTACTTCCCGTATGTAGAAGTTATTGGAGCTGTTAATTTTCCTGGACGATATCCCTATTCTGTAAATAAAACAACCTCTGACTTCATTGAGATGGCTGGAGGAATAATTAGAAATAAGAGCGGAAAAAAGTTTTTAGTCAAATCAACAACTAGCCAACGAATTAAATTAAATAACAGACAAAAATTATCAAGCGGCGATATAATATTTATAGCAGAAAAACTAGAGTATAACCAATGGTTTGCAGCAAAAGAGATTGTTACAGCTATCGGTCAGCTAGCAACCATTGTTCTAGTCATTCAACGAATTTTAGAAACTAACTAAGAAATCATATGAAACTGACACCCCATGAAGAGAAGATATTAGAAATAATTAAATCTAATCCTAGAATTATTTTTGACCCTGATCAAAGGGGTATAATCGCAAAAGAACATGGACTAACAGAAAAAACTCTTAGGAATAGGATTGCTGAATTAAAAAAACGTGGATTATTGAACAAAGATACTGGTAAAATAAAAGAAAGCTCGTTATCTCTAATAACGGATAATGATGAAATTAATATAAAAGCTATTTTGGATATAATAGGGAATCAGAAAACTTTTGTTTTAAAATTTTCAATTATATTTACTACAATTGGGCTTATCTATTCTCTAATAGCCACAGTTTTTTTTGAATCTAAAATTTCAATGTACCCTGCAGGAGAGAATAGTCAATCTGGAGGTATGCTTGGAGATTACCAAGGTCTAGCTAAGTCACTCGGTATTGGGAATTTAGGTAATTCACCAACATATAACATACCCGATATAATAAAAAGTCGACGTCTCAAAAAAGATATCGTGCTTAAAAATTGGAATATTGAAGAAAAAAACATTAATTTGATTTCTTATTGGAAGTTAAATAAAGGGCCTGGCTTTAATCCTTTAAATTGGATTAGAAAAATCATTTTGCCCAAACAAACATTCACGACGCCAAAAATAGGAAAAGAGATACAAGAAGCGATTCTTATTCTTGATGAATTAATCACAGTTAGAGAAGAGATATCCGGATTAATATCTGTACGAGTACAAATGCAAAATCCTAAACTTGCATCTGATATTGCTAATTATATTGCTGAATATGTTAAAAACTTTATCTCAATCGAACAAAAGCGAGAAGCGACACGAAATAGAACTTTTATTGAGAATCAAATGACTGAGGCAAAGATAAAAACTGAAGCATCTGAAGATAAATTAACTAATTTTAGAAAAAATAATCCTTTAAGACTTGATACCCCGACTTCTGAAATGATAAGAGAAAGGCTTGCAAGCAGAGTTGAAGAGAATAGAACAGTATATATTACTTTGATGCAACAATTTGAGATTGCAAAGATAGATGAAGCTAAAGAAAAGTTACTTGTAAATATACTTGATATAGCAGAGCCTGCAGTGAAGAAATCTCGGCCAAAGAGAACAATTATTGTTTTACTCTCCATATTTGGGAGTATTATTTTTTCTATTCCTTTTGCTATATATTCTGAACGTAAATCATAGATTAAGGTAACTAAAATTTTTACTAATCGCCGTCTTTATGCCGATACAGTCTATACTGGTTTAGCTCTTTTATTCGTTGGCATTGTACCTCTTGCTTTCAACTTTTTTATAGCAAAATTTTTTGGGAAAGAGGTGCTCGGCTCTGTTAATGTGACTCTAAGCTTTTGTCTAGTCATAACACTCATAATAACAAATTTTTTTGGAACTAGTGGTAACAAGTTTTTAGCTGAATATCGCGGGCAAAAGAATGCTGAAAATTTTATTTTAATACTTAAAATACTTATTTATGCTCCTATTACTTTACTCTCACTTATTTCTTTATCCATTTATATGATCTGGGATAATATTTCGAGTTATTTTGCACTACCAGCTGATATGATAATTCCAATATTATTTTTTATCTACTTTAGAACTTCATATGTCATACTACGTAGAGTTTTTTATGGTGCAGGTTTAGTAAAACAATATGCGCTTAATGAGATTATTGCAGATATAACAATGCTTTTTATTTTGATTATTGTTTGTTTTACTTATAGTAATCAATTTCTTTTACATTGTTACATAACTAGTTATTTAATTTTCACAATTTTGAGTATAACTACCTTATATTTTAAAATACCAAAAATTTTAAAAAACCTAAAAAAAGATAGAAAAATAGAAAAAAAATTAGTTTTATCAGAGTTTTTAAAATATGGCTTTATTAGCATGGTTGGAACAGTTGCAAGTACGGGGACAGGTTACATTTCTGTATTAGTTATCGGAGTTTATTTATCGAGTAGTCAAGCAGGTATTTATTCTTTAGTGATTACTATTGTGAGTATTTTAATGTTTATTCCGAAACTAGCAACACAGGTATTGCTACCAGAATTCTCAAAACTTTTTGGAGAAAATAATAAAAAGGATATTTCAATTTTATTGCGAGATTCATTAAAAATCCTTGTATTTTTGGCATTTATAATTTGTTTTCTAGTATTCTTTTTTTCGGATCAAATTCTACTTTTTTTTGGTTCTGACTTTAAAGCTGGAAGCTTATTACTTAGACTTATGTTACCCAGTGTTTTTATAAGAATAATTTCTACACCATTTGTATCTTTTTTATCAGGAACTAATTTCATTATCTATCCTAATATCGGTGGACTAATTATTTTATTTATATCAATATTATTATGGATAATATTAGTTCCCTCATTTGAATTAATAGGTATAGTAATTGGGTATACCGCAGGAGTATTGATTGGAATTGGATATCAGATTTATATGGCAATATTAAAATTAAAAATTGAATTCTCATCATTTTTAAATGTTTAGCCTTAGAGTAATAATAAAATATTATATGTTTTCGTTCTTATTCATCGATGCTCTAAGTGGCTTTATTCGAGTTTACCTTGGTTTGACGAATCCAATTTTCAATATTGGATATTGGGTTCGAGGACCTATTGTCGTTCTATTTTTTTTTTATTACGGCTTTAAACTTTTAAATAAATCTAAACTTTATTTTGATGAAGCGTTATGCCTGATTATTTTTTTATTTTTTATCTTTAATGCTTCCTTTAATTATGGAATTCATTTATCCATAAACATGCTGATAAGTGATATTACCTATATTTTAAGGTTTCAATTTTTATTCTTTTTATTTGTTTTCTTGAAAAATAGAATGACTCTGACATCAACTCTTACACATAGAATTATACAATTAAATTTTACGACCTTTGTAGTTAGCTTAATGGCAGGTTTTTTCTTTGGATTTGGATTAGAATCTTATCGCTTTGAGGGTACTTCTAAAGGAATGTTCCAGGGAGGTAATCCAGTCTCAATATTAAATCTTGTCTTTTTTACTTATTTTTTACTAGATGGAAATCTACGCCAGAAATTAATACCTGTTTTATTTACAATATTTAATGCGTTTATTATTGCCTCTAAAAGTGTTTTTGGATTTATTTTTCCAATATTTTTTGCTCTGAAAAGACGTGCATTAAGCATTA
>ENA-ORDA01002626-ORDA01002626.1-marine-metagenome-genome-assembly--contig:-NODE-2626-length-13433-cov-4.034816_pt1 | contig 13433 bp, 28 predicted proteins | sample MGYA00237778_ERZ508506 | MGnify/ENA primary metagenome ERZ508506 (study PRJEB26177, sample SAMN06267891) | marine metagenome | isolation source: Monterey Bay, California, USA | place: Pacific...
ACTTTCTAGAAGGAAAATTAAAATGATTTCAGTAATTATTACTTATATTATGATTTCATTGTGTTTAGCTGCCTGTGTTTTTGTTTTAGGAAAAACATTAGAAATTATTTTTGAAACACTTGCACTGTTAGTTGACTATGTTGAAATCAAAAAGAAGGAAGTTAAAAATGACTGTTAAACTAAGACTATATCGTGGCACTACTGTACTTGAATGTGATGACTTGCTGTCTGGCATTCAGGGGCGTCGAACGACTCACTGGTGTGAGTCTTACGAAAAAGCTGCTATGTACTCAAAAGGCGCAGTAGTGTGCTTGGTATTCGATGAAATACCACCCCAACTAAAGCAATATCGTGGTGTTTGTGAGGGTGACGCTGTACACGGTACATTTACTGAGTACAAAATCCCACACTCGTTCTTTTCTTCTACTCTGTACAACTGGGCAGAAGATGAAAGCCACGTAATTGTGGGATAATATGTCAAGACTGAGCATAGGGCCTTGCAGCCCAAAGGTCTATAAAGTGATGTGGTGCTAAAATTAAACCAAATGTACGGGCTTTGCGGCCCGTTACACTCTTTCTTTATTACTAAGTACACATAGGGTGTATTTAAATGTGAAGGGAAAATCATGGGAAACTTTACAGAAACAGTTTTCTTAGTACTAGTCGCAGGATTTATACTTAGACTTATAGTAACTGGAATACTCTTTAAAGTTTTTAAAGGGTGGCTTCCCATGTTTGTAAGTCGTGCAGGAGCATTAGGTGCTGCTGTTTTAACGGTAATTCACTACAACAGTAACCCTGAGTTTGAGATGCTAATGATAGTTATTGGCTTCTTTACTCCCGAAATACTTGGGATCTTTGTTCCAAGCAAGAAAAAACCAGAGCCTAAAAAAGAACTTAAGAAAGAACCTAAAGAAAACTTTAAATTTCATCGTGTACACAAAATAGATGGAAGAAAGGTTAAATTTTATCGCTCTAACAAAACGTCTAATAGAAAGGAATTTAAATATGTTAACTGAGATAATGTTAACCGCTACCGCCTTGGTAACGTTGTGGGTTATGCTGTTATGACCTATTTTAAAAGCTTACTAAAAAAATACTCTTGGGTAAGTCCGATACTAACATGGATAACTATTGCGTTAATTGCAGTAGTTATTTATATTGCTCCTGCAAGAGCAACCGTGTCGGACGAACTTCGCGATGCGTGTTTTCGCGGAGAAGAAATAGTACAGCTTTTGCACTCTGCAAGAGAAAATAACGTGACTCCAGAATACGTTTTTTCGTGGCTAGTTAATCGGGGCTACGATGCTCCGACTATACAAAATTTTGTCATAATGGTGTACTATCAACACCCCGACAAAGATTTAGGATGGCTTACTTCAGACTTTCTGAAGTGGTGCCTTAAACAGAAAGACAAGGAGTCTTTTTAATGACACAACTAAATGATATTGCGTGTGCTAACATGTACGATCATAAGCAAATTCTTATGAATATACAAGGAGTTGAGTACTCCTTAATTAAAATGGCCGGAAACTTCGAAATCATGAATTTCGATGAGAACGAGCCTCGATATCTTGTCGGTATAGAAGACTTGTTTGAGTACTTTGCCGAGCAGGTCGCTGAAGGTAACGTGAAATATGATGTGACAAGGCGTTAGTTTTAAAGGAGAAAAGCAAATGATTATCGCAACTTGGAGAAAATTCTCGGAAGACCAAAATAAAATGGTATCCGTAAGTGAGGATTTTTTTAGTGAAGCTCACTGGGACGAATCAAAGTGGGAGTGTTTTGCCAAACACAAAGGTCTTCCTCTTTGGGTGGTGGAACTAAGTTCCAGCGGCAGTTTTGTTCGTGAGTGGACACTGGAAATAGATAATATATGATTCCTTTTTTTGAGGCAGCGGTATGTCTCGCTATGAATATGTTCTACGAAGCTCGTTCTGAGTCTGGTTTAGGGCAGTTCTACGTGGCTACCGTTACGTTAAATAGGGTACAGAGTGAACGCTACCCTGATAACGTTTGTGACGTGGTTTGGCAAAACAAACAGTTTAGCTGGACTCACGATGGGAAACCTGATGATCCGATGCAACACTCGGAGAGCGAAAAAGAATTGTACAGGGCTATGCTTCGTGCTAGCTTTAGTATTATGAGAAACCCAGAAATGTATATGTTCCACGATGTAACTCACTATCATACCGTTGATGTTATGCCTTTCTGGGCTAAAGGAAAGACCCCGTTTACTCAAGTAGGTAAACATTTGTTTTATAAGGACATAAAATGAACAAAGAAAAAGACATCAGCTTTAAATCGTTAGTAAAGTTGATTGACAAAAAATGGGGGCATACTTACGTTGATGTCCCTGTCGTTGAAGAAACTATCCCTGAAATGAAAAGGACTACAACATGAAAAATTTCTCAAATTTCCCAAAAGTAATAGAAATGGCTCGCGGACACAACTACGTGCTTAAGCATGGTCTTCCTCACAAAGAAGGAAGCAAAAACTGGCACAACGGTGACCGCCTTATCACTGTAGGAAAAGTCCTTGGCGGGATGCCAGTTGACACTGCCGCCGAAGAACATGGTTGCTGCGTAACGTCAGTAAAAAATTGGCTGGCTACGGCTGACCAAAATAATCCCCGCTTAGACGGGTAACAAAAATTTTTCCCCTGCTGCCCTTCGGGGTGGCGGGGGACACCTTCCCTTTAAATTTTTTTCGAGACTTATTAAACATGTTAACCTTATTATTTATTACTGTGGTTATCTATGCTATTATAGCTGGTAAACACAAAGACTAAGGTTATACTGTTCCTAAAGACAATGGGTACTATTTTGTACAAAGCCGATGTAAGGAAATAATTAAGTATGAATACATTAGAAAATCTTGTTGAAGACCTAGCTTATCGTCAGAGATTTCTTGAGGGGCGTAATTCAGCAGCCTTTCTTAAAGAAGTTGATGCTAGGTTTTTAATAGAGTTTACATACCCTCATATATTGCAGGGTTTAGAAAGGAAGTCTTCACTAACAGACATCATAGCTAACATGGGAAGCCGTATTAGGCAAAAGTTAAAGCTAGAAAGGGACTCTATAAAAGCAGTTCAAGCAGGTTGGTATGTGCTTATTTCTTACTTTGAGTTAGATATACTAGGCTACTACTGTAAACACTTAAAAGTTAAAAACAAACGTTCTAAATATCCTACTTATCAGTTAAAAGTAAAAGACTGGGAGTCTTTACAAAATATGATAACTATAGTAGACACAGAAGTTTCTGACTTGTTTCCAACAAAAGATCCAAGTAGTAGCTGGAGTGGAAGCGAAATGTTACACGATGAAACGGGGAAGCCTCTTATTAGAAATGCTCACAAAGACGCATTGCTAGCTATAGAAAAAACCGACTTAAGTTATCTTGTAGAAACACTAAACAAACTAAACAACACAGGATGGAGGATAAACCAAAATATTTTTGAAATCTATCAAAAGTGTATGCACCTTGAAAAGACTCCATTTAAGTTTGCAAAAGAAGTTGACCCCCAAAAGAAAGCTTCTCTTTTAATTGAGACAGAAGCTATTGGAAAACTAGCAGGGAGGAACCTAAATAACACCTTTTACCACCTTTACAACGTAGACTTTAGAGGCCGTATTTACCCTAACACTGCTTACTTACATGAGCAGTCTTCAGACAATGCTAAAGGTTTATTATTGTTAGACGAAGCAACCCCTTTAGGAGAGAACGGCTTTTACTGGTTATGTGTGCATACGGCTAACATGTGGGGAAACGATAAAGTTCCTCTTGATGAACGAGCCTTGTGGACTACAGAAAACTTTGATAAGTTAATGTCGTATGTTGAAAATTTTCACCAGAATAATACTTGGATGGAAGCAGAAAAGCCTTGGTGCTTTCTAGCTTGTTGTCACGAACTTTCTTTGATAAGTAACTGGTGTGAAGACGGTAACGATCAAGAAACCTTTCCATCGTGTTTACCTGTGTATATCGATGGATCAAATAACGGAGTACAACACCTTGCAGCAATGTCTAAAGATTCTGAGGTTGCCCCTCTTGTTAACTTAGTACCCTCTAAAATTCCTGGAGATGTCTATATGTTTATCGCTGATAAAGTTTGGGAGACTATTGCTGATCTTTCTGATGATCTCGGTAAAGAAGGGCATAGTGAGTTTCAAAAACTTTATGCGGAAATAATAAGACTAAAAAGAGAAACTGAAAAGTGGCCTCAAGGTACTGAGAAGAATAAACTTGCTTATCAAGCTTTGCGAGAGTTTAAAAACCACAACTATGACTTAAGTAGAAAGCTTTGGCCTATCTTCTGGAATGCTATACAAGACAGAAAAATCCAAAGAAAGTGTGTTAAACGCAATGTTATGACTCTTGGTTATGGCGGTACAAAGTTTGGCATGGGCGAACAAGTTAATGAAGACACTCGGAGTATTAATGACTACCTCCGAGATAAAGAAGAAGCTTGGGGTGTTAAACTAGGTCACTTAGTATATGACACTTGTTATGCTGAGTTAGATGGGCCAGCAAGACTATTAAAAATGTTTAAACAGTTAGCAGAAAGGGAGAATGAAAAGGAGAGGCCAATTACTTACTACACGCCTATTACTAACTTCCCTTTTGTTCATAAGTATCGCAAAGCAGCTTCTAAACGAGCTAGACTAAAGTACGGCGATGATGAGCTACAAATCCAGATACAAGTTTGGGAAGACTCTTCTTTAGACTATTCTAAACAAAAGTCTGGTGCGGCTCCTAACATTGTTCATAGCTTAGATGCAGTACACCTAGCTATGACAGTCCACGATGCAGACTACCCCGTTACAGTAGTACACGACTCTTTCGGTTGTACTGCTGGTAATATGAACCACATGTTTGTTCATGTTAGACAAAAGTTTGTAGAGCTTTATGACTTAAACCCTCTAGAGTATGTCTTAGATCAAATGGACTCTCTAGACTTAATTCCAAAGAAAGGAGACCTTGATGTCTCAGAAGTCCTCAAGTCAGACTTTGCCTTTGCTTAAGGTAGGAAACTTTATAAATGTAAAAAGCTTTGAAGAGCTTCCAGAGCTTTCTGCTTACATTATGGATATCTTTGAAGATGGTTTCGGGGCAATGGTTATTGATGAAAACCCTGAAAATGAGTTTTACTTTGAAATGTATGACTCTGAAATTGACGATCTCGTTGAAATCGTAGGTTAAAATAGTGATCGCTAATGATTATTATTACAATCAAAAATGAAACAAATGTAAAAATCCAAAAGGAAAAAACCAAATGGCAATTCTTAAAAATGTTGAAATCTTCTTCTGCAAACTTGACCCTGCTCGTCCCAACGATCGGTTCGATAAAGAAAACCCTACGTGGGAAACTCAAATTCGTACACGGGATAAAAAGCAAGCTAAAGAGTGGAAGGACATGAACATCAATGTAAAGACCGATGATGATGATCAGGGTATCTTTTACAAAGCAACATTGAAGAAAAAAAGTAAGAAACGTGATGGGACTGATCAAAACCCTGTACAAGTAGTTAAAGGTGATTTAACACCAGTAGACGTTAATAAAATCGGTAACGGTTCTATTGCTAATGTTCGTGTATACCAATACCCCTACGATGTAGGCGGTAAGAAAGGTATTGCTACTATGCTTATGGCACTACAGATTACTACACTTCACGAATACACTCCAAAACCAAGAGAAGATGACTTCGAAATGGTTGATACTAAAGTTGTCACTGTTGCTGACAATCAAGACCTTTCCGAAGAAATTGATGACGAAATCATGTTCTAAGAAACAGCGGGGGATCCTACAAAGGATTCCCCTTTTTTACGCAAACGGAGAGTATCTATGACAAAAGAATATGTATACTTAGCAGGACCAATGGAAGACTGTAGTGAAACCCATATGAAAGGTTGGCGTGAGTACATGAGGTTTGAACTAGAAGATTCTGGTATCAAGTGTTTAGATCCTACGCGGCGTGTTTCTTTCCACGATCAATTAGGGGAGCACATACAAAATATTACAAAAACTACAAACATCTGTAAACGAATCTTTAAACAAGACCTTCAAGACATTGCCAATAGCCGTATTGTGGTTGCTGATGTGCGTAGAGGGTCTGGCAGAGGTACTGGCACTTCTATGGAGTTAATGTTTGCCCACACTAAAAATAAAATCATTATTTTGTGGGCTGATGAAAACGACTTTGTGCATCCTTTTTATGAGGCTATGGCTACAGAAAAGCACTATGAACTGTCTGACGTATTAACAGCAATAGAGGAGTACTACTAATGTCTGACTTTAGAGAAGAAATGTATGAAGTTCGTGCTTGGAATGAAAACTACTATGAAGACCAAGTAACTGTTTATAGCAATCTTGACTGGGCTGTAGATGCAGCAGCAGAGCTTAGAAAAGATGGTTTTGAAACTGAAATCTACAAACTAACAGTTTTTGAGGAGGCACTAGGATGAAAATGTATGTTAGGGTTAGAACAGAGTATGAGTATCTGGTGGACGTTCCTTCTGGAAATCCTGAAGAAGCTAAGGACTATGTAAACAAAAACTTTGAATGGTTAGCACCTGATAACGATAACTTGATTGATGCCGAAGTACTTGTTTTTGATTCTGATATGAATGAAATAGAGGAAGAATAACATGACACCAACTGACACCACGTTTAATGTTGTAGCGTCTTACTACCATGATGAATGGAAAAAGATGGTTCCAAGCCATGAGTATGACGGCTTTGAAACTTTAGAGCTTGCAATGGAACAAGCCGAGTTTCACCAAGCTAAAGGCTTTGATGTTCAAGTATACAAGTGTGAGCCTGTTGAGATTGTTCGTCTTACAGGGCTTGATGAAGAAGTGGACGAAGGTGAGTATTCGTCAGATTGGACGGACGAAGATGAATACTGGACTGAAGATGAATACATGGAGTGGGAAGACATCCATTACGACGACCTTGGGTGGAATGATGATGAGTATGACACCAGAAAAGAAGCAGGTGAGTTATGAAAGTAGAAGTTTACTATAACTTGCATCGCCATCTTTTTTCTATTCGACATAAAGGAAAAGTAATCGGGCATCGTCGTTATGTGTCTTTAGCCGATGTTACCTTTGCTGTACAACCAGCAGGTCGTAAGAAAGTCTTAGAAACAGGACAAAAGAATGTTCATGCCTTTGTGCGCGGCACCTTAATGAACTATCAACAAATATGTCATTTAGATATGACTACGCAAGTAACTTATAATCCTTACAAGTATAAAAGTTTTGTTGACAAGTCAAACGAAACTCCAATTAAGAAGGCAAGCGTTACTTTTATGTGCAAACCTTCCGATAGTAAACCACAAATTTTTGCAGGAGTATAACCTCATGATGACTACTTGTATGACTAAGGCGTATAAAGATTGTAACACAGATGGCACTCAAAACTTGTACTGGATATACGTTCCAGGAAAACACAGAGGCTGGCATCAAGGTTATATAGGGCGTACTAAGCTTAAAATAAAAGGGCTTAAGTTGCGTTATCGAATCGAAGATCGAGAGTGTTTTTCGGTTGAGTCTACAAGAAAACCACGGCGTGTTAATGAGTTTATAAGACGTTACTGGCATGAAGTAAAGATCAAGATTATCGCTGAAAATTTAGGCGAAGAAGAAGCAAAAGAGTTGGAAAAACGACTAAGACCAGAAAGCAACCTTAACGGCAAAGACAGGTTTAATTGGAACACTAAAAAAGGGGGGTAACATGTTAACTAAAGCACAAATAGAGGATTGGTGGGAAGGAGACTCTTTAGTGAGAGAGCCATGGGAGAAACTAGACGATGACTTTGAAGAAAGTGCAGCAATTCTTGAGTATGATGCTGGTCGAGAGCGTTATGAAGCACAACAATTAGCTGCACAAAACTTAGGTTTTAAAAATATGGCTCACCTTAAATCACACGTTCAACTTTTGAAAGGTATCGGATGAAGTATGAAGTAGTTTACAATGATAATGATGGTTATGGTTGGACCTCTGACTTAGTTACTGAAAACTGGCAAGAAGCGTTAAGTGCTTGGTCAGATAATTTTTGTAGCTATGATTCTAAGGCATTCAATAAGATTCGGGTACGCACTCCTGAAAATATTGCGTTTGACTTGACTACATCAGAACAGATGGAAGTTCATTCTTCCTATATCAAGTATCAAGAAGAAGTAAATAATCGTATAGAACAACGTATCGCAAAGGATGAGTACATGACAAACATTGGTACATTTGATATCGTTGACCTTGATAGGTCAAAACTTACTCACACCCACAACTCACAGCTTGGTATGAACGCTGATCAAACACCTCAACCCCACTATGACGAAGTTTATCTTAAAGACCCTTCGCAGGAGCTAGCTAAACTAGACATAGCTTATCAAGGCCCACGACAAGCACCTTTGTATCCAGAAAACGATTGGGATATTGAAGATATGTTTAAAGAGGACTTTGACGAAGAGTTAAAGTTAAATTACGGACATTCTAAGCCTGAAGCTACCACTGACTTTCACGGTGACTTTGACAAAATGACTGAAGCTCAACAAGATGCAATCATCAACCCTAAGCACTACAAACTGCTTAGTGCAGAAACTATGAAAGCGCATCCAGACGGTATGGAGTACATCGATTTGATGGCCTACCTACTTGACGGACATACTAGTGTACAGGCGCACCTCTTAGGGCAGATTTACAAGTACTCTATGCGCCTCGGTAAAAAAGATAACAAGTTACAAGACGCAAAAAAGATTGAGTGGTATGCGAACCGCTTGGCAAAAGAAATTGAAAAGGAGTTCTAATGTACGACTTTGAAAAAGAGTGCAATCGTATGTTCTGGATTGTTAAGGGCCATTTAATTCCCCGCGCTTGGCATCCAGAAGAAATTGTAGAAATGTATGATAGCTACTTTAAACGCATGTGGGGCAATCATGAAACCTGCTATCATGAAGAGGGGTTTGAAGAAGCTTGGGCTAAGCGAAAGGAAGAAGATGAAACTTTACGTAATTGAAGTTTGGGACTCAGAAACAAATTATTGGGAAGACTATCTGGCGTATTCTAATGTAGAAGCAGCTATGGACACTTATCGCAATTTAATTCTTAAAGGGCTTAGTGTAAGAGTAATGTTACACATGCACATGGAAGAATATTGGAGTAAAGAGGATGAAGCAAAGTTGGCCTGACTTTATAGATGCTAACTATAATGTTAACATGAGGGAAAAATCTATGACTGAATTTCTGGAAAACTTAAAAGCAGCTTTAAATCACACTAAATTAGCCGAAGGGCATTTGCACGAAACAGGAGATTATAGCTGTGAAAAACTAGACAAAGCTTACGAGCATCTTCGTGATGCCAGAGTTGTAATGGAAAGGCTTTTCAAGAATGATTGATGGTTTTGCTTGGACAGTAATAATGGTAGCAATAGCCTTTGCTGCTTGGGCTTTATGGGAGATACTCGACGATGACTAACATCTATCAGTTAAGACAGATAAAAGAAATGGCAAGGAGTTATCAGCAATACCACCCTGACATAGATATTCGCACAGCTGTTAAAAAAGCTAACGAGGCTTACGATATTTTTAGGGATGCAGAGTTTGAAGTAATGGCAAAACTGGAATGTAAAAATGAGATTAGTCTTTGATATCGAAACAGATAACTTGCTGCCTAAACTAACTACTTTTCATTGTGCTGGTGCCATTGATCTTGACACTGGTGCTGAGTATTGGTTTAGGCCGCATCAACACAAAGAGTTTTTAAATAAACTAGACGAAGCAGACGTTATTATAGCACATAACGCTCTTGGCTTTGATGTACCAGCCCTGACTAAGTTGTTTGGGTGGACCCCAAAAGCTAAAGTACAGTGTACTAAAGTGATGTCTCAAGTATTGAACTATCGCCGTTTTGGGTTTGGCCACTCACTCAAACGTTGGGGTGAAGAACTACAAGACAACAAGGGCGACTACAACGGTGGTTGGGGTGAGTTTAATGAAGAAATGTTTATATTTTATTTGTCCTACGGATTGCATTGAATCTACTATTCAAAGTACATTTCACCAAGAGAACTTTTTCTACAGTTCTCTTGGTAACTCTGTTAATTTTAACGAGTGTGAATTGAACCAAGCTAAACAATTAATTTGCGACAAAGGGATTAGAGAAATTTCTTTCATTTTAGCTGATGATAATCGAATCGTTTTAGATGCCCTGAATGAACAAAGATTTTTAAATGTCACGGGCTTGAAAAAATTCTATAGCCAGGTGTTGCTAGAAAAAGAATATTTAGAAATTTTATGGCAAATTCAAAACCCTCATTTTCTAATTCTGTCCTCGTTCTTGAATAAAAAAATTGAAGAATTAAAAAAGGGGTTAAGTGAATTAATGGTTGGTGATTTTAATTTAAGTGGTAAAATATACAGGAAAAAGGAACTCAAGTTTGATGATATTTTTTCTTATAAAATTTACCACGAAGAGTTTACTTTAAATTAAATCAGTATTTAGCTCCTCAAAAAGAATAATTTACATTAAAAAAAACATTAATAAAACAATTTAAAATGACTCCAATAAAAAAATTACCTGTTACTGTGTTGAGCGGTTTCTTAGGAGCCGGAAAAACGACTCTACTTAATCATATTTTACACAACAAGGAGGGTTTAAAAGTAGCAGTTATCGTTAATGACATGAGTGAAGTTAATGTAGATGCCAACCTTGTGAAGAGTGAAAATGTGTTATCGAGAACTGAGGAAAAACTTGTAGAAATGAGCAATGGTTGTATTTGCTGCACCCTTCGAGAAGACCTTATGATCGAAGTTGAAAAACTAGCAAAAGAAAATCGATTTGATTATTTGTTAATTGAAAGTACAGGGATTAGCGAACCCATCCCTGTAGCCCAAACGTTTAGTTTTGTTGATGAAGAAAATGGGGTTGACCTTTCTAAATGGAGCTATGTAGATACGATGGTCACGATGGTGGACGCGTTTAATTTTTTCGAAGATTTTGGAAGCCCAGAAATGTTGGTAGATAGAAAATTGACAGATATAGATGGTGATGTCAGAACAATTGTAAATCTTTTGACAGATCAAGTTGAATTTGCCGATGTAATTATTTTGAATAAAACGGATTTGGTGACCAAAGAGACTGTTGACTTTCTCAAAGCCGCTATCCAAAAGCTAAACCCCTCTGCTAAAATTATTAAGTCTGTTTTTGGTAAGGTCAAACCAAGAGAAATTATTAATACAGGACTATTTGATTTTGAGCAAGCAGAACAAAGCGCAGGCTGGATAGAAGAATTGAACAAGGAAGAACACACGCCAGAAACTGATGAATATGGTATTAGTTCCTTTATTTACCGCAGTAGAAAACCTTTTGATCCAATTCGTTTATGGACTTATATTCAACATGATTTTCCTTATACCATTATTCGGAGCAAAGGTATGTTTTGGATTGCCTCTCGGCCTGAGCAAGCAATGATTTGGGGGCAAGCAGGTGGTTCCATGAGAACCGATAGTGCAGGCGTTTGGTGGGATAGTATGCCTTGGGAAAGACGAATAAATTATATTGCTTTTCTAGAAAATCAACAAATGATTGAATCCGATTGGTCCGAAACTTTTGGTGATAGAAAAAATGAAATTGTTTTTATTGGTCAAAACATGGATGAGACCGCTATAAGAAAAACCCTTGACACATGTTTGTTGACTGATGAAGAACTTAAAACAGAGCAATGGAAGAACGGGTTTTCTGATGAATGGCCAGTACAAAAAGTTTATACTTTAACTGAATAACCTCTAAAGGATGAATTAAATGTAAATCCGTAGGTAGGATAAATATTTTTTTAATAAACGATATATAATTTTCTAAATGGATACCAAACCTTCAACTATTTTAACAGGGTTTTTAGGTGCAGGTAAAACGACCTATTTAAATCATTTACTTAAAAGTAAACCCAATACCCGCTATGCTATTATTGAAAATGAATACGGAAAACAAAGTATTGATAGTGAATTAATTCTTCGAGCAGAAGACGATATTATCGAACTAAACAACGGTTGTCTTTGTTGCTCCTTGAATGATAATTTATATGATATTTTAAATAAACTTTTTAGCCGGAAAGCTGAATACGACGAAATTCTGATTGAAGCTACAGGAGTCGCTGATCCAAGGGGATTAGCAGATCCGTTTATTTCTTTTCCAGCTATCAAAAATCAATTTCCACTCACTAGAATTATTTGCTTAATTGATGCAGAACTTATTGAAGACCAACTGCATGATACAAAGGAAGCTATTAGCCAAATTACTTTTAGCGATGTCTTATTAATTAATAAAACAGATTTGGTAGCAGAGGATTATTTGAGCAAATTATCCAAACGTTTGAAAAAATTAAATCCTCTAGCAAAAATTGTATTTGGAAATTATCATGATTTCCCCATAGTAGAAATCGAAGCGCATAATTCTCAACTGGATGATACTTTTTTTGAAAATCATAAGGGTAGTAGTCATGATAATAATAACTTTCCGATACAGAAACCTCATTCACATTATCCACATGATCATACTGACGAAGTCGATTCTTTCACCTTGTTTTTTAAACATCCATTTGATCAAATGACTTTGCAACATCGATTATTAGTTTACTTAACATTTCAAGCTAAGAATTTGTATAGGATGAAAGGACTAATTTGGTTAGAAGGTAAAGACGAACAATTCCTTTTACAAGCGGTGGGAAAACGATTTGTGATTGAAGAAAAAAGAACTTGGAGGGCTGACGAAAACAAAGAAAGCAAAATTGTATTTATTGGAAAAAATATTCAAAAAGAGCCATTAGAAAAAATGCTAAGCCAATGTTTTGCCAAATTAATATCAAACTAATTTTAAAATTATTCTCAAATGCACAATTCACAATTAGTTAACACAGTCAATAATAAGTCAGACCTTTTTGGCTTAATAGCAAGTAGTTTATGTATGGTACATTGCTTAATAACTCCATTAATTTTTGTGGTGCAAGCATGCACTACGAGTTGTTGTGATGCTGGACCATGGTGGTGGAGTTTAATTGACTATTTCTTCTTAGTAATTTCTTTAGTAGCGATATATTACTCTGCTAAAACCACTTCACTTAAATGGATGCCTTTCGCCTTATATTTGAGCTGGGGAGTTCTTACGTTGTTGATGTTGCATGAACGATTTTATTATTTTGATATTCCTCACACAGTAGTTTATATACCAGCTTTTAGCTTGGTCTTTTTTCATTTGTATAATCGAAAATATTGTACTTGCGAAAAAGTAAGTTGTTGTGTTGATTAATTTTTTTAAATCCTTAATAGTTTACATGGTCAGCATTGATTTGTGTCTTTTTAAGGATAGGATTCTTCCTGAAATATATTAAGCGAAACTATGTCTGGGTTTTATGTAATTACTTTCAAGGTCAATTGA
>ENA-ORDA01002633-ORDA01002633.1-marine-metagenome-genome-assembly--contig:-NODE-2633-length-13418-cov-4.377933_pt1 | contig 13418 bp, 28 predicted proteins | sample MGYA00237778_ERZ508506 | MGnify/ENA primary metagenome ERZ508506 (study PRJEB26177, sample SAMN06267891) | marine metagenome | isolation source: Monterey Bay, California, USA | place: Pacific...
AATCTACTGGATGGTATTTAGGAAGCTCTACCTCTTGATACCACTCCTTGAAAGGTATTTGATCTGTAAGAGCATGTTCTACGAACTCCTTACATACTCGTGCACAGTTGGTCAGTACTTGAGGATCAGTAGATCCTTTGAACGTTCTAAACTCAATAGTTCCTCTATTCTCTTTGAAAATAGAATAAGCATTGATTCCGTACCTACGAATAAGAAAAGACCAATAACCTCCGTCTTTCTTTCTACCGAACCCTCTCTTCATCTCTTCCATAGTCTCACCTTCCATAATAGCATGGTAAACTCTCTCGGGCATAATCACCGAGTTGGCTTTTACGAAAGATTTGAATGATCTTGATAATCCAGGTTCTAACTCTAAGTTGTAAATAGTATCACGAAAGTCTACTTGATTCTCGTAAAGATACTTCACAAACTTCTTTAGTCCCTCTACCTCTAATAAACGATCATCAGATACGTGAATGTGAGTATGACACCTGTAGTTCGTAGTCTGTGTCTGAAGAGCGTTATTGATGTCTTCAATATTAGACTTGAAGTCTTCTAAGGTGCTTACAGGGATGGTATTTATCTCTCCTCCTATCTTATGAAACTTACTCTTAGGATCTACTGCCCATCCGTTCGAAGATACTACATCGTAATCCATATCATCATAAACGTTTCCGTTAGGTAACTCTATCGACTTATCAATATCTCCGTATTCTAGCTCTACTCCAAACTTCATATTACTCAATAAATTTTAATATTTGATTCACTCTTTGTTTAGGGGATCCAGTTACAGTTAGATAAGGTTTGTTTAAGTCTCCTAATACGTTTTGAAACTCTTTATCTATTGTTCTTCTCCAATCCTCATTTGTACTCCTCTCTCCATCTTCTACTGCATCAAACTCAATAGGAAAGTAAACATAGTGAGTATACTTATTCTGTACCTTCTCCCAAATGTCTTCTATAAACTCAAGAGTAGGTTCTGAGATATCCATATGACGAGAGTAAACTAATAAATCTAAGTAACTCCTATCTAAGATAGTATCTGAGTTTCTTAGTAATGCTTCTAAATGAAAACTACTAATAGCTAATTGAGTCTCTCAAGTACCGTCTTCGTTGATAGGAAATCCGTAACTCTTTACAGTCCTTGTACTCTCATTTACAAAGACATAACCAAGTAGATCAGTTTTTAGTAAATCAAATACAGTAGTCTTTCCAGTACTACTTGTTCCTACTAACGCTATTCTTTTCATCATAGATAATATTTTATAAACTTTACCCACATCTCAGTAGATATATTAGATAAGATAAGAAATATCTTGTCAATATCCAACTTTTCTTTAGAAACAAATGCCTGAGATCTCAATATCTTTCCTTCATCTACTCCTGCAGTTACTTCATGAATAACACATCCAACAGTTTTATGACCTAACTCAAATGCTTTTACCTGAGGATCTTTACCCTTTAGTTCAGGATACAAAGTAATAAGTCCTGGATGTCCATTGTACATCTTGAAACCATCTGCAATACTCTCTGGTATTATTCTCAACCAACCATGCAGAGTAATAAAAGCATCTGGATAGTTTTGTAAGATACCAAAGTAATCTTCTTGAATAGGTTTGTTAGGTAGAGTGAGATATCCTCTCTTCTCTATTTTCTTGTTTATCTTCCTTAGATGACCTGGTCTCTGATTAGTGATAATAAGGTCAGGCCACCTTCCAAGTGACTCACTTATCTTTACTATCTCAGAACCAGTTTGACTAAAGAATACTACCCAAGGTCTTCTATTCTCCACCATTACAGAACCATCTAAACTTCTCAACATTGTACCTAATGACCTCCATCTGTTCTTCTGATACCTCAGAGTTGATCATTGTAAATAACTTCTGAGATTCTTTATTCCATAGTCCTTGATCTGTGTACCTAATATCTTTGATACCATGAACTACAGGGTTAGAAGTATCTACAGAGTAAATCCAGTCATATCCTGCTCTTCTGTAATATTCGAACTCTTGAGGAACGCCACAGCCTAAGAGATGGTGAGGTTTATCTTTATTCAATAAACCTTCCTCATTCATAAATCTTGCAAGTAAAGAAACTCTACCTAATGCCCATGCTACATACTTGTTAGGGTAAGGCATAACTCTTTCATAAAAAGAGTAGTCGAAAGAGATAGCAATCATATCTACATCAGCAGATTCATTCATGTACTTGTAACAAGAGAGTAACTGAGCGTAAGTCTTTCCTTGAACTACTCCTATCTTCTTACCAGGTAAGGTATCTCCATACTTAGCGTTCCATACCTCCATCTGCTTCATAGTCTTGTTTCTATGCTCTAAAGCATCAGGGACTATATACCAGGTAGGTTTTAGTTTCTCAATCCAGTAAGCATATCTATCAGCATCAAAAGCTTCTCCTAACTCAAAAATAGAGTTATCTAAAATTACCTCTCTACCGTCTTCTACTGCTTTCTTAAACTTGTTAAAATACTCTTCATCTTCTTCAAATAAATGAACTAATGCGTAATCAATGTCTGTAATCTTCTGCATCTCTGAAAAGATAGACTTGGGAGCTTCGTGAGCAGTCTTAATCATTTACTTCTTTTATTAAATCATCAAACATCTTATCTAAATCCGCCATCTTATCCTTTAGAGAATCTACCTGAGAGTTGAATTCGCTTCCATCTTTAGATTCTAGGATTTCAATAGCTACTGAAAAGGGTACCATATCAGTGTTTAGGCTCTCTACAAATACCTTACTCTTTTCTAATCTTTCTCTCTTACTCATTCTCTACTGCTTTTAGTTCTTCTTCAGTAAAGAACTGCTTTAGATTAGGAGCAAAGTAGTTTACTGATTTCATAACCTTATCATCAGATTCTCTGTAAACAGTCCAGTACTCCTTTTCCTGGTTGTATTGCATGTAACATGGTCCGTGTGATTCACTTCTTACTTTTACAGTTTCTCTCGCTTCTTCAATATCCGTACATAACTTAGACATATTTGAAGCCTGTACCTCAGCATAAGCATCTAATAACTTATCCTTCAATCCAAATACCATGGTTGCATTACCTACTGCTACATAAAGTAAATCACAGATAGCATCTAATACTTCTACAATATCTCTATTCTCAATAGCTTCTGCTAATTCATCAGTCTCTTCCTTGATAAAATCAACTACAAAGTTAGTCAACTTCTTATCATGAGGGATAGTAGGTTGATAATTATTAGGTTTACTGAATGCGTCATTGAAGATCTCTACTTCATCGACAAAGGGAACTTTATTACTCATAACTTTTTATTATTTTATTAAAGATAAGGAAAATAACTCTACTCTCCAACTTCTTCTTTACTTTTAGTTTATCTAATGTCTACAGATACTTGCTAACTCTATATTCTTATAGAATTCTGCTTTAGCTGAATCTTCATTTATGAATGCTCCTGTTAGTTTAGCTGTCTGCATAGAAGCTCCTCCATGTTTTACTCCTCTACAGGATACACAAGCATGAGTTGCATTTACCTGAACTGCTACTCCTAAATTACCTTCACATATCTTATCTACTGCATTATGAATAGCTACAGTTAGTTGCTCTTGGATAGCTCCTCGACGACCAAACTGCTCTACTATTCTATTTAGTTTAGATAATCCTACTACCTTTCCATCTTCTGATGCAATGTAAGCAATACTTACAGTACCTCTAATAGCCTGGTGGTGGTGTGAACACATAGATGTTACTGGAATGTTACTCTCTTGAACAATACCATCATAACCGTCAGAAGGGAATGCTGTAATACGATCTAAAGGTTCATACCTTCCTTTCCATAGATCATTTACATATGCTTTCGCTACTCTATGAGGAGTATCTGAAGAGTTAGGATCATCTGCATAGTCACATCCTAATGCAGTCAAGAAGTCAGCATATGCTAATGCTGCTTTTTCAATAATCTCTTGTTTCTCTTCCTTCGATAGTCTTGCTTCAGGACCTTCTTCTTTCTGTTTCTTTGCTAACTGACTTGATATACCGTTTGCATATCCTGCTCGTACTAATTCAGTACCGTCTATAAACTTTTTTGCCATCTATTCTTTTGTTTTTTTATAAGTGGTGCTTCGAACACTTTTACTAATATAAGAACTCTTATTGTGAAATCCAACTATACCGAAAAGATATTTTGATAATTTCTTGCATAACCTTTTTCATTATCCATTCCTCTTCCTACTACCCATTCATCATCTATCTCGAAACCAAATTGGAATTTATCTGCAATCTTCAAAGGATCAATAACTGAGTCTTTTCTCTTTAGTAGACAAATGATATTCAGAGATTTAGGATCTTTTACCTTTAGATACTTGATAACAGACTCCATAGTTCTACCACTATCGTAAATGTCATCCACGATATACACATGCTTTCCTTTGATAGCAGTCTCTAAATCTTTTACTATCTGAATGTCACCTTGTTTTCTCTTTCCTACATAAGACTTCACTCTCATAAAATCTAACTCTATATCCATAGAGGTGTGTTTTGCTAAATCAGAGAAGAACATAAATCCTCCGTTCAATAGACAAATGTAAATAACTGGTGATCCATCAGCACGATGTTCGTCTGTAATATTCTTTGCTAAGATCTGAGTCTGGAACTCTATCTCTTCTTTTGAGAATAGTATATTCATAACTTATTGAAATTTATTTTTTACTCTTTCTGATATTGGAATAGGATCATTGTTTTCATCTATCCTTACAAACTTTATCTTAGTGGAGAGAACAACACTCTGTGATCCGGAATACACATTATGTGATCTTGCTTCTAAATATAGAGTAACTGATGTGATTCCTATCTCTTCTACTTTGCCATAAATCTTTAGTAGGGAACTCTCCTTTGCTGGTTTCTTAAAAATACATTCATCTATCTTTACAGTAACCATTCTCGGAGTATCACATACTTCCATTGCAAATGCTGCTGCGCCTGCATCTAACCAGGCCAGTAACTTACCTCCAAAGAGATTAGCATGAGTTCCTAAATCAGACTTCTTTACTAAATGAGTGGATATCAACTGCATTACTTCGCAATACTAAAATAAGACCAAGGCTTACCTGCCATATCTCCATTAGGGAAATAAAATCTCCAGGAAGATCCTTCAATAGAGATTGTTTTGAAAAATCCTTTTGGGATTGCTGCTCCTGTAGGAACTCTCATAGGTTCTTCAGCAAACTCTACTTCAATAACAACAGTCACTTCAAAAAAGTAAGCAAGATCTCTTTCAAACCTCTCTAACTCTTTCCAGGGTCCTCTGTTTAATCCTTCATGCTGTAAAGCACAGTTTAGGTAAGTAAAAGTCTTTTGGATAGTCTCTTGATCACAACTGAATGCTGCAGCAGGTGCTAAATGGCCTCTGTCCCATACATTCTTTTTGTAATCTTCAGCATCCGAGGTCTTTATATTAAGATCTTTCTTCCAACTTATTCCTTCACGCTTTGCTGGTCCTCCAGGACACTGTACCTTGTACTCTAACTTCAAAGGTTGTTCTAAGTGTTCTGAGTAAGTTACAGTGAATATATCAGTCTCTACTGTCTTTACCTGAGAGATACCAGGCGATGATAATAATACAAAGCAACCCAATAGGTAAAACTTGTTCAATAAACATATCCTCATTATAATAACATTTAACTATTCTGTTCTAAAATCTCCCTAAGCTCTTCAATCATCTCTAAGACCTCTTCCGGCTCCATTGTGATTGCACAACAGACTGAGACATTCTCTTCAATCTTCTCTAAGAGTTCTAATGCCTTAGACATCAAACTTCCCGCTGGGTATCAAAGGCTATGATATGATCTCTACCAGTCATATTGTATCCTTTCTCTGCACACATGTCAAATACCAGAGGATACATCTCAATCAGAGTCTCTCTTGTATCACCTGCTGGCATGATATAAGTCATATCCTTAGGAACTCCTAATTCTACTCTCATTGCTTCTATTTCAGCAAGATTCTCTTCAGTACCATCCCACACTGGTTTTAGGTGATATGAATCATGATAAGCGATTGTCTTCTTCATCGCTTCTATATTCAATCTCAACCTATTGTGAGTGTTTACCATTTTCTCATCAGTAATAGATCCGTTAGGAGTCTTCTCTCCTACTACTGGTACTGAGTTACTAAACTTAGGAGATAGAGAGATCAATCCAATAGGATGATCAGTCTCAAGGAAATGACTACCCTCTGTTTCAATGGTAATCAAGATACCTTGCTCTTTAGCAAAGTGAGTCAGTTCGTTTACTAATGCAGGATGCATAGTAGGAGAACCTCCTGTCAACATCATCTCTTTGACGTGAGGATTCTCTTGATAGATTTTGATAATGTCATTGAACGTGTAACCACCCTTTTCTGGATGGATGGAAGTGTACCAACTATCACACCAACCCCCTTCACCAAAGAAGCAGCGATGAGTGCAACCAGTAGTACGGACAGCAATTGTAGGCCTTCCGAATCTACTACCCTCTGACTGTACACAACGGTAGAGTTCAACAATTGGTAATACTTTATCATAATCTGTAATTCGACCTAAAGGGGCGGTCTTGTCCCATAACTTTGGATTTAGTCCCATAAGATGTGTTTTTATAGTGGTGCTACGACACTGTTATTATTCTTGATAAATAGCAGAGTTCTTATGATTTTCCATAAACTCTACACTAACTACTTTTACTCTTCCTTCTGTCTCTTTCTGAACAAACTCACTTACCTTCTTGTAAACAAGCTCTGAGAATTTTTCAGCACCTGTAGCAGGTACAATCCTCACTTGAGCTACTCCTGCTTGATCCATCTTTAGAAAAGATTCCTTGAAAGGATCATCTTCAGCAACTACAAAGGTATGGTCAAACATATGTTCCATCCATGCCTTAGGAGTCATACCGTCTATCTTAGTCTTAGCTCTCTTCATTCCTCCGAAGTCCCATACCCAGTTACGATCATCTAACTCTCCTTCAAAGGTGATAATAAACTCTACGTCATAACCATGTAAAAACCTACAGTGAGTATCTTCTGCTTTCCACTGACGGAATACTGTTGAGAATCCGTCAAACTTCTTAGTACTTCTATACATTTGTATGCTCTTTATATGCTTCTACTAATACGTGTTCGTTACTCGGTCCTACCTGTCTGAATATCTCTTCTCCAGATTCATTTACTAGAATCGTAGTAGGGATACTTCTAACAGAATACTTCAATGATATCTCTTGATTCTCATCAACGTTTATCTTCTCTACAGTAACTTGAGTTCCTACTTTATCCATTACTGGACCAAACATTCTACAAGGTCCACACCAAGGTGCACTAAAATACAAATACTTCATAACTATACTAATTCTTCATAGATTCCTACTACCTCTGCAATACCTAAGATAATAAATGCTAAAGGAAGACTGTAAGTAATAGCTACAACTGTTGCTGCTATTCTTATTCCTGATTTGATAAAGGATACTAACTGATGCCACTTCTGATTAGGCATGTATTCTAAATCGTTCTTCTCTTCTGCTTTCTTAGGCCAGGCATACCGAGTAGTGTCTAACTCTTCTACACTATCTCTTGTTGTTGTTCTTGTCCACATATCTCTCATTTCTTCTGTTCTTCCGTCACTCATCTTACTTTACTAACTGTTCTTTTACGTACTCTGAGAGAACTTGTTCTACATAACTCTTAGCTGTTTCATAACTAACAGGACCTGTCTCATCTGCATACTCTACAGGATCAGGACGTCCTAACTTTAGGAATGCTTCAATACGCTCTACTGAAGATGCGGATTTGTAATCACTGTACCATACCCCATCATGTTGCATAGGTTTGTAAGAAGTGTTAGTACGAGAGTAAACCTCGTCAAAGTCAATATTCAACTCATTACATAATATCACTCCGTCTTCTAAGATATCAAACTTATCTCCTTCTAGATAAGGAGTAAAATATCCTACTCTCTCATGATCCCAGTTACCCATTCTAAAAGCATTATCATCAGCATCTCTAAACTCTTGACGACAATCTGGATAGATTGCATGATCACCAGCATGAATACCTAATGCAATATCTGTTTGCTCTTCTTTTTCAGTTGCTATCGATAAAGCTACTGCTTGAACTAACGAAGCAAAGATCTTATTACGATTAGGAACAACCGTTGCTTTCATATTATCCTGTTCATAATGTCCTTCTGGAACTTCTTCACCTCCTTGCACTAAAGCAGAGTTCAATAAATCAACTAAACCATCAAGTTTGATGACTCGATAGTTTACCCTCTGACTATTATCTCCTAAATAATCTACTAAAGCTTGTGCTCTATCTAACTCTACTACATGTTTCTGTCCATAATCAAAGGACATTGCAGTTACTGAGTCATACTCTTTTAAAGCTCTAAGCAGTAAGGTTGAGGAATCCATCCCTCCACTAAGACTAACTACACAATGTTTTGCCATTTCTAATATTTTTTTATTCGCCAGGTATTTTGAGCGTATAGGCTAACGCTTTAGTTTACTCTTTATGTATACTCTAAGATAAGAACCTGCAGGCAGGATTCCAACTCCTCCTAATAAAATAGTCCAGATATTTGGATGCCAGTGATCTCCACAGAATCCAAAAGTGTGTTTTAGTATCTCTATCATTACTCGTTTATTTGAAATGCTTCTTCAAGACGAGATACAATAACACCTTCTGCATTTATTGATACAGGAGATATCTCTACTCCTTCTCCAGCGTCTTTGTATTGCTTTGCATAACTTCCCTGTAACACTAACTCATACTTGTTTCCATTATTTATGGTAGTGAACTTCAGGACCATCAAAGAGGGAGTGGGTACAAGAATAGTAGTGACATCTACTACTGTGTCTTCATAAAGCTTTACTTTCTTTTTAGCTTTCTCGAGACGTCTCTTCCAGATTTTATATAATAGTGTATTTCCTTCCATTTTGAATGTAGTCATAAACTGTTTTTATTTTTAAATAATCTTCTTTCTAGCCATGGTTTCAACAACCTTTCGACCCCAACTTGACTTGAGACCGTCTTCTGCGTTTTTACGTAAGTAGGCAGATTTAGAATCTAAGTAGTCTAAGAACTTATCGAAATCTTCTTTTGATAGAAGTTCCATCTCTTGTTCTGTCAACGGATTATTTGGATTGTATTTCATATCTCTCTCTTATTAAATGTAAGAACTTTATACTTAGTATACAACTTTTTGATCTTTTTTTTTAAAAGTAAGATATCCTTACCCTCTACCCACCTATTACTTCCTTTGAACTTATAGATAAAATCTGTTTCATTGAGAGGGAAACTGTTTGTTACAGTATACTTCTTTCCTCTCCAGATAACCTTTGTACCCTTCTCTATCATTACTTGAAGATAACTGGTAGTACTAAAGTTACGATCTCTTGCTGACCTACTACATCGTTGTTGAAGGTAGTCTGGATAGTAATGTTAGCAGTATCGCCTATCATGTTCTTAGTAAACAACACACTCATCTGTGGAGTGTAAGTGTACTTAGAAAAAGTACCTGAAGTAGTACCATCTTCCTCGTATCCTACGATATTCAAAGGAAGGTTATTGTCAGAAGTATTATCTACTGAGTAATCACTATCAAACTTGGTTTCTACTAAAGGAGTACCGTTTACTACAAACTCACTGTTCATATTAGATAACTCACCCTTGACAGTAAAGTAGTTGAAACCTGAATGCTTTACTACATAAAAACCATTCTCATCAACAAATGAACCTTCATTCACAGTAGAGTCTACAAAGAACTCAGCAGAACAATCACCTAAACAAGGTGTTGCAGTCATATTACCTTCACAAGATACTAAACTAACAACTACTCCTAATAATAAAACTAACTTCTTCATAACCTTTTTATCTATCTTTCTAACTTACCTTTAAAATAAGAAAAAAACCAATGCGAACCAACTATTCCCATGGTTTTTTTCAAACTTTTTTCTAATAAAGGTTAGAGTTGTAGTAAGGTAAATACATCTCCTGTTGCAGGTATCTCTACTTTGAATACCTCATTCGCTTTATTTGTGTTAGCATTTGTGATAGTAATACTAACAGATTGACCTGTTACAGCATCTTTACCTACTGCTACTATCTGATTGAAGGTAGCTGTTACAACTGTTCCTTGAAACTCTAAGGAGCTGAAGTTGTCAAAAACTTCTACCTCAAGAACATCTCCTTCCATCTTGATCTCTCCATTTTGAAAGATACCATTCACTTCCTCAGGACTGTTCATAACAACACCACTAAACTTAGTACCTACTGTAGTTGTTGTTGTTGTACTACTTGTAACACTTCCTTGTTGACCTCCAGATAAACTGTTGTTACTTACTGTTCCTGAAAATCCCTGTGCAGAGGCTCCTAATCCAAGCAAACCCATTACTGCTACTAAAACTACTTTTTTCATATAACTTGTTTTTATTTATTTACTAACTTTTTTTTACTTTTCTAAAATGCACTGTGTGCTTCTAGCCTATCTTCAACATACTCTAAGTCACCTAACTCTTCTAATGTTAGTCCATCTACTTCAAGTAGTAACTTAGTGGTTGTTTTTTTATCAAAAGAGAACATTTTCCCTATCTCTAAAACTTCTTTACTCAATTGCATAACCTTTATTTTTATCTATCTTTCTAACTTACCTAAATATAAGAAAAAAACTAATGCGATCCAACTATTCTCCCAAAAGATTTAACATGAACTCTAACTCATCATCAGTGATGAAGCCATTAGCGTACCCAGTGATTAGTTGATTGATTTCTTGTGCCTTAGTCATAACCTTTATTTTTATCTATCTTTCTAACTTACCTTTAAAATAAGAACTATTATTCAGGCTACCAACTAATTCACTAACTTTTTTTCAGTTATTTTTATCTCTTTCATCAAGGTATTCAAATAACTTGATCATTCCTACAAAAGATATTGCTCCTAAGATTCCAAATAATACTAAGGCTATGAGATCTACCATGCTTACTTTTGTTTGAAATACTTCATCATAATATGAGCAGACTTGTAGTTGGTTGCTAAAGGTACTTCATGCACATCACACAATCTCATCAACATTGAAATATCTACATCATGTGGATGTTTGTCTAATGGATCTCTGAAAAAGATAACTCCATCTATCTCACCTCTTGTTACCATTGCTCCTATCTCAGCATCTCCACCCATTGGACCTGATGCTACTAACTCTACTTTCAATCCAGCATTCTGAACCATAGTCCCAGTGGTACCTGTTCCTACTAACTCTACATCATCTCTTTTGAAGAAATCCATTCTCTTCATTACAAAGGCAACCATTGATGCCTTCTTTCCATCATGTGCGATTAGTGCTAACTTCATTACTTATCTAATTTATAGTTTTCATTTTTTAGAATATAGTTTACTACTGCACTTGAGGTTCCTGAGTTTATAAAAGGTTCTAACCTTGACATCGCATCAGTGATATCCTTAGCAATAATCTGAGTAGTCTTTAGTTTACTGTTGTGAAGATAGACACACTCGTAAATTAAATGTTCTTTGATCTTAGATGTTTCTAAAACCTTGACCTCTAATACAGCTGTAGTTCTTCCGTTCTCTAATAACGTACCTACTAACTCTGATTGTCCTCGTTTGTATTTTGACTTTAAACTACCCATGTCTATAATCTATATCCTAATGTTATTGCCCAGGTTGGGAGTGTTATGTAAACACCATCTGCTCCTTGATATCCAAGTCCTACTTCTCCTGCTAGTGTAACACCGTCCCAGTCGGCTTTGTATCCACCCGTCAATGCTAAGTTACCACCATAGTAACTTCCGTTCTCATAACTTCTTGCTCTAGCTCTTACACTTGCATATCTACCAACCATACCTGTTTTAGAGTAAAATCTAAATCCTACCATACCTGAAGTGGCTTGTAAATCAAATAAAGTACTTCTACCTGATGAGAAGTCAAATAAGAATGATGCTCTACAAGATGTACTTAGTTCGAGACCTGCTCCGTAATAACCGTTTAGTACAGTAAAGGGTCTTAAGTTTAGTTCAAACTCAGTGAAACATTGTTGACCTTGTCTGTAACGCATTTCGTTACGTGTAAGCGGTTCTGGATAACGACCATAATACGCATTATCTATGTTTGATCTGTAATCATAACCATTTTCACGCTGTTCGTCTCGATAGTCTATATCTTCGGTTTGGGTATTATTTCTAACTGGGTTAGATGGGGTAACTACAGGTGTGTTACTTTGGTTGTTTGAAGGGGTAATTTCATTACCCGTTGACTCAATATTTGTTGCTCTAATATCACCTTGTGGTTTATCTTGAGCTGCTACACTTAAACTAAGTCCAAGTGCTAATGTTATTAGTAAATTTTTCATGATTTTTTTCCTCGTTTAGTTTTTCTATTTCTATATGTTGAATATTCTTTATCGCTCATTAGTATAAGTTGATTACCTCTACTATTACGTGCTCTTGCTTCCATTAAAGCAGCAGCATCACTAAATGAACCCATTTTGAGGTGTTCATTACCATCAATTACATACCAACTTTCAAATGCTTGTGTTATATCTTTCTTATCCACGTAAACTAAAATTAAATGCTATTGTTACTCTGGGTTCTTCACTCATATTAGTCCATACTAAATGCTGTAATTCAGATGGGAATATAATAAAGTCTCCTTCATTAATCACGGGTACAAAATGTTCTTTATAATAAGATTGCCTAGTACAAGTGCCTAAATTATTTACAATTGTTGGTTTAAACTTAGATAAATATTTAGTTTTAGTCAATTCAGGATGAACAAAACGAATAGGTTCATGTTCATCAGGGTTATAATTTAAAAAATGTACTGCTGAAAAATCACAAGTCATATGTTCATGTTGGTCTGCTTTATGACCTTTACCATAAACATTATACCAAGGTTCAGCATCAATTCTCCAATCTAATTCGGTTCCTCTAAAATAATGGTTAATAAATTGATTAACATATTTTTTATAATATTGAACACTAGTCCACCAATCTAATTCTTTAGGTAAGGCATTTACCTCAGTATAACTAGAATGGTTTTTCCAATCCTTAGAATTATCGAATATTAACAAGATTTCTTGTCATATTTTTTCTAATCAAAATCTATACGCTTCATTCTATAAGAAATTTTTTAGCCCTCCGCCTGAGGTATAATTTTTCACTACTGTTTATACAAATTTTACTTTTCATCCCTGTTTAGGGAATTAATTTTAATACAATAATTTAGATATGTTTACAAATATTAAAGGTGATATTTTAGGTGGATTAACAGCTGGAATTGTCGCACTACCACTTGCTTTAGCTTTTGGTGTGAGTTCAGGTTTAGGACCAAGTGCAGGATTATATGGCGCAATATTCTTGAGTTTTTTTGCTGCACTTTTTGGTGGTACTTCTACTCAAATTT
>ENA-ORDA01002637-ORDA01002637.1-marine-metagenome-genome-assembly--contig:-NODE-2637-length-13398-cov-3.966444_pt1 | contig 13398 bp, 31 predicted proteins | sample MGYA00237778_ERZ508506 | MGnify/ENA primary metagenome ERZ508506 (study PRJEB26177, sample SAMN06267891) | marine metagenome | isolation source: Monterey Bay, California, USA | place: Pacific...
CTCAAAAAATAGGAAGATTACTTAGATTAAATCCTAATGAAGAATCAGAAGTTCATATACTGTGTTATGCAGATACTGTTGACAAAGATTGGACAGAGAACGCTTTGAAAGGATTTAATCAAGATAAAATTACATGGCTATGACCAGGATAAAAACAAACGTAAAAAATGTCAAGGGTAAGTTTTCACTTACCCCTGCAACTACAATAAAAGTAAATAAAAAATATGTACATAAATCTTATGGTGTTGTAGAAGTACAAAACATGAGTGTGCATGGCACATGGGATATAAAAGCATGGGATGGACAAATTCTAGATGCAGAAGATGATGAGTTATTTGAAATATATTTTATATCAATTACTAAAGATAACATTATATCACCTCTGAAAAATATACAGTATAACCAAGTATTTAACAAAGGATATATAGAAAGTCAAGGTATAGTGGATTGTATACATAATTCACCTATCTTTGATATATCAGGTAAAAGCTATAGTAAAGAATGTATAAATTGTTACGCTTGGTTTGATGCTACAAAGAAACAATTGTATTGTGAATCTTGCAATGAATTCAGACATTATGTTGAAATTAATAAAAAAGCAATAGCCAAGAGCAAAACCAAAACCATTAACTATAAAAAACTTAATACGCTCTTAACTGATATTTATTTACAAGGAGTAAAAAGAGATTACACCTTTGATTTGTCAGCATATGTTGATGAAAAATTTAAAAATTTATAGAATGCCAATTACAACATTACAAATACCAAAAGAAGGTAAAGAAATAATATTAGTATTTCAAACAGATGAAGCTATTCATTCATTAGAAGATGAATTAGAAAATAAATTATGTGTTAAGATATATGAAGCTAATAAAATACTGCAGCCCCAGGGCAAAGCTGATTATGAATATTTTAATCAGAGTGAAGAAGACTTTCACAAAACTATACGAAGAGCCGCAGCTGATGAACAACATTTAATAACAACATTAACTACAGATCCTGAATGGAATCCTGAAGGTTACACAAAAGAATTAAAAGAAGATGAGTCTAATACAGAATCCTAATTATATGGAAGGCATATGGGTTGCAAAATCTATGAGCCAGTACATGGAAAAGACAGTTTATAAAACAATTGAAGAAGCAATTAAACAAAAAAAGATTTTAGTTGAAAAGTTTGAATCAGATTTTGGATACAAACCAGAGATGACAGATCACGTGGATGTAAATTATTTTTTTAACCTAGGCATTAGAGATGGCCTAATAAAAATCAAAAAAGAAAATGGTTAATATAATTAGAGAAGATGAACTTGTTTACCATTCTGGGACAAGTAACAAAGTGTATAAATTAACAATGCTTAAGCATACAAATAATACATTCAGTGTGTATGGACTCTTTGGAAAAAGATGGTCATATAATTTAAAAAGATCAGACAAATGCAATAGAGTATCTCTCTATGATGCAAGAAGAGCATATGATAAAGTGCTTAATGAAAAGTATACAAAAGGATATCAACCGGTATAAATTTTGTATATTGTAATATGAAGACGTTTCATGTATTATTAGAAATCAAAGTGGATGAAGAGAATATAGAATATCTTTATCCAAATTTTGATATACTTCACCAAGATGTTGAAGGGTTTGTAGCAAACCTTATACTAGACATTGAAGAAGAAGACATGGAACGTGGTTATTCAGTACAAATATCAGACGGCAAAAGCCTATTACCAATAACTTTTAGTGATAATTAATGAACATGGAAGTATTCATGCTAACACTATGTAGTATAATACTTTTATTAAATTACATTATGAATGGCAAACGATAATATTCTCAGCATAAAGCTGATTAAAGAAAATGGGAAACTCAAGATCAGAGACGGAGTTGACTCATCATTTTATAAAAACTTTGTAGATAGTTTAGAAGAAGGCCAAGTAGCAGAGGCATTCTTTGATTCAAGTACAAACAATGGAAGTAAAGCACAACTTGCTAAGATTCATGCTTGTATTAAAAAATTAGCCTCAGAAATAGGCTATACATTTGAAGAAATGAAATTAGAAATTAAAAAAAGATCTGGGTTAGCTTATGGTGACTTAAATTCATCAGATGGCTACGTCAAATCTTTTGCTGATTGCTCTAAAGAAGAGTTAAGCAATGTAATAGAGACAATTAAAGAAGCAGGTGATTTAGTAAATATAGTATTCTAATTATGAATTAGATTCGTGATATTTTTTTAACTCATCTAAATCTTTATCAGTTATTTCTTGTAAGTCAAAATTATTTTTATCCTCCAAGAAAAGAGCTTCGCAAGAAGCAACAAGCGCAAGAAGAGTTTGTATATTAGCTTCTTGTTCTGTTTCTGCTGCAAAGAAAAAGTCCTCTTTAAATTTACTAACAGTCTTACCATAATCTTTTAATTCCATAGTAGTTGCTATTGATATTAAAAGTTTGCTAAGCCTGCCGTAAAAGCTGCCACTAATTGGCAAGAGTATTTGAGCATCTTCTTTTATTACTTCAACAGAACGGTTTTCATTATCAGACATAAAACAAATATATGAATTTAAAAGACATACAACAAAAATTATACGAAAGACTTAAGGATTCTGAATGGAGCGGAGTTTTAAAATCTTTTGTACTTAGTCAAGATTTTTACAACATTTTAGATAATCTTTATAAAGATTCTACTTCAGGAAAACGTTTTACTCCACCACTTAAAAATGTATTTAGAGCATTTGAAGAGTGTCCGTTTGATAAACTGCAAGTAGTATTTATAGGTCAAGATCCTTATCCTAAGTTAGGAGTAGCAGATGGTATCTCATTTAGTTGTGGTATAACTAAAAAACCTCAACCTAGTTTAAGATATATCTTTGAGGAGATTGAGAAGACAGTTCATCAGGAGTTTCCTAGCGGTCAAGACCCAGACTTAACTAGATGGGCCAACCAAGGAATTCTTATGCTTAATACAGCATTGACATGTGAAGTAGGAAACATAGGATCTCATATAGATTTATGGAAACCTTTTACTGAATATTTATTACAGACTATAAATGATCGGTATACAGGAGTTATATATATTCTTCTTGGGAAAAAAGCAGAGGCGTGGGAACATCTAATTGATAAGAAAAACAATTGGATATTTAAATGTAAACATCCTGCAGCTGCAGCATATTCAGGTGGTAAGTGGGACTCAGAAAATCTATTTGTAAAAGTTAATGAACTATTACATAATCAATATGGAGAAAAGATTATTTGGTGATGGAAGTAAGTTATACTAAAACATATACTCTTCAAGACGTACTTATAAAACTTAAAGAAATAACACCTAAGAAAAAAACTAGGGAAAGAGAATGGTTAGATAAAAGAAATTATTTAATTGGATTACTTTATTATAAGTTTTACCTAACTGAAAGAGCTATATCAAAGCTTTCAGACGTAGAACGTTCAGCAATTAACAACGCTAAAAGACAAGCGTTTGTATTAATTGATTGTAAAGATGAGGTATTCATGGATAATACATTGGAATTAAGTAGACTTTTTCCATTTAAATTTTCTCCAACCAGAACACTTAAGAGTAAAAAAATACAAGTACCTATAAGTGTAACTCAAGCAACTTTAAAAAAGTTAAAGAAATATAAAAAGTTTAAGACTCATGCAAGCATTAGTGCTGCAATAGAAGAGCTCTTAGATTTTTCATTATTTGTTTATGAACATAACAATTATAAAAAAGAAAAAAATGAAAAAAGGAACACTAACAGACTTCTTTGAGAAGACAGGATCATATGTACGTATGACACCAGTAGAACAAAACAGAGTACAAAAGAAAATGCAAATGGTATCTAAAGTTAAACCAGTTAAAAAATCAAGAGGAAGTGAAAAGTCCTGAAGATGAGTTTGAGATGCCGGAAGATTGGGAAGGTTGGGAGTGCTCTGAATGTGGAGCACCAGTAATAAATGAGAATGACTACTGTTCACGTAGTTGTTTTAATGCAGGAATGAGATGATATATGCAGTAATAGGAATGGTATTAGCAGCACTGCTGTTATACGGAAACACATTAGATTAGATGGAAAAAAATAAAGAAAAAGATTTAGAAAATATAATTGAGCTACAAGTAGCAATAGAGACTTTAAAGTTTAGAGCCAACTATCTAAAAGATAGAGTAAAGGTGATTGAAGAAGATGGTAAAGAAGTAGAAGATACTGTTCTAAAATACTCAGGTATGGCAGGAAGATATGCTGCAATAACTAGAGGTTTAGGAGAAGAGATACTTGCTACATGTAAAAAGTTAGATAAGATAGCTAAGTATTATGGGAACTAACATAGCAGATTGGATGGAACATTGGGATCACTTTGATAGAGATCTCTATATAGCATATTTAATAGCAAAACAAAACAAAGATGATTGATAAATGGACTAAACAGTTAGGCTTAACTCAGTGGAGTATAAATACAAAAAAAATAGATCCGGAATCTGTAACATATCCTGATGACTTACCTGCTAAAGATAAATTCTTTGTAGGTATTATGTCACAGGAAGAAGCATTGTGTGCTACTATATTTCATGACAGAGATCTTACAGAAGAAGATGTAGTACATGAATTATTACATGTTAAGTATAATGATTGGTCAGAAGACCAGGTAAATAAAGAAACAGAAAGATTATTAAACCAATTAAAAAAACAAAAAAGATGAAACAGAATATAGAGTTATTTCTAGATGTAAATATAGATCTAGATGAAGATATTGAAATAGATGAAACGCAGTTTTCAAGAATAGTAGAAATGATAAAGAAGATAGGTATAGAAAAATTCCGGGATAATAATTATTTATCAGGTAATACACCAGAGGAATTAGCTTACGAGTATTGTCAAGAAGTTATACTAGGTCATATTAATGATATGTTATATACAATTGATGATGACTTTGTTGATACACAAATAATAGATGATATACAATATAATTATAAAGAAGAGCTAAAATAAAACAAAGATGATGAATGAAGGATTATTAACAGCAATTTTTATGTGGGCACTTGCTACAAGTGTTTACTTTTTCGCAAGATTAATGACATGGATGGTGTATAAGCTTGCACCTCATAATTGTAAAAAAGAGTTTACAAAAGCAGATATATTAAGAACTAATTTAATAATGATTTTCAGCATCCTATTATGGGGTGTAGTATTTTATAATTTAATCTAAACCAAAACAAAGAAGATGAGTGAACAAAGAGAAATAAAACCTAAACTGTTTAAAGTAACAGCAGGTGAACGTTACTATGACAAGTACTTCATTATTGCTTATACAGCAAATGATGCATTGCAAATGGTAATGGATCGGTTTGACCATGCACAGAATTATGCTTTAAATATTAAGAGTGTAGAATGTATAAATGTTGGTGGAGATGGTGATTATGCAAGTGATCTAATGATATCACCTGAATGTATACAAGGTGGTCTGCAAAATAAAATAATTTAAATATGGCAATACCGTGTTATAAATGTAGAGTAAAGAAAGAAAGATCTGAAATGGAGGATCTTGGAGTATGGGTATGTAAAGAATGTCTAGAGACATTAGATAACAAAAGTAAAAAGAAAAAAAAGTAAATTATGAAAAATTTAAATTGGAGTTTGGTTAAGACGGGAATAGTAATAATAGTTATTACTTTTTCTGTATATATGTTAGTAGGCAAAGGGTTAAACCTAATGTCTGATAAATATGTAAAAGATACAGCACAAGTTTTTGTATGTATATATCTATATCGTGAATTTGCAAAGGTTTATAAAAAAGAAAAGAATGAAAAGAAGAATTAAGCATGAACTGCACTGGAATTGGAGAAGAATTAAACTTTATGGAATATTTGCATGGTTTGTCTACGGACTTTTAATTCTGCATTTAATAGAATTAATTGTAAAATTAAGCTTATGAGTGAAGAAAAAGTAAAAAAGTATACAATAGAACTACACCTTGTAGAAATAGAAGTAGATCTAGATTCTGTAGGAGAAGCTTACATGGAATATGACGAAATAAGTACAGAAATAGAACCTTTAGAATGTTTTGATGACTATGATGAGGCACGAGATTTATTTAATGATTACGTAAAAGAATTACAATGAGTAAAGATTTAAATAAACACAGACAGGTAAGAGGTATAGATAGTAATCTACATGATTATGATCGTATAAAAGAGACTATAGAAGAAAATAAATTTAGTCTCTGTCACTTAGGTGAGCGTATAATTAATTTATACAAACAGTATCCTAATGATTCAGATCTAGGTAAAGAAGTAAGAAAAGCAATAGTGTCATGGAAAGAAGAATAAGAAACTTAAGTAAGAAAATATGCTTGGAGCATTTTAAAATAACAGATGCTCCAGAATGTAATAATTTACATATGCTATGGTATATGTATGTCAAAGGAACAAAAGCAGGTACGTATAAGCCTTTTGTATTTCTTGCTGAGTTAAGATTACTAGAGTATCTTGGTTATATGGATCCAGACAGTGTTGAAAATGCTGTTAGATTATTAGAGTCTCCTGATAAGGAGAACTGGTTTGTAGCTTCTCAAGTAATTAAATTCTTTAGAAATGAGAGAATTAAAGATCTTGGTGAGTTTGATCCTACCCACGGTAAGTATATGATGGTTAGAAAAGAATATGAATCTAAAATTTTAAACCAAGAAGTTTGGAGTAATAAGAAAAAACTAGAAAAGAATGACTGAACAAGAACTAATGGACCTAGACTTTGAGAAAGTTATGGTATATGATGAAGAAAGTGATAATGGTTATGATTATTATTACTTTCGTAAACAAATTGGTGGTAGCCTGTATTTAGCTGCTGATAACCTTAATAAAGAAAAACAGCTACGTGTTAACATAGATGATCTTGGATTAGTAATAAGAGATATAAACCTTTTAAAAGAATTAATAAATGTTTTCAGCAAAATTGAAGATGAAAGACGGGAAGCTAGTCTATCCAAAGAAAATGGATAAGGTAGCTTTTAAGTTATTTACTGAAAAACTTTCTGAAGGACAAGAGGTAGACATATTTTTGTCTATCTCTGATTCTAATGGAAGTGGTGCACAGATATCAAAAGTGCATGCTTGTATACGAGAATTGGCCAAGGAAAGTGGCTATAGCTTTGATGATATGAAAAAGCTAGTAAAAGATAAAGCAGGGTTACTTATAGTAAATGATTATAAGTCTTTTGCAGAATGTGATAAAGATGAATTAAATATGGCTATTCAAGCCTGTATAGAGATAGGTGAATTTTATAATGTTAATCTTCATTAGATTTAGTTGCGCTTTTACTTAAAGCTTTAGCAAGTTCTTCTTCTGACATTTCTTTTTCAATGAAAGATTTTGTTTCAGATGCTTGTTTTTCAATTTCACCAACAAGAAGAGTTAATGTATAGAAAGTTCTTTCTGTATTATCCATATCTTTATACTCTTTGGATACTATAGATTTAACAAATTCATCAGGTTTCATATCAGGATTATGCAACCCTGTAAATGAATTAAACAAAGCTGCTTTAGACATTAAGTAAAATGTTTTATTTACTTTAATATTTAATATTGCATCATCCTTGAGCTCTTTTGTTTTTACTGATTTCATTTTATAATTTTTATCAAATATAGAAAAAATATGACACAAACCATAGACATAGAAGATATTAAACAAAAAATATTTAAAAAACTAGAACCATCAGGTTGGAGTAGACCTCTTAAATCTTTTATATTTAGTTCTGATTTTGAAGATATAATTAAACAATTAGTAACACTGTCTAAAGACGGTAAAAGATTTACTCCTAAGTTAAGTCAGTTATTTAGAGCATTTGAAGAATGTCCTTATAATGAACTTAAAGTAATTATAGTAGGACAGGATCCTTATCCTAAATTAGGAGTAGCAGATGGTATTGCATTTAGTTGTAGTAATACAATGGAACAGCAACCAAGTTTAAAGTTTATTTTAGATGAAGTAAACAGAACTGTATATGATGGTGTGGGTCAGTCACATGATCCAGATCTTACAAGATGGGCTAACCAAGGCGTATTGATGCTAAACACTGCACTTACAACTACTGTAGGTAAAGTAGGACAACATTATCCTATATGGAAACCATTCCTGGCTTATTTATTTGATCATCTTACATTTGGTCACACAGGATTAGTATATATCTACATGGGTAAGCAAGCTCATGAGTGGAAAGATACTGTACATGATATGAATTATAAATTTCTGATTAGTCATCCAGCAAGCGCTGTATATAATAAGGGACAGAAGTGGGATTGTAAAAATGTTTTTGCAGATGTTCAAAAGATTTTAAAAGACAATAACAATTTTTCCTTAACTTGGTAGCATGGATGAAATATTTAACAAACTAATAAAAGAGAAGCTAACACCTAACTCTTTGTATGTATTACACTGTATAAAAAATAAGCTATCTGTATCTAAATCTTTAGCTAATTCTGAATTAGAAGTGCACAGATTAAAGAGTGAAGGTTGGATCAATGAGAACTTGCAATTAACTAGTAAAAGCCTTATCTTTATGGAAGAACTAGGCTCTTATTTTAGAAAGAGCAAAAAGAAAACTTCTAAAGATTTAATGGGAGATAATTTTGAGATTAACATAAAGTTATATAATTCATTATTTCCTGCTAAAAAACTAGGAAGTGGTAAATATGCAAGAACTAATATAAAAAATCTAGAATCAGGTTTTAGATGGTTCTTTGAAAATTATGATTATACATGGGAAACTGTATTAAAGGCTGCTAGAAAGTATGTTCTTGAGTATAGTATGAAAAATTATGAATATATGAGAACATCCCAATACTTTATTAGAAAACAAGGCTCAGATAAATCATTTGAGTCAGATCTGGCCACTTACTGTGATATGTTAAACTACGAAGGCCCTAGTGAAGAACAAGACATATTCAGAGAAAAAATAGTATAATTTGGAACAGTTTAATGGTGCAAAGCCTCTAAAGGCTATTAGTAAAGTACGTGCTTATGAGAAGGCCCTTTTAGAAATGAGAGGGAGAATGGACGGTAGAATTAAAAGTCTTGCAACTGCATGGCCTAAGTTTAATGATGCTACACTAAATGGTTTAGAGTGGAATACTCTAACTGTTGTTGGCGCTAGACCTGGTGTCGGTAAAACTTTGTTTATGGAGCAGTTAGTTACAGAAGTTATTGCTCTTAATCAAGATCAGAACTTTCATGTATTACAGTTTCAGTTTGAGATGCCTGAGAAAACTCTTGGTATGAGAGCATTCTCTGCTATAACTCAAAAAGACTATGGTGTTTTACATAGTAAGTATGAACCTTTACAAGAAGATATTTATGAAAAATGTAAACAATACACAAGTACACTGAATAAGAATAATAGAGTTTTCTCTATTTATAGACCGTGTACTGTTAATGAATTCTGTGCAAGTATAGATTATCATTTTAAACAACATGTTGTTGAAAAAGATGGTAAGAAAATATATCCAAAGTTATTAGTAACAGTAGATCACTCAGCTTTATTTAAAAGAGATAAGCATGAGAAAGATAGATTTGAAATGCTATATAATCTTGGTGAAGCACTAACACTTATGAAAAGAAGTTATCCTTTAACATTTGTAATCTTAAGTCAGTTGAATAGAAATATTGATGACCCTAAACGTGCTGTAGAAGGTACATATGGTAATTATGTTTTAGATTCTGATTTATTTGGTGCTGATGCTTTATTGCAGCATGCTGATGTAGTAGTTGGTATTAATAAACCCGCTGCTAGAAAAATCAGATACTATGGCCCAGAAAGAATACAAATAACTGATCCTGAAACTTTAGTATTTCATTTCTTAAAATGTAGAAATGGTGATACTAGAATGAGTTTCTTTAAGTTAGATAGAGATACTATAAGAATAGTAGAGATGAATACACCAACACAAAATAACAAAATACAAATATGAGTACAAGACAAGAGAATCAAAAGATTCTTATGGCAACACACTTGCCTACATTTAAGAGGTTGAAGATTGCTGACCCTTATTTTATTGCTAAGTCTGCGTGGGCTCCTCCAGGAGAAGCGCTGAAGATGCAGTTCTTTCCTAATGAATTAAAACAAGGAAGAGACATTTATACAGAACTTAGTGATTTTAATGCGGTATCAGAAGATCCAACACATACATTGTATAAATTAAAGCATAATCCTTTTTATGCAGAAGAGTATCCTTTGGAGCAGAAAACTAGTAAGTCAGGTAATGATTATGAAGTATATGTAGTTCCAATTGAAGAGTTAGTTGCTATTGATAAAAAGTCAGGTAAAGAAATACCTTATAATAATTATCAAGACTATTTAAAGAATCCTCCTAAAGAAGAGGTAGAGACCAAACCTGCTGACTTCCCAAACTTTACTGAAGAGTATCTTGATGTAGGGTTAAAGAAGAAAGAGGAAGATGATCCTAAGTATGTTCCTTGGAAAGAAGATGAAGAAGAAGAAGTAAAAAACTTTCCAGATTGGTTAAACACTTTGGATAGAATAGCAACTGCATTAGAAAAAATAGAAAAGAAAATAAAATGAGTATAGTACTTCCAACAAAAAAAGTAAAAGTAGAAAGAGTTAATCCAAAGAGATTAATAATTTATAGTAAGCCTAAAACAGGTAAAACTACAGCATTCGCAGGCTTGAAGAACAATCTTATATTGGACTTAGAAAATGGCAGTGAGTATGTTGAAGCATTAAAGGTCAAGATTAATAATCTTCAAGAGCTGCTTGATGCAGGTAAGGCCATAAAAGATGCTGATAAACCTTATGATTACGTTACAGTAGATACAGTGACTGCATTAGAAGCTATGGTAATGCCATTAGCAATTAAACTTTATAGAAAAACCCCTATGGGTAAAAACTATGATGGAACTGATGTAACTACATTACCAAATGGTGCTGGTTATTTATATATTCGTCAAGCTTTCTTTCAAGTTTTAGATTTTATTGATACATTAGCACCCCATATTATTTTATCAGGTCACATTAAAGACAAGGTAGTAGATGATAAAGGTGAGATGGTTATGGCTGCAAATATTGATTTGACAGGTAAAATAAAATCTCTTATATGTGCTAATGCAGATGCTATTGGTTACATGTTTAGAAAAGGTAATCAAACAATTATCAACTTTAAGAATAATGATAATGTAACATGTGGTGCTAGACCAGACCACTTAAGAAATGAAGAGATAGTAGTTTCTGAAATGAATGACAAGGGTGAGATAAAAACTCACTGGAATAAAATATACAAGTAATTAATTAATAACTAAAAAAACAAAAATCAATGGCTTTAAGTACAACAGATTTGTCCACAGGTAGTGGAGGTAGCGGAATGCCCAAAACATTTGGACCAGGTAATCATGAATTAAAAATCAACAGTGTAAGATTAGAAGAATTTAGATTTATAGAAGGTGCTTTTCATTTTATGTTAGAAATGGAAACTAAACCTATAGAAGGTTTTGAAGGTTTTATGAGAGATAGAAATGATGAAAGTAAAGGTCACTATGAGGGTCAGATTGGAAGAGTAAAAGCAAGTCAATATGCATTTGCTGATGGTGAAACTAAATCAGGTATTAAAATTCAGAGAGATAGATCAGTCTTAATGTTCTTAAAGAACTTATCTACTGCTCTTGGAATTACAGATTGGTTTTCCGAACAAGATAACAAACATGAAACAATTGAAGACTTTGTAAAAGCATTCAATGAAACTGCACCATATCAAGATAAGTATTTACATACTTGTATTGCAGGTAAAGAATATGAAAATAAATCAGGTTATATAGCATATGATTGTTGGTTTGCAAAAGCGCAAAACAAGAAGTATGCTTATGGTACAAGTGAAAGTGCTATTTTAACGTATGATGAATCTAAACATTTAAGAAAGATTGAGAACAAGCCTGTTGAATCTTTTGGTAATGATGATGATTTGACTGTATCTACAAAAACAAGTGCTGACTTTAACCTAGACTAGTAGCTAAACTACTAACTCAAAAAGGGGGTCAGCAATGGCTCCCTTTTATTGTCTAAACTAACTTTATGATTTCAATTAAAAATTTAATTTCTGATTTAAAAGATATACCAACAGGATGGCCTTTTGAATATTACTTAGGATTATCTGAGACACTTGATGGTCAAGATGTAAAGATAAGATCTATAGTTAATACAAGAGAGCGTACTCCTTCAATGTGCATTTATCTTAATGCTACTACAGGAAGATATTGTTTTAAAGATTTCTCTTCTGGTAATGGTGGTGACTCTGTAGAGCTTGTTAAAATTATTTTTGGCCTTACACGGGGACAATCTGCTATGAAAATTATTCAAGACTACAATCAATATGTTCTAAACAATGATTGTAATCCTATACAAGAATATAAAGTTCATAGTAGATATAAGGTAACTGATTATGAAATCAGACATTGGACAACAATTGATCAAAAGTATTGGACGAAGTTTAATATTGGCTCCAGGCTGCTTGAGAAGTATAATGTGGCCCCGCTACAGTACTATGTGATGACTAAAGAAGATAATGATGGTAAGGAAAGTTCAATTACTATTAAAGGTCTTAGTCTATATGGTTACTTTAAAGATGATGGTACACTGTACAAAGTTTATCAACCTAAAGTTTCTGATAAGAAGTTTATAAAGGTTAAGAACTACATTCAAGGATCCGATCAATTGAAATATGATAAGAAGTATCTTGTGATTACATCTTCACTAAAAGACTTAATGGCTTTTGAGAGACTTAAGTTAGATGATGCAGAGTCAATTGCACCTGACAGTGAGAATACTTTGATACCAGAGAGCATGCTCAAAAGTATAATGACAAAGTATAAAAAGATATTTGTTTTGTTTGATAATGATGAAGCAGGTATTAGATCTATGAAAAGATATAAGGAAAAATATGATTTTGATTACGTGATTCTAGATATGGAGAAAGATTTATCTGACTCTATTAAAGTACACGGTCTTACTAAAACTAGAGAGGTTTTATTACCTCTGTTAAAAAAGCTGATATGAAAAGTTTAAAGAGTAAAATAAAAAAGGACATGTATCCTTGGAAAATAGAAATAGATGCTCCTGATAGACCAAGTAAAAAAAAGTTATTAGATTTTAATGATAAATTAATTCCAGAAGGTGCTGTAGGATTTGTTTACATAATGAACTACTTAGATAGTAAAAGTGGAATAATGTATTCTTACATTGGTAAGAAAAACTTTTATAGTAAAAGAAAGAAAAAGTTTGGCAAGAAAGCGCTAGCTGCTATGACAGACAAAAGAGCTAAGAAATATGAGACAGTTATTAAGTTAGACTATGAAAACTATTTCAGTAGCAACAAAGAACTAAAGCAAGCATACAAAGATGGTAAAATGAT
>ENA-ORDA01002646-ORDA01002646.1-marine-metagenome-genome-assembly--contig:-NODE-2646-length-13377-cov-3.570226_pt1 | contig 13377 bp, 13 predicted proteins | sample MGYA00237778_ERZ508506 | MGnify/ENA primary metagenome ERZ508506 (study PRJEB26177, sample SAMN06267891) | marine metagenome | isolation source: Monterey Bay, California, USA | place: Pacific...
AATTTTTCTAATAAAATTTCAGGGCACCGCATAGGTCGTTTAGTAATAGGTGACAGAAAAGCTAAAACAGTAGTTCCTGAACAAATTATTTGATTTTTCTGATTGATAATCTTGTAATCAAAAACTAGAGTAGCACGTGGTACATTTTTCAAAACTACATTGACTTGAAACTCATCTCCAAAATAAAGAGGGGTTTTAAATTCAATATTTGCTTGTACTACAGGCATTAAAATACCTTTTTTTTCCATTTCAGAATAAGATATGCCAAGAACTGTAAGCCATTCCAAGCGTGCTAACTCAAAATATTTTAGATAATTACTATGATGAACAAACTGCATTTGATCAGTTTCACTGTAGCGAACAGTGATTTTATTTGTTGTATATTTCATTTATTATTTTCAACAAGATCTAGAAAGTTTTTTTTTTTTTAATTTTTAAAAATAAGAGCTCCAGAATATCATGAAAAAAAAGTTATTATTCAATAGCAAATTGATTTTTTTTTTAAATTAATTAAAACAATATTTGTAAAGGCTATGAAAAAACAACTCCAACCATAAAAATTTAAAAAAATATAAAAAATGAGTGAGAATGCTTCTAAGGTTTGGACCAATTGCCTTTCTTTCATTGAAGATAACATCCAGCCACAAGCATATAAAACTTGGTTCTTACCTATTTCACCAGTCAAGTTAAATGATAATATTCTCACCATCCAAGTACCTAGTAAGTTTTTTTATGAATGGTTAGAAGAACACTATGTCAAGCTTCTTAAAACAGCATTACAAAAAGAGTTAGGTAAAGATGCCCGTCTGTTGTATGCCATTAGAATGGAAAATACTTTTGGAAATAATATACCTTTCACAGAGAAAATTCCAAGTAACAATAGAAGTGGACTAAAAACACAACAAGTAGATGGACCTATCAACTCATATTCGGGAGAACTTAAAAATCCTTTTGTAATTCCTGGAATTAAAAATCTTCAAATTGAATCTCAATTAAATCCAAATTATAATTTTGATAATTTTTTAGAAGGTGACTCTAATCGTCTAGGAAGATCTGCCGCATTAGCAGTATCTGCAAAACCAGGTGGGACATCCTTTAATCCACTCCTAATTTTTGGTGGAGTTGGTTTAGGAAAAACGCATTTAGCACATGCTATTGGAGTGGAAATAAAGGAAAAATATCAAGACAAAACCGTTTTATATATTGCTGCTGAAAAATTTACGCAACAGTATATTGAAGCAGTGAAAAAAAATACAAGAAATGATTTCATTCATTTCTATCAAATTCTTGATGTACTTATTATTGATGATGTTCAGTTCTTATCAGGAAAAACAGGAACTCAAGATGTATTCTTCCACATCTTCAACCATTTACATCAAAATGGAAAACAAGTTATTCTCACCTCCGACAAGGCTCCTGTTGATATGCAGGATATTGAACAGCGTTTACTTTCTAGATTTAAATGGGGCCTTTCAGCTGAATTACAACTTCCCAATTATGAAACGCGTATTTCTATTCTAAAAAATAAACTTTACCGTGATGGAGTAGATATTAATGATAATATAATTGAATACGTTGCCAAAAATATTAAAACTAACGTCAGGGAATTAGAAGGTGCAATCATTTCACTCATTGCACAATCCTCTTTTAATAAAGTAGAAATCACTACCGATTTAGCAAAAGAAGTAGTCATGAAATTTGTAAAAAACACAAAACGTGAAGTTTCTATTGACTACATCCAAAAAGTAGTTTCTGATTATTTTCAAATGGATGTTGAAACCCTTCAATCAAAAACAAGAAGAAGACATATAGTTCAAGCCCGTCAACTTGCAATGTATTTTGCTAAAAAATATACTAAAGCCTCACTAGCAAGCATTGGAAGTCAAATTGGAAAAAGAGATCATGCTACCGTTTTACACGCTTGTAAAACAGTAGATAATCTTAGCTTTACGGATAAACAGTTTCGTAAATATGTAGATGACTTAAGCCAAAAGCTTACCTTATAAAATATTTTTCATTATGGAATACAAAAAAATACTCATGGTTTGTTTGGGTAATATTTGTCGTTCCCCTCTTGCTCAAGGTATTTTAAATGCTAAGGTGAATCATTTAAATATTGAAGTAGATTCTGCTGGTACGGCAAACTATCATATTGGATATCCTCCAGACCACAGAATTATTGAAGTGGGATTAAAAAATAACATTAATATTAGTAAACAGATAGCACGACAATTTTCAGTAAATGATTTTAAAGTTTTTTCACATATATATGTAAAGGATAATAATAATCATGAGGATTTAATTTTACTAGCTTCCTTAATGGAAGAAAAACTCAAAATAAATTATATTCTTCCAAATCAAGAAAATATACCAGATCCTTATTATGTTGGTATAAAAGGATTTGATCAATGTTTTTCTCTTCTTGAAAATGCTTGTGAACGTATTGCTAATATTCTGAAGAAATGAAAGAAGGAATACAGAAACCAGGAGTACTATATCTAATACCTACTCCTCTTGGAGAAAATCCTCCTTTAGAAGTATTGCCCCTCACAGTTAAAAAAATCATAGAAGATCAAAATCATTTTATCATAGAGAATGAAAAAGCAGCCAGGCGTTTTATCAAGAAAATAGCACCTAATAAAAACCAGGAACAACTTATACTGTATCCACTGAATAAATTTATTACCCAAGAAGAAACGGAAACCTATTTAGACCAATGTAAAGCTGGAATTTCAATAGGATTATTTTCAGATGCTGGATGTCCAGGAATTGCCGATCCTGGGAGTGTGATTGTTGCTAAAGCTCATAGACTTGGAATTCAGGTAAAACCAATAGTTGGACCTTCATCGCTTATTCTTGCCATGATGAGTTCTGGAATGAATGGTCAAAACTTTGCGTTTAATGGATACCTTCCTATTGAGCAAAAAAAAAGAAAACAAGCTATCATTAAATTTGAAAAAAAAGCAATTAAAGATAATCAGGCGCAATTGTTCATAGAAACTCCTTATAGAAGCGATTCATTACATAAAGAATTATTAAAAGTACTTTTATCCAATACTCTTTTATGTGTTGGTTGTGACCTAAGCTTACAGAATGAATACATAAAAACACTTACTATAAGTCAATGGAAAAATGAAAGAGTTGACCTAAATAAGAGACCGTGTATTTTCATTATTGAAGGCTCTTTTTAACGATAAATTTTCTTCTTATTTATCCAATTAATATATAGCTGCTTATTCCTTTTATGCTGTCGTAAATTTTTAGCAAATAAATGATAACCAGGTTTTGAAGGATCTGCTACAAAATATAAATATGTGTTTTTTTCGGCAGATAGAACCGCTTCAATAGTTGAGATATCTGGCATTGCTATTGGACCAGGAGGTAGGCCTTTGTTTTTATAAGTATTATAAAGTGAAGAAATTTTTAAATCTTTTAATAACACACGTTTTATTACTTGATCAAAATCATTAGATTCTTTTTTTAATGCATATATAACGGTAGGATCTGCTTGAAGTTTCATTCTCTTTGCCAAACGATTTAAATATACAGCTGCCACCCGCAATTGCTCATCTTCTTTTGGAGATTCTTTTTGAACTATAGATGCAAGGATATAAACATCAATAGGTGAAAGATTATGTGCTTTAGCTTTTTTTAATCGGTCTTTATTCCAGAATTGTTGATAATTGTTAAACATTTTTTTTCTAAAAACCTCAGCGGTAGTATCCCAAAAAAAATCATAAGAATTTGGTAAATACATTGCCAATATGTTTTCTTTGGAAAAACCATTAGACTCTATAAAAGAAGTGTCATAAAAGGCATCCATTAAACTAGAACTATCTGCGGCTATTTGTGATGAAACTCGTTTTGCAAGATTTTCAATACGCTCTTGATTATTAAAAATAACTTTAACCGTTTGTCGTTTTGAACGAAGAATATTAATTAAATCATTATTTCCTGATCCTTTTAATAGCCTATACTTACCTGGTTTAATGTTTTGAGAATAGCCCTTTTTTTCTGCTGCTATAAAAAAATTTTGTGATGATTTTAAAAGAGGTTCTAATTGAATTTTGAGGGAATCCATTGTGTCATCAAAATCAATAAATACATAAGAGTGTTTATTTTTAAAAACTGTATTATTAAAAAAAAAAATATTGTAAAAATTGAACATAAAATAAGTGCCAATTCCAATACCGATTAAACTAATTAACACTATTAATTTTCTTTTATACATTATCCTATTATTTTTTGATACAAAAATTCATCATGAAAAGAGCCGTCATAAAAATTCCATTCTTTTTTTATGCCAACATTTTCAAAACCACAAAACTCGAAAACAGCAATACTTGAATCATTTTCAATGGCAATATTAGCATACAAAGAATGAATATTTAAATTATTTATACAGTGAAGTTCAATTAATCCAAGTGCTTTTTTACCCATACCTTTTCTACGTTCAGAAGATATAATGATTAATCCCACTCCTACCCTTCTATGAAAAGGTTCAAAGTCAAATAAATCGATAATACCAAGTAATTTTTGAGAATAATTAGTGAGAATATATCTACGTTGTTTTACCTCAAAAATATCTTGTTGCTGCTGTGCTATATATAATTCTAAAAGGTTTCTTGAGAAAGGTTCTCTCTGATTTGAATATTTCCAAAACTCTTTGTCATTTTCAATATTTAATAACATGTCAATGTCACCAGGTTCTAGTGCTCGTAAAGTAATTGTATCTTGATTCATAATGTAAGTAATCCAGAATAAACATAAGTTGCTGGACCCTGTAAAAATATGTTTTCATATCTAGCTCCATTAACTTTAAAACCAACCATTAACTCTCCTCCTAATGCATTAATTCTTATTTCAGTAATTCCATTTGATTCTCCTAAAAAATGCATCGCAATGGCAGAAGCTACTGCACCAGTCCCACAGGATAGAGTTTCATTTTCTACGCCTCGCTCGTAGGTTCTAATATCATATATTGTTTTACTTTTTTTTGTTATAAAATTCACATTAACACCTTCTTTTTTAAAAGAATCTGAGTATCGAATTATCGCTCCTTCTTTTTTAACATCTATGGAATGAATCTCTTGTAAAAACAAAACTAAGTGTGGAGAACCAGTATCCATAATTATGTTGTTTCCGTTTTTAATAATATTAGTGACATCCTGCATTTGTAATCTTACCTCTGTTGAAGATGTTAAGCTAGCCTTGTGAGGACCGTCTATAGCCATAAAATGAGTGTTTACATCAATGATATTATGACGCTGAACGAAAGAGACAGCACATCTACCACCATTACCACACATAGAACTTAAATTACCGTCTGAATTATAGTAAAGCATTTCGAAATCTAAAACTTGATGATTTTGAATTAAAATAATACCATCGGCACCTATACCTTTATTTCGATCACAAAGCAGCTTTAAATTATCTTGAGAAAGTGAATCATATCTATCGTCTCTATTGTCAATGATGATAAAATCATTCCCAGCACCTTGATATTTATCAAACTGAATTTGCATAGCGTCAAATATAATCAATTTTAAAGGTTGTTAAAAAGGCGTTAAATGAATTTTTTACTACTTTAAAAATTATATTTTTGTAAAAAATAATCTTATGAAATCATTTGTTAAAACAGTTATTATTGCATTTGGGAGTGCTGTTTTTAGCATTTTTATTTATGATGTTTATTTTAGCGCTCCATTGATAATTGAAAAGGAACAAAACCTATCAACAAAAATACTTCCAACTAATTACACATACACCACAGGAACTTTTGCAGCAGAATTAACCGATTTTACCATTGCTGCTGAAAAAACTGTAAATGCTGTAGTACACGTAAAAAATACAAGTAGTGGAGAAAACAATGTTCCATCATACTATCGATATTTTTATGATAAAGAAGACCTACCCAAAAGAATTGGAACGGGTTCTGGAGTTATTGTTTCACCAAACGGATACATCATAACCAATAACCATGTTATTGAAAATAATACAGAAATAGAAATTACAACCAATGAAAATAAAATCTATAAAGCTCGTGTTGTAGGAACAGATCCTGATTCAGATATTGCTATTTTAAAGATTAATGCAAATGAAAAATTACCTTATGTATTTTTTGGGAATTCTGATACAACTAAAATTGGAGAATGGGTTCTTGCTGTAGGAAATCCTTTTAATCTTAATTCAACCGTTACTGCTGGAATTATTAGTGCTAAATCTAGAGATTTGAACACTCAAGATGGAAAAAACGAATGGTATATCCAAACCGATGCTGCTGTTAATAAAGGAAATAGTGGGGGTGCATTAGTAAACACAATGGGTGAATTAATTGGAATTAATACCGCTATCACTTCAATTTCAGGTGGATTTGTAGGATATTCTTTTGCTGTGCCTAGTAATGTAGTTCGAAAAATTTTTGAAGATATAATTGAATTTGGAAATGTTCAACGTGGACTATTAGGCGTTATGGGACAAGCTTTAAACTCTGATTTAGCAACACGTTTTGATGTTTTAGAAACAGAAGGTTTCTATATCACTAATCTTGAAGAGGGCTTGGGAGCAGATCTTGCTGGACTTAAACCTAATGACATAATCAAAAGTGTTGATGGTATTTCAATAAATAAATTTGCAGATCTATCTGGCTACCTTGCAAGTAAAAGACCTGGAGAAAAAGTGAATATAAAATATAATCGAGCAGGAAAAGAAACTACCGTTAGTGTTCGTTTAGAAAAAATTAATCGTGCTTCCTATTTTTTAATGGAATTAAGAGAACTTACATCTGAACAAAAAAAACAGTTTGAAACTGATCAAGGTTTATATATTTCAGACATGAACAACCGTTGGCTCTATCAAAAAGGAATTGACAATGGCTTTCTTATGTTGGAAATAAACGATCAGCAGGTAAACAAACTTGAAGATTTAAAAAAAATAAATGTTGACAATTTAGATAGCATATTATTTCTTAGCCCCTCAGGAGAGGAACTAAAAATATCAATGAATTATTAAAAAGTGAAGCTTTCACTAAAAAATCGAATTTCTGCATCGGCTTTTTATATTTTTGCTTTAATATAATTCACTTAGTCATGCGTATTGATATTATTACACTTTTCCCCGAACTCCTTAAAAGTCCATTTGAAGCTTCTATTTTAAAACGTGCTATAGCCTCTGGAATAGCAACTGTTCATTTTCATGATTTAAGAAAATTTAGTACTAATAAGCAGTATCAAGTAGATGATTACCCATTTGGTGGGGGTGCAGGAATGGTTATGATGATTGAACCCATTGACAGATGCATAACTTACCTAAAAAATAAACGAGACTATGATGCTGTTATTTACTTAACTCCTGATGGGAAAAAATTAAATCAAAAAATCGCTAATCATAATTCTACGCTGAACAATATAATTCTACTATGTGGACATTATAAAGGAGTTGATCAGCGTGTTAGAGATCATTTAATCACTCATGAAATCTCCATAGGTGATTTTGTGCTTTCTGGAGGCGAACTTGCAGCAGCTGTGTTTTGTGATAGTATAATCCGTTTAATTCCAGGAGTTTTAGGTGATGAATCTTCCGCACTTACCGATAGTTTTCAAGATGATCTTTTAGCCCCCCCTATTTATACTAGACCCGCAAAATATAACAACTGGGAAGTACCTGAAATTTTAACCTCAGGTAATACACCTAAAGTAGAAAAATGGCGAGATGAAATGGCGCTTGAACGCACAAAGAAATTTCGTCCTGATTTATTACAATAGCCAATTTCTTATATAAACATAATAGTTTTTATGTGTAAAAAACATCAATAGAATTTTATGTCATTCTTGATTAAATTCTCGTAAGCTAAAATTTAAACCAATAGATAAAAGTAAACATTCTCACATTATTTTTTTAAAATGAAAATGAAACAAAAGCCTTTTAGGGAATCTTATTGAGGTTTATTCCATTAACTGTATTGTAATCAAAAAAAGTAATATTGAAGTTATTTATTAAGACTAAGAAGTTGCCTACTTCAAAATAAAGTCTAATTTTGCAAAACGAAATGAACAACCTCTGACGATAATCGTGAATGTTGTTACTTTTCAAACAATAAAAAAATAATATGGAAGCGTTAATCAATTTTGTACAAGACGAATTCATCGAGAAAAAAGAATTTCCAAAATTTGATGCTGGTGACACTTTAACTGTATATTATCAGATTAGAGAAGGAGAAAAAGTGCGTACTCAGTTTTTTAAAGGAGTTGTACTTCAAATTAAAGGACAAGGGCTATCCAAAACCTTTACGATTAGAAAAATGTCAGGCACTGTTGGGGTTGAACGTATCTTCCCATTAAACTTACCTGCTTTAGAGAAAATTGAAGTTAATAAGAAAGGAAAAGTACGCCGTTCACGTATTTATTATTTTAAAGGTTTAACTGGAAAAAAAGCACGCATTAAAGAAGCTCGTCTAGACTCTTAATATAGCTATCACTAAAAAATTAACCACCTAATTATTTTAAATAAATACTTTGGTGGTTTTTTTATTTCAATAATCTACTTAAAAATAATCGCTAACACTTATATTTGCAAGCGAAATAAAAAAATTACACCCATGTCAAAAATTAAAGTCACGAATCCAGTTGTTGAAATAGATGGAGATGAAATGACTAGAATCATTTGGAAATTTATCAAAGACCAACTGATACTTCCTTATTTAGATTTAACAATTGAATATTACGATTTATCAGTTACTTCTAGAGATGCTACTGAGGATAAAATTACTATTCAAGCTGCTAATGCAATAAAAAAACATCATGTGGGTATCAAGTGTGCTACTATTACACCTGATGAGGACCGGGTTACTGAATTTAATCTTTCTAATATGTGGCGTTCCCCTAATGGTACTATCAGAAATATTGTTGGTGGTACTGTCTTTAGAGAGCCTATTATTATGAAAAACGTGCCTCGTTACGTTCAAGGCTGGACAAAACCAATCTGTATTGGTCGTCACGCATTTGGAGATCAATATAAGGCAGCTGACACTGTAACGACAGGGAAAGGAAAACTAACTATGACTTTTACACCAGATGATGGAGGCACACCTAAAACCTGGGATGTATACCACTTTCAGGAAAATGGAGTTGCAATGTCAATGTATAATATTGATTCATCTATATATGGTTTCGCTCGCTCATGTATGAACCAAGCATTAAAAAAAGGTTGGCCTTTGTATTTATCCACAAAAAATACGATTTTAAAGGCCTATGACGGTCGCTTTAAAGATATTTTTCAAGAGGTTTTTGATAAAGAATTCAAAAATCTTTTTGCTACTGCAGGCATAACCTATGAGCATCGTTTAATTGATGATATGGTTGCTGCTGCTATGAAATGGAACGGAGGTTTTGTTTGGGCGTGTAAGAATTATGATGGTGATGTTCAGTCAGACACAGTGGCCCAAGGTTTTGGATCATTAGGTCTAATGACATCTACTTTAGTTACGCCTGATGGAAAAACAATGGAAGCGGAAGCTGCCCACGGTACTGTTACACGACACTATCGCCAACATCAACAAGGAAAAGAAACATCAACTAATCCTATTGCTTCTATTTTTGCATGGACAAGAGGATTGGCTCATCGAGGAAAACTAGATGATAATCAAGAGCTTATTGACTTTTGCACCTCACTTGAAAAGGTATGCATTGAAACCGTTGAAAGTGGAAAGATGACAAAAGATCTTGCTGTTCTTATTCATGGAGAAGAGCTAAATAGCTCTCATTATCTAACTACGCAACAATTTTTAGCTGCTTTAAAAGAAAATTTAGAGCTAAAAATAAACGCTTAAAGAAATTTAATAATTCGTAAGCTTAAACCTCACAATAATTCTATTGTGGGGTTTATTTTTTAAATTCGTTAAAAACCAAAAGTACAATGGCTTTCATAAAAATAACTGAGCAAGATTCTAACCACAATAACCTAGAGCAAAAAAATATTGCTCAATTACTAAAAGGCATTCATCAAGAAGATCAAAATGCTATTAACGCTGTGGGTAAAGTTTTGGATAAAATCGAGACGTTAATAGAAGTCGTAGTAAGACAACAGAAAGTCGGTGGTCGCCTATTTTATATTGGCGCCGGAACTAGTGGCCGCTTGGGAGTTTTAGATGCTTCTGAATGCCCTCCCACTTTTGGAACTGATCCTGAACGTGTTATAGGACTAATTGCAGGTGGAGACCATGCTTTACGAAACTCAATAGAAAGTGCGGAAGATGACCCCCATAAAGCCTGGGAAGACTTAAACGTTTTTAATATTAATTCCAAAGATATTGTAGTTGGAATTGCCGCCTCTGGAACAACACCTTATGTAGTCGCAGGACTACATGACTGCCAGTCGAAGGGCATAAAGACAGGATGCATAAGTTGTAATGCTAACAGTCCTCTCTCTGAGGTAAGTGATTATCCTGTAGAAGTAATCGTGGGACCCGAATTTGTAACAGGAAGTTCTCGAATGAAAGCAGGAACTGCTCAAAAACTGATTCTTAACATGATTACTACTGCTACAATGATACAATTAGGGCATGTAAAAGGAAATAAAATGATAGACATGAAGATGTCTAACAAAAAACTTGTGGGACGAGCAGAGTCTATAGTAATGGAAGAACTTAAAATCTCTCAAGAAAAAGCAAAACAACTATTGAAACTCCATGGTAATGTAAGGGAAGTAATAAATGCTGCTAAAAACCATGAATAAAATTCAACTTCAAAAGGGGCTTAAACTAATGAGCTATTTCCTTGTACTCTGTTTTGTGGGACCCTTTATGGTACATCAGGCCTTTCAAAATAAATCACATCCACTTTATTATTTGGTACTTACAATTGGATTACTTCTGTTGGGCCTCGCTTTTTATTTTGGCTTTAAGGGGATTAGAACACTTGTAAATGCGCTTTTGGGAGAGAAAAAAAAAGGAGTGTCTTAGAAACTTTTCTTTAACCATTGCTTGCTATCCCAAGACCCCTTATCTTTGCGGGGCATTTAATAGAACTATGATTGAAATTCAGTTTCCAGACCAGAGTATTAGGACCTATTCGGAGGGAGTAACTCCTTTTGAAATTGCTTCGAGTATTAGTGAGGGATTAGCACGTAATGTATTGTCTGCCAAATTTAATGGCCAAATAGTAGAAAGTATAACTCCACTTCTTGAAAATGGAAAAATTCAACTGTTCACCTGGAATGATCAAGAAGGAAAAACAGCCTTTTGGCATTCATCTGCGCATGTATTGGCACAAGCCCTTTTGGCACTTTATCCTGACTGTAAACTAACAATAGGCCCAGCAATAGAAAACGGTTTTTATTATGATGCAGATTTTGGAACACATAGTCTTACCGAAAAAGACTTGATCGAAATAGAAAAGAAATTTTTAGAATTTTCAAGACAAAAATTTAAATTTAAAATGCGTAACGTTTCTAAGGCAGAAGCTTTAGCATTTTACAAAAAAGAAGATAATCCTTTCAAGACAGAACTCATAAAAAATCTTGAAGACGGAAGTATCACATTTTGTGACCATGCAAACTTCACTGACCTCTGTCGTGGAGGACATATTCCAAATACAGGTTTTATAAAAGCAATTAAACTGACTAATATTGCAGGAGCCTATTGGAGAGGTGACGAGACAAAACCTCAACTTACAAGAGTGTATGGTATATCGTTTCCAAAACAAAAAGAATTGACGGAATATATAGCCTTAGTTGAAGAAGCTAAAAAACGAGACCATAGAAAACTTGGAAAAGAGTTAGAATTATTTACTTTTTCTAAAAAAGTTGGACAAGGTCTACCCTTGTGGCTTCCAAAAGGTGCTGCTCTTCGTGAACGATTGGAAAACTTTCTGAAAGCGGCACAAAATAAGGCAGGCTACGAACAAGTTATTTCCCCCCATATTGGTAGTAAAGAGCTTTATATGACTTCAGGTCATTATGAAAAATACGGTGCTGATAGCTTTCAACCCATTAGAACTCCTGGAGAGGGAGAAGAGTTTCTTCTAAAACCAATGAACTGTCCACACCATTGTGAAATATACAATGCGAAACCTTGGAGTTATCGTGATTTACCGAAACGATATGCAGAATTTGGAACAGTTTATCGTTACGAGCAAAGTGGTGAACTTCACGGATTAACGCGAGTTAGAGGGTTTACTCAAGACGACGCACACATCTTTTGTCTGCCTAGTCAACTAGATGAAGAATTCAAAAAAGTAATTGATTTAGTTCTTTATGTTTTCGGATCTTTAGGTTTTGAAAACTTCACGGCTCAAGTCTCTTTAAGAGATCCAGAAAAACCAGAAAAATATATTGGTTCAACCCATAATTGGGAATTAGCAGAACAAGCAATCATCAATGCAGCTAAAGAGAAAGATATAGATTATATTATAGAAACGGGGGAAGCAGCTTTTTACGGCCCTAAGCTTGATTTTATGGTAAAAGATGCTTTGGGACGAAAATGGCAATTGGGAACCATACAGGTAGATTACAACCTTCCTGAGCGCTTTGATTTAAATTATAAAGGAAGCGATAATGAATTACACAGACCAGTAATGATACACCGAGCTCCTTTTGGAAGTTTGGAACGTTTTGTTGCTATTTTACTAGAACATACCGGTGGTAATTTTCCTCTTTGGTTAATGCCAAATCAGGTGAATATTTTGTGTGTGAGTGAAAAATGCAAAAATTACGCTCAAAAAGTTTCAGATTACTTGAAAAATCACGAAATTCGCGCCCTCTTAGATGATCGTAATGAGACCATTGGTAAGAAGATTCGTGAATCCGAAATGTCCAAAGTCCCTTATATGATTATCATAGGAGAGAAAGAACAAGAAAATCAGACCATTTCTTTACGAAAGCATTCTGAAGGTGATTTAGGAAGCTTTACGACAGAAAAAGTAGTTGATTTAATAAATATAGAGGTAAAAAGTAGCTTAGCAAGCTTTGAAGTTTAATATAAAAGACAGAAGACATAGCAATACGAAGACGTAGAACGAACCGCCCTGGAAGGGTAATCAAAGTAGATCCTCACCGTATCAATCAAAAGATAATGGCCCAAGAACTGCGTTTGGTTGGAGAAAATGTTGAAATTGGGGTTTACTCTCTCAACAAAGCACTTGCCTTGGCAGAATCATTAGAATTGGATTTAGTTGAAATTTCACCAAATGCTAAGCCTCCGGTGTGTAAAATTTTAGAATATAAAAAATTTCTTTACGAACAAAAGAAACGAGAGAAAGTTCTTAAAGCGAAAACAAGTAAAATTATTTTAAAAGAGATACGTTTTGGACCCAATACTGATGAGCATGACTACGAATTTAAAAAGAAACATGCTGAAAAATATCTTGGAGAAGGTGCAAAATT
>ENA-ORDA01002650-ORDA01002650.1-marine-metagenome-genome-assembly--contig:-NODE-2650-length-13370-cov-4.340254_pt1 | contig 13370 bp, 26 predicted proteins | sample MGYA00237778_ERZ508506 | MGnify/ENA primary metagenome ERZ508506 (study PRJEB26177, sample SAMN06267891) | marine metagenome | isolation source: Monterey Bay, California, USA | place: Pacific...
AAGACAATGGGAGATCTGTGATGATTTTCATTTTGCACTTAAAGGAGAGTCCTATGTTATACCAGCAGGCTTTCAGTTTGATGGTGCCTCAGTACCGAAGTTCCTCGCAATGTGGCTCTCACCGACCGGTGTTCTACTAATGGGTGGTCTAGTTCATGACTATCTATATAAGTATGCTACTTTGAGAGAAGCAAAGCCGGACATGCAGAATCCTCGTATCTATACTCAGAAGGAAGCAGATGAGATCTTCCGCGATATTTGTATCGAAGTCAATGGTTTCAAAGTTTTAAACTATCTAGCCTTCATTTCTCTTCGAGCAGCAGGTTTTGCAGCTTGGAACGGACATAAGAAGCGTGGTACCCAGCTCACGGAGAAAAAAGCATGAAATATTTGAAAAAAATTATGCAAGAACGGACTTCTTTTGACGGAATTGCATTAATCGGAATTTGCGGAGCTTTTATATTATTTGGTGGAATCGCCAAGCTTTTAGCATGGGCTGGTTTAGCCTATGGTATATTTACTCTTTTAAAGACAGAAGAGTAATGGCATACTCCGACCAAGTAATGGATCACTACAATAACCCACGCAATGTGGGTCGTTTTGATAAAGAAGAAAGTGATATCGGCACAGGTATGGTGGGAGCACCTGCCTGTGGCGATGTGATGCAACTACAGATCAAAGTGAAAGACGGTATTATCGAGGATGCTCGATTTAAGACTTATGGGTGTGGTAGCGCGATCGCATCCTCCAGTCTTCTTACCGAGTGGGTGAAAGGGCGTAATCTTGAAGAAGCTGGAAGCATCACTAATGCACACATAGCTGAAGAACTTGCACTTCCTCCTGTAAAGATACATTGTAGCGTACTCGCAGAAGACGCTATCAAGGAAGCAATAAAGAACTATAAGGAAAAACAATGATAGAAATTTACGGTAAGATGGATTGTAATTCCTGCACTGCCGCAGTACAATTATGCAAAGATAAAAATCTAGAATATAAATACTACCACCTTGATGATCATTATACTATTATGGAATTATGGGCAAAAGTTAAGTTTAAAACTTGGCCACAAATTTGGGTAGATAGTGAACATATTGGTGGGTACACAGAACTGAAGGAAAAACATGGATCTTAAGAAATTGACTAAATTAGTAATTACAATGGAAGAATGTGGTGAGCTGATTCGAGCTTGCTCGAAGGTGCTCCGCCACGGTATAGATGACCCGAAGTATTTAAATAATCTTCAGGAGGAGATGGCCGATGTAAAGGCTATGATTATGATTCTTTCGAAGGCTTATGATCTTGATCCGAGTAAGACTGAGGATCTAGTACAGAAGCGGTTAACAAAGATGTTGAATCCAAACTACACATAAAAAGAAGCCCTCACTTGGAGGGCTTTTTACTTTCTAGAGCTCTAGCTCCAGTTGAAAAGGTCTACCTTCGAAAGGGTAGTCTACTACTGGCTTCTGGAGTGCTTCGATCAACTTCTCTCGATGCCAAAGTAAGTCATCGTCTATTGACTCCACTACTCTCACCTCTCCTGTACTATAGAGATAAGGTTTACCGTTATCATCATAGTACACTTCCCGTAGTCTTACTACATCTTCATCTCTTACTAATCTAAAGTTCCAACTCATTCTTTCGCTCCTGTTCCTTTACGTGATCTCTCAAAATTTTCTCAAGTCCTGCAGAGAGCAGAAGCGCTGTAGCCTCTTCATCTAAATCTAGAACCACTCTTGAGGTGCCATCTGCTTGTTCAGTTACTTCTAGTACTTCTATTACTGGTAGTATCATTTTATTCTATTCCCATAGTAGTCGTGCGTACCTGCACGGTAGTTTCTTCTTCGTTTTTGCAACTGTAGCTCAGAATCCCATATAGCAGCAATTCCTAGTACAGCTAAGGTTATACCAAAAAGGTATAGTATCATATCCATAGTCGTCTCTCCTATTCAAAATTAAAACTTTTTTACGTAGTCTCGATCTCATTCACAATTTGTTTTCGTCCACATGGGCAAAAAAAGTACTTTCTTTATGCCAAAAACCGTGATATAATTATATCTAAATTGATGATCAATAGGATCACTATATAATTTCTTACTAAGTCGTTGTTACGACAATAGTTTGGAATATTAATACGCTTGGAGTGGATCGGAATTAAAGGAGATCCTATCTCCGAACCTATTATATTATTCCAAGTAATATTAAGTAACAACATAATCCTCGTTTCAACTAAGTACTTGTAACGTTTTTATCTAATCGTCAATGACTAAGATAATCAAATAATCCCGTTACGACTCACATCCCATCCTACCCGAACTAAAAATCCCTTCCAATTATGCGCAATTCGCGATCAAATTTTTAAGACTCTCTTTCCCGTTAATACTTTCCCACAATTTTCCGTGCTTGAACCTTAGGCGTAGTGGTTTGTCGAACCCCGTTGAGACCCCTGTTTAAGTCAGCGAGTCTCGTAGTTGCTTTAGAATATTTTTAGGTGATTTCTCTAGACCAGTGAGACTTTCGTGATTCATACCCAGAACATCTTCAATATCTCTTACGAGCTGTTCTTTTGTTACTGGGCTTTCGCCTGTCTTCGTCTTATAGACGGAACGGCGATACACTCCTTCTCTGCTGAGTTTACCTATTATTGATTTTGGAGATTTCTCCATTTCTTGGGCCAGTCGGTCAACTGTAGCCTTGGTAGGATCGTTCACATACTCATTGACTAAGTACTGTGTTTGTTCTTCGTTATAGTTCACTTCTGTCGGCCTTTGCATAAAAGTTTGCATTAATTGTGTCTATCTTCTCTAGAGCTTCTGCGAGTTTTGCGACCTCTGATTCAATAGATTCAATGATCTGTGGGTGTTCTCCAATTCCTACTGGATTCTCCATATACACTGTAATGTTAGCTTCGTGCATTGCTGCCTCACCTTCTAGCTTCATTACTAGCGCATTTAATAAGTACTCATTTCTCATAAATCTTCTCCCTCTGGTGGTTTGAAATAAATTGTGACTTTTCCGGTTTTTGGGTCTCGATCCATACCAACAAAGGTACAGTACTCTAGCCATTCGCTTGCTACATTCTCTGTACCTACTATATTAGCATAGCTTTGTACCAATTGCTGATAAGTATCTTCTAAGTCTTCTGATTGTTTCTGCAGCATGGTTAATCCCATTTCTACTTTACGAATTGCATCGTATATTTCAAGCATACTATCTTGCAGTGCTACCATTTGACTTTCAAGTTGTTTTTTGTCCCGCATGTTAGGAAATTGGTATATTTTTGCCATATGTTTTTCTCCCATGACCACTATTATAATGGACTTAGCAAAAAATGTCAAGGAATTTTTTTGATTAGGTATAAAAAAAGCCCCCAGAATTTGCATCCTGAGGGCTTCGTTTTTAGTAAGGTGAAAGAATTGCCGCCTACTGTTTCTTTCGCAAGAGTCTCACAAGAGGATCCGGTGACTCTTCCCTGACTTCTACTCAGCTGGGGTAGTGAGATAGAAGCTGTAGTTTTGCAAGTGTACGACCATAGCAATTAGTAGCAATTTTCGTTCTACACTCACCTCTTTCTGACGAGAGTTGGCGTCTCTACTGTTTTGTTTTTACAAGAATCAAAGTGTAGATAACTATTACTTGGCTCAGCCTATGCGATGGCCTCTCTTTGCGCGTTACCCTGAGAGGAAAGGGCGGTGGTTATAAACTCCACCATTAATAAGTAGGGCTTCGGCTGGGCCATAGTCTTTTCACCGAGATCTTTACTGCCTTATCTGTTCATTTAACCCGTGTCTAGCACTGGATCAGTCCCTGGCTTCCCTAAAACTGTGTCAATCAATAGTATATTATACAAGATACACCACTTATTGTCAAGAATTATTTTTAAACTACCTTAAAAAATTTTATACTACTGGTCTTCATTTTCATCTTTCCATATCTGGTAGTAGCATAATCCTACTACCACTATAAAGAATAATATAGCCGCAGTAAACATTAGCGGCCCTGACCGCGATATTTCTTATATGAACGCTTCTTGTCTTTGTTCATTGAAGAAAACTTAACCATGTTCGGATTACCACTAGAAGATGTCTTCTTAGGTGGTCCTGCTTCGTGTACTACTTTTAATCCTCTAGCCATTACTCTTCCTTTTAAAATTCGTGGTGCAGAACCCTTTCTGTTGCTAGGCGGCCTGCGTTTCCCCAGCTAAACACCTACTACCCAGAGGGCCGTTAGGCTGCTACAAGAGCTGTCAAAAGAGTTTGCAGATCTTGCTTTGTAGCTTTGGCAAGGGTAGGCACTGATACGCCAACTGTTGCTTGAATCTGAGCTACAATGTCTTCTTTTCGCACTACAGGAGCGCCACTCTTAGTTACTCGTGCTTGTGCTTTATAAATGCCCAAGTTAGAGAGCTTCGCAATTACACTTCGTACTGGCTTTTCGAACTCAGCCGCTAACTCTTCTGCTGTTTCACGAGTAGGTGTTGCACTATATACTTCCATCATTCGTGCAACCATCTCGTCGGAGTAGTTACGCTCTGTGTTTGCTACTGTTTTGTCATTAGTCATCTTATTCTTTCTCCCGAAAAATATGTTTGTTATCCAATTCATTATGTGTACTATTATAAGTGTTTAAGCAGGTAATGTCAAGAACTATTTTTACCTACTGGTTATGTTTTTTGTCTCTCTGTTGCTTTCTCACCTTCTTAGATACGATAGGAGATGGGTTTTGCTGCTGCTGCGGTCTTGCCACTTTCCCTCCCATGATCTATGTAATGCTGTAGAAATGCTAGTTCATATCCTCTCGCTTCTACCTCCCAAGGAGAGAACCAATACTCGCCTATCCACTTCTTCCCTTTGAAGAAGGCAGCATCAATTTCTAGCTCAAGTCCATCTAATTCATGTTGCTTTACGTGAACCATTTCATGTGCTGTGATACGTATTATATCTGCATCTGATGCCGTTGTCAAGAAGTCTTTGTTGAATACCATGGAATAAAATCCACGGCATTCCATTCCTAGCTCAGCACAATTATCATCTGACATGGGGCCAGCTATAATCTCAACATCAACGTCGAGGTTAAAATAAGCACCTACCATGTAGATAACATCCTGTATAATTTTTATCTGTTTCTTTTTCTTCATGATGTATATTATACTACCTTGTGCTTATGTTGTCAAATGTTTCTTGCTACAATCCAGAACAAACCCCCTAGAATAACTACTACTTTTATCCAATCAAATTTAGTCATTCCATCCCTCCATTGCAGGAATATAAGGCCAGTTTTCTATATCTACAGTATCATACGTATGCAATAGCCATTCTCCATACATCTCTAGTACGTCGTGATCACAACAATCATCTGCATCTTCTACTCCGCTCTCTGTAAGCTCTTTACGCAGCTCGCCGATAAAAGCCTTGAATGCTTTAAAAATTGGTGAAATAAATACTGCTTCACCCTGCTCTGGATCTACTACTACGAATAATTTCATGCTTATCTCCTTTTGTATGTGCATATTATACAAGCATTTGTATGTGTTGTCAAATGTTTTTTGGGGCTCAATCATAAACAAACGCAAACGAATTCCGGGGGGCCGCGCACGGGGTTTTTCTGTCAAGATTTATTTTCCCGAATCTTCTAAAATTTTCTCGGATTTGCGCACCCGTTGCGGGGTCTTCCATAATTGCATATAATTACGCGGACAGAGCAATTAATCCTTGACCCCGCTCAAGATTGCGCGTATAATATACCTCATAGGATTCCAACTCGCGGCGGCGCAGGGAGAGACCTGCCCGGGGTTGAAGTAATTTGCCCAATGGTGTAAATAATACTTGACATGCATTGCTTTTGCACTTATTATGGCGCAGAGCATTTTGCATCGAATTTCGACTTTGCACTTTGGCGCAAAGACTTGCCCAAATTTAATTTATTTGCACCACACCCGCAAAAAAGACTTGACAATCATCGCTTTTGCACGTATTTTGGCGCAAGGAGCACATCGGTTTCGCACATCGCTTTCGCACTGGCGCCCCCGCGCCAAAAATTTGGGAAAGTCAAGGATTATTTGAGTTTTTTTCAAATCCTGTTTCACGTGAAACAATCCCAAATGAGAATGGTTCTCATTTGGGCAGAGCCTCAAGCCGGTCGTTGAGTATTCGCATCAGTGATAGTATGCCCGCCTCTTTATCATTGTAATCAATCACGTTCCACTCGCCATCAATGACGCGCTCCTTCAATAGCGTCATGCGATCATAATAGGAAAGCGCGTTTTCATCGTTAGCCGAAAATTTCCAATAGGTCAAGGGTGATTTTTTGCGGTTTTCGATTCGAGCGCGTTGCTCGTTTTCGTCAATTGAAAGCCAGAATTTAATCATGTGAACGCCTTGCGAATTTTCCCATGTTTTATGTGATGCCAGAAAATTCTGGTATTGAGTTTCTGAGCACCAATTATTCAAGCGCTGAACCATTCCGCGAGAATACCAAGAGCGATCATAAAAAACAATCTGATTGCAAGCAGGCATTTTGTTGCCCCAATAGCCAAGCCAATTTTTCATGGTTGACTTGCTGGGCATTGCGCTCAAGTGAACCGAAAAGTGCCGAGGATTTAAATAGTGCGTTACCTCGCGGATCGTGCTAGATTTTCCGGCAGTGTCGCGGCCTTCTAATACCACGCAAATTCCGCGATGGCCACGGCCCTCAAGATTGCGATTTAATCGAGCCTGTTCTGTTTTTAATTTCATTATAATCCCCTAGCGATTAAGTAAACTATTCCGCCAATTAATATCAAATCGGCTGTGATCGAGTATAGCATATACGCTTTGAATAGCATAGCTAAAATTTTCGTTTTCATTTTCCTGCCTCCAGAAGCTGTTTACGCGTCAGCTTGGACACGAGGCGTTGCAGAATTAACGCCTCATAAAATTGCGCGTCCTCAAGGGCCGTGTGTGGCTCGTCATCCATGAGGCCATACCGCTCGCCCGAAAAGTTGACGAATTTAGCCATAGCGTCAGCAGTATGCCGAACATTACCGCGAGCCGTTACGAGGCCATAGGCCCGACAGAATTCTTGATATTCCGCAAGCGGCCCGATCTCGCGCTTTGCCGCCTTCATTAGGCAAAACGACTGCTTGAATATACCAAGATCAATGCCCGTGTTTCGGCATTTGCTGAGATCGAATGCCGAGTTATACGCCGTGAATACGGGCGAGTATTTAGCATTGACAGCCGATAGCCATTGATTGATGAACGCAACCGAGGCCCAAACGCGCGAACCGTTTTCCATCATGGCGAAATAATCCTTTGCTCTGCGCTTGGCAGATTGTGCCGACCATAGCGAATCACTCGGAGCCGTGGGATCAGAGAACAAATCGAATTTGCCGAAGTGACCCGTGACCATAGCGCCAAGGCGATCATGAACCGCGCCAGAGCGATCAACGACAACCGCGCCAAAATCCGCGACCGTTTGCTTTTTCGTTGTCTCTGTGTCAACGATTATATAGTAGTGCTTAGACATTTTATGCTTCCTTTTGATTGAGGTTATATTGTACCGGATCAATGACGCGGACGCCAGCTTTTCCTAGAACATTTTGAACATTTTTGCAGTCATCCCACATGATGATTTTTCGCGTTAAATCGCTGAAGCTCATTTTCCGCATGATTGCAAGATCATGCAACCGCGCCAGTTTATAGGCTCCAGTTGGGCGATCATCCGCAACCGATCGACTGAGAATAGTGGGGGCGATCATACCGCGCATTTTCAGCCATGCGAGATCAGCCTTGCCCATAACGCGAGAGGTAAGCACAACAATATCTAAGCCCTCGGATATGCCCTCGATCATCTTACCGGCAAGCGGTAACATTGAATCGCGCATGATATTTTCAGCAGTGCAGAATCTGCGCCAGTGGGTCAAATTGATTGACCCGTCCGCATTTAATTTTGTGCGGTGGGACGAATCAACGGTGGTATCGTCGAGATCAAATATAAAGATTGATGGCATAGCCGAAGGCTCCTATTGTGTTAAGTAAAATCAGATTATAGCATTTTTTCTCTAATGCTTGCAAGCTCAATAATGATAAGCCGACGATCATTGACACCTTGCCCGCGTCAGTGTCGATGATGAAAGGAGCGACGCACAATAGCGCCGTCCCAATCCAAGCGGCCATAACGATCATGCTATGTGCTCCAATACGCTAACCAATTCATCTTTGGTTAGATCACCTTCACGATCAGCGAGAGCGAGAGCCGACCGAATGCCGGTCAAAATATCGGCCTTAGTTGGGCCGGTACGCTTTGAGGCAACGCGCTTTGGTTGCGCGATATATTCAAAGCCAAGGCTTTTTGCCTTGCTGATTACCGAGCGGTGAGTTATCACGCCACCGAAATCGGATGCGAGTGCTTTGGCCTTCTCAAGATCGAGAGGCTGAGCGGCTGAGATCTTAGCGATCATTGTTTCTGTGTAGTTTGACATAGTGTCTTTCCTTTTGTTGTTAATGCTTGATTGCATGGGTAGGATTTTACAGCGTCTTACCGCATTTGTCAACAGTTTTTTTAAATTAATTTGCATTTATTTAAAGGCTGATTAGAGCATGGATAGCGAATGCGGTTGGCATACAAATTGCTAAGGCAAATATCGTGCCAAGAATCGAGCCTGCCGCTACCGACAGGATCGTGCCAAGTATGCTAACCGCTAGCAGAAAGATCAGATTGATTATTGTTAAAGTTTTCATGCGCTTCTATCCTTGTTTGTATAAAGGGATTTTAACATCATCCGCCACCAGAACGCAAGCGGTTGCAGATTCTTTTTAGAATAAAAAAGCATAAGCCTTGTCTTTAATATAATAAAATAATATAAGAGGGGGGTTGACAGACCTTGACAAATCTGTCACGGCCGCGCTCCCCTTCACGTACTACTTTTATGTTTTTCACTTTCTTTATAGGCGCTATTATATCATAAAAGACCTTAGTCTTCAAGAAACTTTTAACCACTTTCCTAAAAAAATTTCTTGACATTTTCAATTATTCGAAGTATAATATGATTCCTGAGAAAGATGAATTTTCCCAAAAACCCACCTTAAAACAAAGAAAACTAAAGGAGTTATTATGTTTAAAAAAGCATTGGTTTTGCTATTGATGAGCAATGCCGCATTTGCAAATGAAATGGAAGAAATTGTTGTCACCGGAGATCTGGGCAGTTTACCTGGAGAGCGTGTTGAAAGCGTTTTTGGTTTCGAAAAATCCATTTTAGACACCCCTCGTTCTGCTTCGACAATTTCCGAAGAGATGATGGATCGTTTTAATATGCAGGATATTGATGAATTAGTCGCTCTCGCCCCTGGCACTTTTACCCAATCGTTTTTTGGTGTAGCAGGTTCCTTGGATGTTCGAGGTACTGCAGGTGAGACATACTTTCGTGGTATACGACGTCTTGACAATCCTGGTAACTACCCCACTCCAATCGGTGCATCTGATCGAGTCGACATTGTTCGTGGACCTGCATCTCCTATCATGGGACCTTCCAAAATTGGTGGATACTTAAACTTCAATCCAAAGTCTGCCCGAATTGAAGAAACCGGAAGTTATATTGAAAATCGCGTTGGCGAGATCTCCTACTCAGGAGGTAGCTGGGATCGTAACGTTTTGACTGCAGAAGTGGGAGGCCCCGCAGCATTTGGTGGCAAACCTCTTGGATACTATCTCTATGGAGAAGTTGAGCACTCTGATAGCTTCTATACAAACGCCCCCGGCGTAAATCAATCCCTCGTACAAGCGAGCTTTGACATGGATTTGGCGGATACTGTTCGTATTCAGTTTGGTGGCATGCTTCATGACTACCAAGGCAGCCAAAATGCCGGCTGGAATCGTTTAACCCAAGATTTAATTGATACTGGTACTTATATTACTGGTACTCCCACTCCTCTCGATACTTCTGGTGATGGCTTCATCTCTCACGATGAGTATTATGCTGGAAACATTAATCCTTTTGCTCTTTATGCCTTCTTTGGTCAACAAGATATGGACTTAGCTACTTTGTCTGATGCTTCTTTTGGTTTCGACTATGAAAACTCAAACATGGCTCTTGAGAACGTAGGAACAGCAATTCTCCCAATGTCCTCTACTCTAATCGCCGCAGATGACTTACTAGAGAATAAAGTAACGACACTGTACTTTGATATCGATGTAGAGCTCAACGACTGGAACTTAGCAAATAAGTTGTTCTATGAAAGCTACGAAAACCTAAATGAGAATGCTTATGGTTTCTCACAATTTCACGATGCTTCCGTAGTAGAGAATCAGTTAATTCTTTCACGCGTCTTTGATGGTGACAGCTTAACTACTTCAGTACAAATCTCTCCCTCGATTCGAAAGACTGAGTTTACTCACGGTGATGATTACTACAATGAGTATTTCAGTAGACGTGACCTTACCGGCCCTTCAACAGCCCTTGATCGTCGAGTACTAGCAACTCGAATTGACTCAGAGTATAGCGAATACTACATTGGTGAGTATACTGACCTTGGCTTTGGCGTAATGATGGATTTGGAACATGAAAGTGGCTTATCCCTTCTACTCGGTGCACGTTATGATGTTATCGACATGGAATCTACTACACCAGAAGGTAAAACACAATCAGACTCAGCCTTTACTTCTTCGGAAGGTGGTGTTGATGTCATTGTAAATACTGCATCAGATAAGCCTTCAGGTGTGTCTTGGTCAGGAAGCTTAAGCTGGTCAACTCCCATTGGACTTGTGCCTTATGTTACAGTGTCAGAACAGAATACTGTCATCGCAGGTCAAGGATCGGAGCTACAGGTTGGCAACATCTTTACTGGTAATGCCTTTGGATCCTCAGAACTACTTGAGTATGGCCTTAAAGGTAGCTTAATGAATGATCGTCTCTACTTCGCAGTGTCTTCATATGAAATGGAACGTACTGACTTTAACGCACAATCAATTACTGTAAACCAAGCTGTGAAAACAGAAGGTACAGAAGTTGAAATACGTTGGGTAATGAGCGATAACTTCCTTATGACCTTTGGTTATAGCAATGTAGAAGCGTTAATGCTCGCAACTATCGCTGCTGGTAGTGAGTTCTCGTTTCTTGGTCAGGCAGACTTGCCTCTTATCGATCCTACACTTCTGTGGGGTGGACAAGTTGGTGGGCTAATCCCTGTAGGTCCAAGCCAAGGTGTACGAGCCGGTATGCCAGAAAACATTATGTCAATGACAGGCACCTATACTGTTGGTAATGGTCTAGCATTCAGCGGAAGTGTGATTGATGTAGACGCAGTTGCCTCTGGCCAGTCGTTCGCAGTAACACTACCAGCCTACACACTAGTGAATTTGAGTGTCAGCTACGACGCTGAAGACTGGTCCTTGATCCTTGCAGCGAAGAACGTTACTGATGAGCGTTACTTCCGAGCAAACTTCCCAGACCTATTTGGTACTACGGTTGTTCTCCCCGAACTACCTCGACATTATCAAGCTAAAGTCTCGTACCGTTTCTAATTGGAAAGGGGCTTCGGCCCCTTTTTTAATACCTTCTAAAAATAGTTCTTGACATTTTGCTTAAAATATCCTATACTATGTCCGGAATCAAAGAAGATTTCAAGAAATCGGACGCAAAGGAGGTCCAACACTCGCCTTATGAAAAAACTCGCACCCCTTATGGAGGCTATCTTGCCGTTTATAATGATTGTATTTTTGGTACTAATACCAATTGCACCAATACTCAGCTAAGTTCTCCCCCTCGTAAATCAAAAAGCCGGTAGCTTATGCTCACTGGCTTTTTTCGTATAGGTACCAAAAAAAGTTCTTGACTTTTCTTCCTATTATTAGTATAATGTGGTTTATGGCAGTAGACTCTCAAACAGTAACATTAGGAACCAGCGGGAACCAAATAGGATACTCAGGTGTGGGTACTACTTATGGCTCTATTTCTGACGGAACCTGTAATTTTAAAAGCGGAGCTGCGTATGAAGGATTACTGTGGGACAGTTCACAAAAATATCTTAGATTACAGGTACACAGTACTTCTCAGCTATCTAATGCTGGCTTTGGAGGACTAATATTTCCAGACGGAGACTTTTACCCTAGAACGGCTGCAGCTATTTCGTACATCAGCTATATTACAGCAACTCAATGGCTTTGGTCTGGAGTTGCCTCAAGTCCTTGGGGTGGCTCAACCTCAGGCAATAAAATAGTAACTTTTGAAAATGATAGCGCATCAAATTCACACGGGTTCCAAGTCTTTAACTCAGCAGGTCTTATTATACTGGACTCTTTTTATGATAAAACTCCCTCAGTGATAGTAGAGGGAACAACAACTGTACCCGGGAGTGGTACTTCTTCTGCAATTAGTTGTCTTGGAATGACTACTACTAATTCAAATGAAATATCAGTATTATTTTATGATGAGCCCGCAGGTACTCTAGGTACCGCTGTTCAAGTTACTCGAGGAAATGGCTCTTTTACTCTTACAAACCCTCTGAATACTCCAGCAGTTGTAAAATGGGCAGCTTTAAGGTATTAAAATATGGCTCACGGAATACAAGTATTTAACAGTGCTGGCGCGACTTTACTAGATAGTAATTTACAGACTTCTTTACAAGTTCCTGGAGGGCCGGTGTCTTTTACTCCAGGACAGAGTTTCACTAAACAAACAAATGAGATAATCTTATATAACAGGTCCTCTAGTGGAGTTCCTCTTCTAAAGAAACCTTATGGAAGTAATACTATAACATTAGGAGGCGCTGTATCTGTAAATAGAATTAGTCTAAGACAAACAGACTCTGATACGCCCCCTTCTTCAGGAAGCTATGGTATCGCAGTGTTTGACGCAGGCGGGAATAATATTAAAACTTTTTCAGATTCATACCAACGAGCATTAACAATTATTGGTATATATCCTACAGGCACATTATTTCATAATAATACAGTTTATAGTGGAAATACTTCCGATATCTGGATTGGAGCAGGTTCTCCAGAGTGGGGTTCAACCTGGCGGTTCAATCAATTTAATTTTCAAACAACTAGCATTACATATGTGAATTACTTGTCCCTCTTCGGAACCACTTACTCTCTATACAACTATTCACCCGTAATTATAGCAAAAATAAGGAGTTAATTTATGTCAGGAATATCATGGTTAGTTTATCACTATGCAGATTCAGCGACAGTCGATTTAAACCTAAGAGACCGAGGGCAAAGTGCACCGAATATGGACTGGTTAGCAGTGAATAGAAAGCAAGTCGACTAACCCGTGTTAACATATACCAGTGAAGTAAACAGTCGAGCAAACGATGACATTTAGCGGCGCAGATCACCTGGTGATATCGGTTCGGGATATTGACCAGGGAATAGATACATGGCAGAACAAACTC
>ENA-ORDA01002652-ORDA01002652.1-marine-metagenome-genome-assembly--contig:-NODE-2652-length-13360-cov-3.669653_pt1 | contig 13360 bp, 19 predicted proteins | sample MGYA00237778_ERZ508506 | MGnify/ENA primary metagenome ERZ508506 (study PRJEB26177, sample SAMN06267891) | marine metagenome | isolation source: Monterey Bay, California, USA | place: Pacific...
TTCAAGCTGGTTGTGTAACCAGTAGTCTCGGAACGACTTCCACCTTCGGCAGTCCAAGCAGCAGCGAAAGAAGCGGTTTTGGAAGGCACTTCAATCTCTTTGTTGCTGGTTTGACGAACGCGGGCAACCGAGCGAACAGGGCTGATTTCAGTGATAACTTTAACCAACTCTTCTACATACTCAGCAGGAGCAAAGTTGCCAGCCGTGGCAGCAGTGCCAACGGTCAGAGCTTTTACTTCTTCAGGCGACAGAGCATCTTCGCCCTTACGCAACCAAGTTTCAAAAGTAGCGACTTGGCGATCAGCAGCTTTAACTTCACCAGCATCCATTTCAGGGCGCTTTAGTAGTTTTTCAAAACTGTCCAAACGGTCATCAACGCCTTTTTGGAACTCAACTTGTTGAGTCAGCTTTTGGTTAATGTCTTCAAATTTGTCGAGGTCAACTTCAATATTTTTCAGTTTTTCTTCGACAACTGGGTCAGCAGACCCTTTTTCCTCAATCTGTTTGAGGCGTTGGTCGTTGGTGGCTTTGAATTCTTCGAATGCTGAGGCCATCTCAACGACTGCATTTTTGACTTCATCAGTCATATCAGTCTCCATTTTTCATTAGGGTAGTTACAGCGCTCATCGCCGCAACCAGTTCAGAGGACTCCTCACCAACATCCCGCTGGTCTAAAGTCTTATTCAAGGCCGCCGCACCAGCTTTGGCCTCATTGCGAGAAAGTCCGCCTTCGTCCCGAAGAAAAGATTCCCACTCGCGTATAGTGCGGTCAGACTTCACTGCCTGAACCCTTGCTTTAGGATTCATTGGGAAGGTAACGGCACTAATCTCCATAAGGTCTACAGACTTCAAATAACGGCGCTTGCCCTTATCGTCATAGTCATAGCCCTTAGCATCTACACGGTATCCAATCGACAAACCGTCAATCGCACCCATTTTCATAAGTTCGTAAACTTCGCGTCCTCGCTGCGTGCCAAGAGCCAGACGACCCTTTACGCGCAAGCCGCGCTCATCTTCGGTGATTTCATCATATACGCCGATAGGTTGTTTTGCATCATGTTGATAGAGCATCTTAACGCCCTTAGCGCCACGGCGTGCGATGCTTTTGGCGAAAGCACCCTCTACGACAACATCGTTTCCAAGATCTTTATTGCCGAAGATGGAGCCGTATCCGCTGAACTCGCCCTTATCGTCGCTGTCATCCATTGCCTTGATGTCGAATTTCACATCAAGAGTTTCATCTTTGAACTCAATATCATCACTCATTTCATTTTCCTTTGGTTCTGACTTGCCATAACTGGACAAGCAAACCGCTGCCCGTTGGGTTCTGCTTGGATATTCAGAAACGACTTTATCATCGCCCATGCAGCGACCCATAAAATCTTCTTCTGTTTCGCCACTATTGGGCTTTGGTAACGGCATGGTGAGCGTCCTCACGTTTTGATTGTTTGCAATCTACCATATTGTTGAAAGATTTTAAAGCACCTACAAAAATATCCTAAACCCTCGGGTCAAAATCTAACTGATCAGAAATAAACCGTTGCTCAAGCGTGTTATCAACAACATCCACAATTCCAGTTTCGTCTGCATCTAAGTCGAAATACAACTCTTGGATTTCTTCATATTTTTCTTTCGTGACTGTTTCATAGCCTAATATTTCTTTGATCCTATTGTATGCTTTTGTCATCTACCAAAACCTTTAAAAATTGAACGAACTCAGGACGAACCTTATCGTCAAGACCCATTGCCCAAAGGGAGAAGCTTTCAGCGAAAAATTCCGCTTCGTCTTGCTCCATGTATTCAGTTGCCAGAAGCTCCCGCCTTTTTTTCTTTAATCTAAAGTTTTTCCTAAAGAACGCCTTCAATCTATCCTCTGTAGGAACATCAATAATAAACCCGCGCTCACTTACGACCGCGCCCAAATACTGATGAATGTGATGCCCAAATTCATGATACATGGTTGACCTCATGTGATCTATTCCATTTACGGAGTATTTTTCAGCCGTAAAAGGTTTTTGAACATCGCTACCAACCTCCCAGCTAGACATCGTATTTCTTCGATTAGTATTTAAAATTTTTCTTTCTTCCCTCATGATTTCTGAAAGCTCTCTGTTTCGCTTTGAAAGTCTGAGCAAAGAAAGCTCCGCTTCGTCTTTATTGACATCGCCCCTTTCCAGACCCCTTTCCAAGCGAAATATTTCCGATCTGTTATTGGAATATTCTTCTGCCGAAGCATCATATTTAATTTTCGCTGCGTCATAATTAGCAGTCGCTTCAACTGGATCTACTGGATCTCTCATATTTGCAGCGTATCTGTTGAAGTAAACAGAATTTAAGTTCATGATCCCATCCCCCTGAGAGGCTATGGCCTTCATTCTTGGAGGGTCTACATGGTATCCTCTAAGCCTTGGAACATCAAAGAAATCCGCTAAATAATTTAGCTCATCAGTAATAACCGCAACCATCGCCGTTGCGTCATCCGTAAGATTATCGAAGTCAGTATTTTTCCCAGCGAAATCTTTGAGAGATGAACCAGCATGAGTGCTGAACCTTCCCTTGCTGTTATATCTTTCATCTTTGGACGCCTCCAGAACGATTTCATCAATCCTATCTTTGGCATCTTTGCCTGATATGACTGGAAAATTATCATTAGAAACCCTGCCTTTATTTGGCCTTGTAAACTTATTTGAAACTGGAATTGTTACAAATGGGCTTGGCGGCTCAACTGGTGCGGTAGGTATGGCGGGAACAACAGGAGCCACGGGGGCGGGCGTTGGAGGGGCGGGAGCGACAGGAGTTGCGGAAACAGTGCCACCTTCATCGTCGAATAGATCGTCCTCATCAGTGAAATAAACCGCCAAACATCTGCAATTTATATTATTTGAAGCCCCGCCAGATCCATCGTGCGGATACTTCATTTCTATTTCGACGCCCTTATCCCTGATGATAAAGGGCTCATCAATTCCCACCTCTTGGCCGTTGGCCGCCGAATGGCTTGGCCGTGTTCGCGCATCGCCCACAGAAACCCACCGCTTCTTTTGGGCTGGCAACCCTAGCTCCCTAGTGGCTTCGTCAGTAGCGAAAGACGCCGCCGCATGGGTTTCCGTCCTTGCGATTGTTGCGGCCCTTGAGCGCCCTATTGTGCCGCCTGTGCGGTCAACGATCAGCTTGGCTGTCTTATCGACCCCTAGCGCCTCAGTTTCCCCCATCTCTATGGCCCTTAAAATGCCCCGTCTGGTTGTTGCAGCAACACCCACAACCTTTGATGCGCCCTCTCTTGCGTAATATTGAAATATCAGGCTTTGAAATTGGCTTTCTGCCTTTCTGTTCTCCGTGACACGGCTGGCAAACTTATCAATCACGCTTGTATATGTCGCCCGAAATACCGCCCCAAGCTCTGCCTCAAGATCACTGGTGGCCGCTTCTATATTGCCGCCGATCTCGTAAGCCTTGGCCGCTTGTCTGGCTGTCTTGAGAAAAAGGCTTTGGAGCTTTCGCGCCATGCTTTTCTCGTAACCCATTCTTAAACGGTTCACTTCCCTGATCTCTTTAGCGATTGAGAGGCGGGTTTTGCCCGCTTTTATGTAAACTGGAAAAGCCATAAACCCTTATACCATGCTTAGTTTGTCAAAAAAAGATAATAGCTAAGCTGTTGATTTTACTACATAATCCCAGGATTGTTGCTGTATTTGTAAATAAATTGTTGACAACATATTGAAGAAGGAATACCTTAACTTCATAACCAATGGAGGAAGATATGACTTACTACACCAAATTAAAAACAGTTCAGGATCACATCAACTTTGCATCAGAGCAAATTCAAGCAGATGGAACCTTTGCTGCTAAAGCTCACAAGAAAGAGGCTATGGGCATCTTAAATGCAGCTTATAGCCTGATCCTCAGAGGAAACGTTGAATTTTCCTTAGATAACCTGTCACGAGAAGATTGCTGGCTTATCCCTTTTGATCTTCACCAGATCCGAGAAAAGCATATGCGACTATTTGATGCCTCGCTTCATGCTGAAATTAAAACTCTTTTGGCCCTTCGCTCTGAATTTAAAGAGGTTGAGATTGTGAAGCCAGCCCCTAAAAACGATCGCGTTGAAGCCAAGCACAAGGAAGTTTCTAAAACCGTTCATCAGATGATCCAAGATCATGTTGCCAAGTATCACGAAGCTGTTGAGCTTGGCCGCTTGTTTGGCGGGCTTCCTGTGAGCGTCACGCCCCACCTAGTGACCAATGAGTTCAACACAACGTTCACTCGCTGCTTTTACTACCTCAACGGTAAAATGACCCCTCTGAGCGTGATCATGGCCGCAGCCGAGAAGCTGGCCGCAGAGAAAGAGAAAGCATAGGAAACAAGGGGGGAGAAGATCCCCCCCCATAATCTTTACCCCATGTGTAAATAAATTGTTGACATTGATTTTGAAAGCTGTCATACAAGTCTTACCAAAACAGGGTCTTCGACCCCACAATGCTCATGGAGGGCAAAAAAATGTCAAACTCAAACTTCACTTACACCGATGGCGGGCGCTCCGCTTCTGGCCGAAAGGGTTCCGCTGCTGACTGTGGTGTCCGCGCTATGGCAATCGCCTTAGACCTCTCTTATGAGGATTGTTACCGCGAACTGGCGCAAGCCAATAAAGACGCTGGCGGCAAAAAGTCGGCTCGCAACGGGTTAATGAAATCCGTTTACGAGAAAGTCTTGAACAAGCATGGGTGGTTCTGGAAGGCGGCTCCCAAGTTTGATGGCCGTAGGGCTAAAGCCAAGGACACAGAAGGCGTCTGCATCGCTCGCATGGCGGGTCACTACTGCGCTGTCATTGAAGGCATCCCTCACGATACTTTCGATAGCTCCGAAAAGATGGTCTACGGCATCTGGGTTCACGCGATCAATCACTAAAACTTTGGTGGGGCTTCGGCCCCGCCCATCAAGATTTTTAAGGGTTCAATTTAGTATTATTATTTTGTAAATAAATTGTTGACACTGTTTGGCAGGGCTGTCATAAGAGTTTTATAGAAAATGGAGAGACACAATGAAAACCGCATACATGAGCCAATTCGAAATTCAACAACTAGCAGAAGCAGCTTTGATTTCCTTCGAGGGATCAGCATCTTGGAGCCGCGCATTTGATGCCGCCGTAGAGTTCGCTGCTGATGAGTGGGAAATAAAAGCGACTAAAGCCCAAGCTGCAACAGCCGTAACAATCGCCAAAACAGGTTGGCAGGGCATCAAACAAAGCGTTCAAAAAGTGAACTATCAACCACAATATTAATCAACGGGGCTTCGGCCCCACAGCCATCGGAGGTATAAATGGCACATTCAATTCAATTTCTTCTTTCTGACGAAGCTGCCAAAAAGCGCTTGGAGCGCCTTAAAGGCAAAATCAAAGCCCGCAGGGGAAACAAGTGCGTCATCCATGTAGAGGTGGAGCCTACCATTGAAGGGCCGCTTGACCACCTGAACACCATGATAGAGTTCGACGCTCTAAACCCAACTACCGCCATGAAGATTGGCAAGCGCTGGCTTGAGCATCACGGTGCGAAAACCTTCGCCACCCGCCGCATCATGGACGATGGATCTCTCTCCGCTCCGCTAGGAGTTTATGACGCCATTGATTTCATGGAGGAAGGGGAGGTTTGGTGATGAAACCCAAATTAAAAAAAACCAGACGCAAGGGTGATCTTGACCATCCTTGGGAATACCGCGGGTGGAGGATCAATAGCGGATCTCGAATGATGTACAATCAAACCATCTGGAAAGCTTACAGGGATCAACAGCCGCCAATCGTTTCCACCAACCTCAATGATTTGTGTGTTAAAATAGACTTGAAGGAAGATAAATATGAAAATCAAAATTGAGCATACAGTTGAATTGAGCGGTGATGATCTTGCCGCTCTGAAAATCTACTTTGATGAAATCAAGCATGAGGGTGAAACCTTCCGCGAGTGGTTCAAAAGTAGCTTTGTAGCTTGCGGCCATTGCTTTATGGATGAGAAGGCCGCTGATTATGGAAGGTGGACGTTATGACAAATTGGAAGCAAGATGTTATTATCTTCGCGGTGATCGGTGCCGCGTCTGTGGGCTGGATCTTTGCTGTTAGCATGGGATGGGCATAATGAAAGTATCGGAGCAATTTATTCTGAGGGCCGAAAGGTTCTCAGATTACGTTAAGGCGATTATAGGATTGGGAGATTTGGATGATCCAGAATTTAAGATGCGAGTTTTGCCTATGGAAATGTTCAGCCCAGAAAACTCTAGGACAATTAACCTCATGAGAGGATTGGCCGCTTATAAATTTTTAGAACTTGAAGGCCAAGATAAAGAACTTGATGAGGCTTACAACTGCATTGAAGCATATATCATTGAAGAAGCTTCTTTAGGATTGGATTTCGCTCTTGAGGGCCGTGATGGTGAGCATTGGGCCATGATCTTAGCAGGTGGGGCCAGAGAATACGGCATAATCACAGAAGAAGAATACAAGCGCATCTTCACGGAAGATCCCTCAGAAGAAAAATGATCCATCAAAAGAAATATAACAAGTCATACCTTCACATGGAGGATTTCAATGAGCATGTAAGCATCACTGACGAAGTTCCATCAAGGCAAGAAATCTTCTCTATTATAGAGGGGCTGAAATCAATGGGGCAAGTGATAGGCGCATTGAATAGCTTTTCTTATGCAGACCCAATAGAAATTGAAGATTGATATTATTTTTTATCCTTTGACTTTAGAGGGTGCCCCTCTGGAAGAAGATCCGTGTCAAACTTTCCGCTTTTATATTTCCCTGTTCTTACCGCTTGCAAAAATACATTCACGCGAGCGTAGGCCCATTGATCCGCAGAATTGACGCTAGGACGCACAGAAGATGGGTTTGTGTTGTAAGCTCCTACGCCCCTGCGGAAAACCGCCTCCAGCATCCCCTGCGTGACCCTCTTGCCCTTCTTGTCTCCATGTTCTTCGTTATGGTCTTTGACCTTTTCGGCTAAACCTTTTTTGACTGCCTCTGAGATTTTAACCGGCGCTTTTTCCTCAATTTGCAAATCTTCCATATATGCAGCCAACTCTTGAGCCTTATCACGTTCTTTATCTAACTCCTTGACCTTGCGAGCCGCCCAACTCTGGCCCTCATCACCGCCCCAGAGAAGCCATGCGACTAAGCCCGCGCTGGGCCATCCAGCCTCACCTCTGCGAAATCCCTCGGCTTGCTTGTCTACTTCATGCCTTGAGAAATAGCTGTGCATACGCCGCACTGTTCTGGGGCTTAGGCGCTCTTTTGATTTAAGCTGATTGGCCCGCGCAACTCCAATTTGAGTTCCACCGCGTCCGTATTCTTTGCGAAGATTTAAACCGCGCTCTGCATTTCTAGCCATAGCATCGGTAGGCGTTGTTTTTATATCGCTCTCAGCCTTGCCCTCATCATCATCTTCTTTTCTGCGGTGACGCATATCTTCGGGGCTGGCGTACCTGTCAAGATCCTTAGCCAATCGGTCATATTCTGCATGAGTGTCGCAAGGCATAAACACCGCTTCACCGTCAATCGTATGCTGATGAGTTCCAACGCACCCAATCTCAGAAGCCCGCGCTGATGCTTCCGCTCTAGTTGTGAACGTGTCCTTGGCTACTTCACTCTTTTTTTTTACTTCGGTTTCGCCGTAGGCTTCTTTGCCAGCTTCCTCTGGATCTTGCCCCTCATCTTCTGCCACTTCTGGGCCACCCAATGGGAATAAGTTTGCAGCAATAAATACCTCGTCTCCACCACTGATGGGTTGTAAACCCAATCTTTCACGCGCTTCATTGCGTGAGATAATTCCATCTCGAACTGCCGAAGTAACATTTTCATAAACTCTACGTCTCCGCTCTGTCATGGCTGGGATCGCGTCAATATCATACGAAATTGATATATCATCACCAAACGCTGGAGCCAGCCACTCGTTTAAATCGCTTTCAATCCTACGCGCCAGAGGAATAATAGTTTCCTCATACAGAGCCAGACGCGCCTCTTGCACATTCGCATAGGTTTGAGCGTCTGGTATTCCGATCAACTGAGAAGGAACACCAAAGCAAAGAGCAATATCCTTTGCAGTCATATTTGCTTGGGCCATAAAGTCCATGTCCTTTGGAGACATGCCCATTTCTTTCCAATCAAAATCACCCTCAAGCAACATTGGACGCCCCGCATTGTTGACGCCCTTGAACCTATTGGCGAGATCGCTTTGCAACTGCTCACGCTGCCCATCTGATAGCATAAGTCGATTTCCCGCATCGTCGGCGGGTTTGAACACAATAGCGCCTGACGGACGCGCTCCGTTAGCCAGAAGCGCAATGTTGTGCTTCGAAACCATGTTGTTCTGATCAATCGAAATAGACGCCGCCGCCAAGGGAGAAAGTCCTTGATAATCGTCCAGAGGGTTCCACAGCTTAAAATGCTTTACTTCTGCGGCTCCTGTTACTGGATCGGCTGGATAGGTTCTAACCACCTCTTGACCCAGCTTATATTTATAAGACTTTGGAATTGCAGTGCTGCTAGGCTCAATTTCAATTCGATCTGGGCGTAGAATGTGCAACTCTCTAGGCGCTCCGTTTACATCTGATTGCAGCGCATAAGAGTTCCCAGACAAAAGCAAGTAAGAATAAAGGCTTTGGAAATATTCAACCCCTGCTTGAAGTGGGTTTGGCCTCGCAAGGAGAGAGATCAAAGGATGAGCTTCAAGCTTTATATCGCCTTGATAAACACAGAAAGGGATTGAAGCTGCGCCGTTAGCGATTTCATTTACGCAACGATAAACAATCGCGTTTTCTTTGTAGCCTTCTTGGGCAAAACTTTTGAAATTATCCTTTTTGGTTCCGCTATATGTTGGACCGCTAATGTGAATTTGCGGAGCTTCTTTCCGCTCAAAAGACTGATTGCGACCTAAGATCGCCGCTATATTGTCCAAAATACCCATCAGCTAATTCTCCAAACGGCTTGACCTGTTGATCTGCTTAACTCAGTTAAAGCCCAAACTAAAGCATCCAGACGATCAGGAGACTTTTTTGATAACGGGGTGTAACTGGTCATTTGATCCTCAAGCTCCCTAAACTCTCCGCAATGGGAAACTTTCCCTTGCTCATATAAAGCCGCAATAGGCTCTGCCCTTAATATCTTACCCCTCGACGCCCTGACGGGGGTATAGGGAACACTTCTGTCTATAGTTCTTATCACTTTTTCAACCAAATCGCCACCGTTGTTTACTTCTGCAACAATTCTATCAGCGTTCCAATGGTGATATGCCTCAACAACAGCCCGCGCCCAAGTGTCTGGTGATGCCCTTAAACTCAAATCATCCAAGATATAAAACTTATCGTCTGCCCTACCCGCAACTATTATCCCCGTTTCATCGCTGTTTTGACTTGCAGTAACCGCTGGGTCAATGGCAACAACAATTCTCGACATTTGAGGAATTTCCTTTGAACCCTGCGCCGATTTTATCATAGGATCTTTCCAAAGAGCACCATCAATATCTTTCATATAATCGCCCAGCCAAACATGATTATATTTTGAAATATTCTGAGCCTTTGCCCGCTCAGCCATTTCCTTGATGTTTTCACTGCAAAAAGGATTTTCCAAATAATTCACATGAACCAAGCTTGCCTGATTGTTGTTCTCAAAAAATTCTTCGACTGGATCTGTTTTTTTATATGGGTTCCAGCTAAACCAAATTTCAGAACCTTCTTTTCTTATCGTTGGGTCTAAAAGCTCGATGGAACGGCTCGACAAAGATTGAGCTTCCTCACACCAAGCAATATCAAAACCTTCAAGAGATTTAACGCTGTCGGAAGTGTGATCTTGCATCCCTTGAAAGATAATAATCCCCTCACCCAACAATGATCTAATTCTTGTTTGCTGAACCTCGAAGTAATGACCAAGGCCCATCGCAATTATTTTATCGGCCAAAAGTTGCTTTGAAGAAAATTCAAGGGATCTCTGAACTTCCCTAATGCAGATCGCCTTTGTGTTGGGATCTTCGATCATCCGCTTTAACAAAATTTCTGCAAAAAAGTGCGACTTTCCAGAGGCTCGCCCTCCCTTTGCCGCTTTGTATCTTGGGCTTCCCCTTGTGCCAGAGAACAATGGCCGAGACCAAGCTGGGAGCGCAAAGGAGATTTTTCCCTTTTCAATCGCTTGATGGCGGCTCAACGAAATAGCTTTCAACTGTTGTTATTACTGGCCCACCATTTGGCCCTGTGATCTCTGTGTTTAGCTTGTCACGCTGCCCAAGATACTGCTTACCCAGCCAAACCAGCATAGTGGCGTTCCCGTTCTCTGCGGCATCCCATTGCATCCTACGAAGGGATTTGCACCCATCCGCATTTTCCTTTTTATAGAGGGCTTCAAAATTTTCTATGTCACGCTCTTTCAGTCTGCGGTTGAGTGTTGTGTCCGACATGCCAAGAACAGAGCAGATTTCGTCCTGAGTGCATTGGATTTTAATCATGCTGACAAGCTTCTCAAAGTCCTTATCTGAAAGGTCTTTTGATGGCCCTTTAGGCCCGCGCTTTTTCTTTTCCTGATCTTCGTTTTCTTGCTCTGACATTTTGATCACCGAAAATTGTAACTAATCTATTTATAGCACAAATTCTGAATGATGGAAGGCGAAGAAAAAGGCTCCCCTATCGCAGTGCGTATCCTAGCCAAGGGAAGCCAGTTTGTGAGGCTCAGGCGAATAAGCACCCACTCCCTACCTTAACAAAGTATTTTTATTTTCCAAACCCAAATTGTTTCATGATGCTATCAGCCGCTTTTCTTCTGGCCTCCCTATCCTCATCAGATATTTCTGGCCTATCCTCAGAGGCGCTGTAAGGCTCTCTTGTGGGAGGCAATCGTTTTATGCGCTCTCCTCTGGCTTTTATGATCATCGCCTTTATATGGCCCTCATGCGGCCTCCTGTTGGGCGTTTCTGAAAGATGTCTTTTGCAAGCGGCTTCGATCTCATCCATTTCATAATCTTCTAAAGCTTCGACCCAACCAGTATAAATTTCCTTGCGAATAACTGGGTCAAGATTTGCTTCATAGAAACGGGCTAACATTGATTTGCATTTGATTACGATAAGCGCCCTATGCTTTCTGCGCTCATCATTTGACATAACCGTGGTTTTTAAAGCTGGCAGCATTTAGAAGTTCCCCGCAATATCATTGACCATTCCCCGAAACTCTGCATCAACTTGCTTAGAATGATGTTCAACCTCATCGCTCCACCGCTCATCTTTTAGCCATTTATTTGGGTGAGGAATATATTTCTTGTCTTTGCCCTCTACGCTTTGAGCGTATTCCTTGGCCCCCTCCATGATCTCTTGGAGCTTATGCTTCTGACAAGCTTTTGAAAACTGTTCTTTTGCTACAGCTTTCTTGACCTTCCTTGGGTAAACTTTCCAAAAAGCTTCGAAGGCAATAGCCACAGAATACACTGGTTCTATTCCAAGGTTATTTATTACAAGGTTATGGTTGTCCAATTTTTTGACATCCCCATGTAAAGATTTTTGACATGGGTTGTCCAAATTTTTGACATGGGTGGGAGACGCTGAAAGATCAGTCAGCAACAACTCATAGGCATTGGCGGTCTTTGAGTTATTATTGCGAACCCTCGACGATTTTCTGATCAAGCCCGCATCTTCCAAAGATTTAATATTGTTAATTATTGATTGCCTAGACATTTCGCATAGATCCGAAAGCCTCTTGTGGCTTGGAAAGCAATCACCTGTTTCTCCATTGTGGTGATCGGCCAGCCAATAAAGAACGATCTTAGCGGCTGGCTTCAAACCTTTTTGCTCCATTGCGAGCGCTGTCATCTTATGAGACATTTTATCCTCCATTGATTTAATTGGAAGGATGCCCTACCTTGCGGTTGGGGTGCGACATACCCTTCCTCCATTTTTACTTGGCGCTGGTTTTTTAATCAGCGCCTTTTTTCTTTTATTTCAAAAAAACCCCAATGTCAACTTGAGCAAATGTGGAAAAATGAGATTCAATTCTTCATTACCCTATATGTGGTATGTCGAGTTATGGATCTACATAGATCCATCTGGGTTATACTGTATATAGAGAGATCTATTTTGTTTCATATATGTTCAAGAGATACCATATCGTCTCAAGAGTTCTTATGGAGATACACAAGCCCATTCAGAAATGAATGAAAAAATAAAATTAAAAAAGGTCTTGTATTTAAAAAAACAGAAGATTACTTTGGTGATAATAAAAATGGAGAAAAAAATGTCACACCCCACCCCTGTCGCTATTAAAGCGGCTATCGCAGCCGCCATATTAGAAAATACTCTCGACCTGATGAAGAAAGCTGACGCTGATCAAATCAGTCACACGGAATATCTTGAAAGTTCTTTTCCTGTTTTTGCGGGAAGAATTATAGACGCTGCCATTGATAAGGCTTGCAAGCAATATGACGCTGACGTTGCCGCCGATACAGCGCCAATGATGACGGTACATTCATGAGAATGGATGCCAACGCCATCCGCATGGTTGCTGAAATCCTTGAGCCATATTCCGAAGATTTAGATACATTCTGGGATACGCTTCATGGTGAAACAGATGTTTTAGATCTTGTCGGATCTGCTCTTGAAGATTTAAACGCCGCAGATGGTGACATTGAAAAGCTTTCTTACCTGATAAAAATTTACAGTGATCGTCGAGATATTGTGAAATATCGGAAAGACAGCATCAAGAGAGGTTTGCAGTCGATCCTTGCTGTAACGGGCCAAAAGAAAATTCCACACGCTCTAGCCACTGTTTCGCTGCGTGAGGGGTCAGAGCGGGTTATGATTACCAACCCCGAAGAAATTCCCTCCCAGCTTTGTAAGGTCACGAGAACGCCCGATAAAGCGGAAATAAAAAAACAACTTTTGGCTGGTGAAAAAATAGAGGGCGCAAGCCTAGAAACTGGCCCATCAACCATTTCAGTGAGGATGAAATAATGAGCGAAGCAATAAAATCTCTAATCAAGGCACAAGATGAAATGGGAACGCCCCACAAGGACAGCGTGAACCCTCATTTCAAAAATAAGTATGCGAGCCTTCAATCTGTTTTCAAGGCTGTAATGCCCGCCCTGCAAGCCAATGGCTTCGCTCTGGTGCAACGTGCTGGCAAAGATGATCTTGGTCATTTTGTCGAAACGTCTTTTCATCATGTCACGGGCCAAAGCTTTGAAAGCCGCGTTTATTTAATAATCGACAAAAACAATATGCAAGGCTTTGGGAGCGCCATGACCTACGCAAAGCGTTACGGGCTTCTGGGGCTGGCTGGGATAGAGCCTGATGAAGATGCAAGTGATGATGATGGCAACAAGGCATCAAACCCACCCGCGAATAA
>ENA-ORDA01002655-ORDA01002655.1-marine-metagenome-genome-assembly--contig:-NODE-2655-length-13345-cov-5.141393_pt1 | contig 13345 bp, 12 predicted proteins | sample MGYA00237778_ERZ508506 | MGnify/ENA primary metagenome ERZ508506 (study PRJEB26177, sample SAMN06267891) | marine metagenome | isolation source: Monterey Bay, California, USA | place: Pacific...
CGAATAAAATCTATTGGTTTTTCTGATAAAAAACTATCAGAGTTAACAAAAACATCAGAAGATGCTGTCAGACGTAAAAGAACTGCTCTTAAAATATTACCTGTATTTAAGAAAGTTGATACTTGTGCGGCTGAGTTTAAATCGTTTACTCCTTATATGTATTCAACATACCAAAGAAATTTTTCAATTAATTCTGAGTGTGAGGCTGATCCATCAGCTAAGAAAAAAATCATAATACTAGGTGGTGGACCAAATAGAATAGGACAAGGAATTGAGTTTGATTATTGTTGCTGTCAGGCAAGTTTTGCACTGAAGGATGCTGGTTTTGAAACCATCATGATCAATTGCAACCCTGAAACTGTATCAACTGACTATGATACTAGTGACCGGTTATACTTTGAACCTTTAAAAGAAGAGTATGTCTTTAATATAATTAAAAAAGAAAAAGAAAAAGGAAACTTAGTTGGTATTATTGCTCAGTTTGGTGGCCAAACTCCAATTAAACTTGCTAAATTTTTACATGATAACAAACTTCCAATTTTAGGAACACAATACACATCAATTGATTTAGCAGAAGATAGAGATCTATTTAGAAATCTTCTTAATAAATTAAAGTTAAAGCAAGCTGAAAGTGGAATTGCTAAAACTTATAAACAAGCCATCAAAATAGCAGAGAGAATTGGTTTGCCATTAATGGTTAGACCTTCTTATGTATTAGGTGGAAGAGCAATGGAAATTGTTCATGCAAAAAGTCAGCTTAAAAACTTTGTTGAAGAAGCATTTAAAGCAGCTGAAGAAAATCCAATTTTAATTGATAAGTTTATTGATCATGCAATGGAAGTTGATGTTGATGCAATATCTGATGGAAAACAAGTTCATGTAGCAGGTATCATGCAACACATTGAAGAAGCTGGAATTCACTCAGGTGACTCGGCTTGTAGTTTGCCTCCAATATCAATTAAACCATATTTAATTAAAGAAATTGAAAACCAAACTAAGAAATTAGCTTTAGCCTTAAAAGTTAAAGGTTTCATGAACATTCAATTTGCAATTAAAAAAGATGAAATTTATGTAATTGAGGTAAATCCTAGAGCTAGTAGAACAGTACCATTTGTATCTAAAGCAAAAGGTCTTCCTCTTGCTAAAATTGCATCACGTGTAATGGCTGGTGAAAAATTATCTAAGTTTAATTTAAGAGATAAATCTAAAGGAATGTATGCTGTTAAAGAAGCAGTATTTCCTTTTAACAAATTTCCAAACAGTGATTTACTTTTAGGACCTGAAATGAAATCAACCGGTGAAGTCATGGGGTTTGATAAAGACTTTGGAATGGCTTTTGCTAAAAGTCAAATTGGTGCTGCAAACTCATTACCAAAACAGGGACTTGCATTTGTATCGTTAAAAGACTCTCATAAAGATGAAGGAATAGATCTTGCAAAAGAATTAATTAAATTAAATTTTACACTTTGTGCTACAAAAGGAACTGCAGAGTATTTTAGAAAAAATAAAATTAAATGTAAAATCATCAATAAAGTAAGCAGTGGATCTCCTCATATAGTAGACGTCTTAGACTCTAAAAAAATCGCACTTGTGATTAATACGGGTGGAGGAAATACTGAGCACAGACTAAATGATGCAATAGCACTTAGAAGAGCAACGCTTAAGAACAAGGTTCCATATTGCACCAACATGTCTACCGCTCAAGCATGTCTACAGGCTATTAAATCTCTTAAAACTAAGAAATTAGAAGTTACTTCTCTTCAAGATATTTAAATTCAAATTAAAAAAACCTATTTTGGACATATTACAATCTTCAAAATAAAGTTTTTATTAAATATTTAGAAATTAAGAAATTAAATTTTTTATTGATGATTTAAAAAAAATTAATATTTTATCGTCATGATACATGGAGATAATGCTAAAATTTTACCTTTTACAAAATTTAAAATTATAAAGCACGAAAAATTAAAAGTTAAAAATTATAAAGGGTTTAATTTAATAAATATAACACCTGATTTAAAAAAAATATCTCAAAAAATAATTAATAGAAAATTATTTTCATATTTAGATTATTACAAAAATTTAGCAAGCCTGCATGGTTATGATTTCATTTTATATGATGAAATTAAAAAAGATAAAAAAATATCAAGAAATTTATTAAATTTTAGAAAAAAAAATAAACACATTTCATACCTTGAAAATAGATGTCAACCTTTTGCAAAACAAGATGATAAAACTTTAATTTTAGCAACAAACATAGATAAAAAATTAATAGATTTTTTATTGTCAGAATATCAAAAGGATCAAATAAAAATTGTATTAACAACACCTAGAGACTTAAAATTATTTTCTCAAAGAATATATAAAAAATCTGATACCAATAATGCATCTGAATTACTTCATGATAGAGATCCCAAATTATCTGCAAAAAAAGTATTTTCCTTAAAACTTACAATTGTTTTATCGTTATTAATTGGAACGTTAATCACCTGTGGCTACAAATATCCAGCTGAGACCTCTTTTTGTTTTGCCTTTTTTTGTACATGTGTTTTTTTAATAAATTCATCATTTAGGGTTTGGCTTTTTGTAGTAGCTATTTATTTAAAAATTAAAAATAGATATAAAAAAGAAATTTCTATTTTAGGACAAAAGAATCTACCTACGTACTCAATATTGATTCCTATATATAAAGAAACTGAAGTTTTAAAAAAACTGATCAAAAACATATCTGCATTAAAATATCCCAAAAAAAAGCTTGATGTAAAATTAATCTTTGAAGAAGATGATGTGGAGACTATTGCATTAGCAAAAAAATTAAATCCGCCTCATTTTTTTGAATTCATTATCGTTCCCAAAAGTTATCCGCAAACAAAGCCTAAGGCATGTAATTATGCTTTACCATTTTGTCGGGGTGAATATGTTTGTATTTATGATGCTGAAGATAAACCTGAGACAGACCAATTATTAAAAGCTGTAGCTAAATTTAGATCTTTGCCTGATGATTATGTTTGCTTACAAGCATCTCTTAATTATTACAATCAAGGTTATAATTATTTAACTCGATTATTTTCATTAGAATATGCTCAATGGTTTGATTGGTTTTTACCTGGTTTAAATAAATTTAATTCTCCAATTCCTTTAGGGGGAACATCTAATCATTTTAAAAGAAAAAAATTATACGAACTTTATAATTGGGATTCGTACAATGTAACTGAAGATGCAGATCTAGGTGTTCGTATTTATCAAAAAGGATTTAAGACAACAATTTTAAATTCTACTACATGGGAAGAGGCAACCGGTAGCAAAAGAGCTTGGATTAAACAAAGAACAAGATGGATTAAAGGACACATGATTACTGTCTTAATTCATAATAGAAATCCATTTAAATTTTTATGGAAAACTGGTTTAAGGGGATTTTTAGGATTTCACTTATTTTTAACGCTGCCTTTAATAAATTTCTTAATTAATCCTTTGGCAATTTTACAAGGATTTTTCTTACTTACATCTCCTGATTATTCAAGCTGGGTGGGGTTTGGAGATGATTTGTTAACATATTTTATTTATGGAATACTTTTATATAATTTATCTAATATTTTTATGTCAATGGTTGCAGGCATTAAAAGGAAATTTAGTAAATTATATATTTTCTTACCGCTAGTTCCTATTTATTGGATGTTGCATAGTTTTGCGGCATTCATCGGACTTTTTGAAGTAATAACCAAGCCACATTATTGGGCCAAGACTACACATGGTAAATATTTAACTTAAATATGATAAAATTTATTAAAACTTTGAGAACAACACATAAAGTTTTACTTTTAATAGCTTTATTTATTGGGCTATTTGTAGTTTTTTTTTTAATTCATAAATTTTCCCCTGAGCACATACATGATTTTTCTTTTTCTACTCTTACCCTAAATAATTTTGTTGTTAGTTTTTTTGAAGTTGTATTTATTTTTGTGGTAATTTTTTTATTAGTAACATTATTAAGTTATGTTGTAATCAAATCAGATCGTTTGGAAAGAATAGTTAATATTGATGAACTTACTAAAGTCCAAACAAGAAGAAGTTTCTTTTATAATAATGGTGACGACAATAAAAGAAATTTTGATTATTTAATCATAATTATCGATATTGATTATTTTAAAAGTGTTAATGATAGTTTTGGTCATGATATTGGTGATAAATATTTAAAAAATTTCGGTAATGAGCTAAAAAAAATTGGGGTAGATAGTTTAAATTCAGTAAGATTAGGTGGTGAAGAATTTGCACTACTTTTCTATTTAAAAGATATTGATAAAAAATTTGAGACTGCAAAAGGTTACAAAGGTTTTAATTTAACTCAAAAGATAAATAAATTTTTAAAACATATTCATGGAGAATTGAATAAAATTTATCTTGATTCAAATTCCTTAATAATAAAAAAAACATCTTCAATAGGAGGAGCGTTACTTCTTAAGAATGATAAAATCTCTGATTCACTTTCATACGCCGATAAAGCTTTGCAAGTTGTTAAAGATAATGGGCGTAATAACTTTAAGTATGCAGATAAAAAATTTATATCAGAATCTAAAAAATTAAATGAAATTATTACACTTGATGAATTACGAGATGCTATGAAACAAGGTGAGTTAACTTTTTATCACCAACCAATTATTGATGTAAAGAATAATTCAATAAAATATTTTGAATGTTTGGTAAGATGGATTAAGCCTGATGGTACTGTAGTTTTACCACAATATTTCTTAAGTAAAATGGTTCACTTAAATTCAAGATCTATTAGTGAAGGTACTAGATTATGGAGACCACTTTTTAAACGAACTTTTGAAAATATTAATGTTGATCAAAAAATAAAATTTTCAATAAATATTCAAATGTCACATTTTACTAATATTGGATCAGGAAAAATATGGTTGGAAGAATTGGAATATATAAAAAATTTTATCAAAAATGAGATAATGATTGAGATTACGGAAGCACAAAATACTAGATTGGATGAAAAAGTAGCCAATCGTGAAATACAATATCTGAGAGATAATGGAATAAGTGTAGCTTTAGACGATTATGGCGTAGAAGGCAGCAATCTTGAACGATTGATTAATACACCCTGGAATGTCATTAAAGTAGACAAACATCTGGTTGATAAAGTTGTAACAGATGAACGTTCTCGTGTAGCTGTAGAGGGAATTAGAACAATGGCAGATAAACTCAATAGTGAAATAATAGCTGAAGGAGTTGAGACTGTCGAGCAGCTAAAATATATGAAAAAAATAGGTATAAATCTTGTACAAGGTTTTTTATTTTCCAAACCAATGCCAGCCGATCAAGTTAATGGATATATAGAAAAATTTTCTGCTAAATATCAATAGACTAGTCTTTATCGTTTTTTTCTTTTTCTTCTTCAATCAAAATTCTTTCAGAAGCTCCTTCTAGATCTTCGTATTGATTATTTTTTAACGTCCATAAAAATGCTAGTAACCCTATTAAACCAAGAGTAAGTGCAATAGGTATAAGATAGAGCAAAATATTCATGATTAAAATTTTTTCCTTTTTAGATTTAAACGAAAACTATTTCCAATTACAAATAATGAAGAACTTGACATTGCAATAGCTGCAATTAATGGTGTGACCAAACCTATGATCGCCATAGGAATAGCAAAGATATTATAAATAACTGCCATTAAAAAATTTTGTTTAATTAATAAAACAGATTTTTTTGCAACTTTAATACAACTAATAATTGGAAATAGTTTTTCACCTTGAAAAACAATGTCTGCAGTATTTTGGGTAATATCCATTGCTGTCGATGGTGAAATAGATACATCAGCCTCAGCCAGCGATGGGGCATCATTCAAACCATCTCCAACCATCAGAATTTCTTTATTTTGTAATTTTAATTTTCTAATAAATTCACTTTTCATTTCTATTGAAAATTCAGAATAATAATCATTTATACCAAGGTGTTCTGCTATTCTTTTTACTACTTCATTTCGATCACCAGATAAAATTATTGGAGTAATTCCTAATTTTTTAATCTCATCAATTACATCTTTGGTATCTTTTCTTAATTGATCCTCAAAACTAAAACAGATTTTTTTTTCATTTTCTACCGAAAGCCATATCTCTGAAAAAATTTCATTTTCATCTTTTTGTGAAGGACAAGACCAATTTTTTTTTCCTAGTTTTAATAATTTGCCTTTAAAATATCCTTCCATTCCACAACCAATTATTTCTTTAACGTTTTCTAAATTAAGTAATTTGCCATTAAATTGATCACAAATAGATCTTGAAAAAGGATGTTTGCTATAGTGTGCTAGTGATGCTGCAATTTGTAGATCTTCTTCAGAGTATGACCCTATTAAACTAGGCTTGCCCACCGTTAGTGTTCCCGTCTTATCTAAAATTACATACTTCACTTTTGATAATTTTTCCAAAGCATCACCAGATTTTAAATAGATACCTTTTTTCATAAGCGAATTATTTGCTAATACCTGAACGACTGGAACTGCTAAACCTAAAGCACAGGGACATGTAATAATTAATACGGTTACCGCTATTAAAAGTGAGGGTTGCCAAGCTAAATCAGCGAACATCCACCATCCAATAAATGTAAATAAGCCAGCTAAATGTACTATTGGTGTGTATAGTTTGGCTGCTTTATCAGCAATTCTGGTGTACTTGGATTTACTTATCTCTGCTTTTTCCATTAGTTTTACAATATTTGTGAGTAAATTATTTTCTGTAGATTTAGAAACTTCAATTTGAATTGGTGCTGAAATGTTAATTGTACCAGCAAATACATTATCATTTATATTTGCTTTTTTAGGTAATGTTTCACCACTAATAAGACTTAAATCTATTTCTGTAGATCCGTTTAGAATAATTCCATCTGCAGGTATTTTTTCTCCTATAGAAATTGTAATGATATCTCCTGCCCTTATGTCTTTTATCGGAACAATTACTTGTTTTTCATCCTTTATAACTGTTGCAGTTCCACCTAAGGCTGACAGTAATTCTTTAGCAGATTTTTTTGCCTTACCTTTTGCTAAAACATCTAGATACCTGCCAATAAGTAAAAAAAATAATAACATTATTGCAGAGTCGAAATAGATATGTTCACCATTATTAACTGTTTCAAATAGACTTATTAAACTAGTTAGAATTACTGCTAATGAAATCGGCACATCCATATTTGTATTTTTTTTTAGCAAAACTTTTAATGCTGAATAAAAAAATGGTCTCCCAGAATAAATTATAGCTGGTAGTGCAATTAAACTTGAAATCCATTGAAATAGTTCTCTTGTTGCAAATCCCATTGTCTCAAATGATGATGACCATAAGCCAACTGAAATTAACATTAAATTCGCTGCTGCAAAGCCTGACACTGCAATAGATCTTATCAAGACTTTTTTATTCTCTTCAAAATCATTATCTAAATTATCAACATCATACAAACTTATTGGATATCCCAACTCAGATACAATTTTAGCAAATTTATCTGCTAATTTTTTTTCACCTACCCACTTAATTTCTAATTTTTCAGTAGACATATTCACTCTTACAAAAAAAACATTTTTTAAAGTGTAAAGTGATTTTTCAATAAGATGGATACATGAAGCACAGTGAATATTTTTTACTTTAAAAATAATACTATTATTATTTTTTGGATCAATTTTAACAAAAGGAGAAAATAATTTATTTATATCTACTTTATTAAAATTCGTTTTATTGTTTGATATTTGTGTTTGTTCCATATTACTAAAATCTTTACATCCCACTGTCCTTTTAAAGGAAATTTAATTAATTTTTGGAATTTACCATTTCTTTGTTTTTCTAATTTAATTGAAAAATCATAACCAGTTTGAGTTGGTCTAACTAAAAAAGCTGTAACAGAAGCTCCATCAAAACTATCTTTTTTTTCATTTTCTAAATAAAAATTTAGAAAATCATCTTGATAAATGATTTCACTTTTCCAATTTAAATCATTTTGTTTTTTACTAGCCTCAATTATTTTGTTGTAATTTAATCCTTGATTGTAAGCGTTCTCAGTTACTACACCTCTATGAGTTGAGGTTGCTAGATAAACAAATATGCTATCTAAAATTATCAAAATAACGAAGAAAACTATAAAATAATGAGGAAAACTGTTATTTTTTTGCTTAATCATACTAATATTTCCCACTAATAAATATGTTTTCTACTGTATCCGATATTTCATCATCTAATTCTTTAATATTAAAAATTACTTTTTTTCGAACCTCTTTATTTTTATCCGCTATAAGAAAAATACGATAATGACCAACACTATTAGCCACAACAGGTAAGTTGTTAGAAGATAAACTTTCTATACCTTGAATTTTAATTTTTGAATTTTTTAGACCTTCAATAGAGAGTGAATATTTCTTACTTTTAAATGATTTGTTGAGAATTTTAATATCATAACTATTTCTTATTTGACCATTTGAAAGTTTTACAAATAATGGATTTCTATCATGCAAAACATTAAGTTCTAAAATTGATCTATTCAACAGCATATAAAGAATTGCGACACTTAAAATAAGAAGGATTGATAAATAGCTGTATGTACGTCCTCTTAATAGACCTTTTTTTTCTTTTTCATTTCTAAAACGTCTACCTTTATTTTTTTCTGTGTCATATCTAATTAATCCTGCTGGTAGATTAATTTTCTTCATAATCTTATTGCATGCATCTATACACAAACCACAGGCAATACATTCCATTTGCAGACCTTTTCTTATATCAATGCCCATAGGACAAACTTGAATACATTCTGTACAATTAATACAGTGACCTTTGTTCTCCCAACTATCACCGGCTTTATGTTTGCCTCTTGGCTCTCCCCTAAATTCATCATAACTTATAATTAATGTATCCCTATCAAACATTGCTGACTGAAACCGAGCATAGGGACACATATAAGTACAAACCTGCTCTCTTGCAAAACCAGCCATCAAATAAGTTGAAAAAGTTAAAACTACAATCCAGCTTAAAACAGACCAAGGAACATCAAAATTTATAATTTGTTCTAATAATGTTGGTGCATCATTAAAATAAAAAACCCACGCACCTCCAGTTAATATTGCAATTACGATCCAAGCTATATGAGTTAATAGTTTTCTCCATATTTTGTTAAAACTGATCGGTGCATTGCTTAATTTCATTCTAGAGTTACGATCTCCTTGAAAAATTCTTTCCACCCAAACAAATAAATCAGTCCAAACAGTTTGTGGACACGCATAACCACACCAGGCACGCCCTACAAGACTTGTGCTTAAAAATAATGCTACTGCTAAGAATATTAATATTCCAGTTAAGAAATAAATTTCCTGTGGCCATATCTCAATGAAAAAAAAGTATGCTCTTCTATTCGGCATATCAATTAATATTGCTTGATTTGGTATCTGTGGACCTCTATCCCATCTTATCCAAGGAGCAAAATAATAAACAAACAATGTGCAAGTCATAATAATCCATTTTATTTTTCTAAATTTTCCCCAAACTCTTTTTGGAAAGATGATTTTTTGCTCAGAAAACAAACGTAGTGGATTTTTTTCCAAACTTTCTTGCATAATTAATGTCTTATTGTGACGCTGATAGTGAATGAATATATAAAGCTAACATTCTTATAGTTGGGTCATCTAAACGATCCTCCCAAGCTGGCATAATTCCATGTTTTGGCTTTTTAATTTGAGAAATAATGCTCGATTTATCGCCACTACTATAAAACCAAATATTATCTCTCAAATTAGGAGCGCCCAAATCTTGAATTCCTTCACCATTGTTTCCATGACAAGCAGCACAATTATCAGCGAATAAGGTATTTTCACTTGATTGGTTATTGTTTTCATTAAGAGATAAGATGTATTCAGCCAACTCATTAATTTGCTCATCATTTAAAACTTCTGCAAACTCTGGCATTTCAGAATATTTACCTTCATCATGACCAGATCGAATACCATATTTTATGGATGAATAAATTTGTTCAACGTTTCCTCCCCATAACCAATCATCATCGTTTAAATTAGGATATCCCTTCGCTCCAGCAGCACCTGATCCATGACATGTTGCACAATTATCTCTAAATGCCGCTTTACCTCCTGCTACTGCATAAGTATAAGATTTTTTATCTTTAAGTATTTCGTCAAATGAAGTTGCTTTAAAAAACTCTTTATAATTTTCTCTAATGTCTAATATTTCTTTTTGATTATCTCTTAATTTTTTATATTGAGTCCAATCTAGTATTCCAACTGTGCCTCCACGATAACCGCTTCCAGTTAAAGTTGGCCAAGAAGGATAAACAATCCAATAACCAACTGACCAAATTACTGTAACTATAAATACCCATATCCACCACCTTGGTGCAGGTGTATTTAATTCTTTTAAACCATCCCACTCATGTCCAGTAGTTTCTTGGCCTGTTATTTTATCAATCTCTTTATTATTATTTTTTTCGGACATAGATTACTTTTTCATTTTTAATTGGTATAAATTTATGTGACTCAATTTTTTTCTTAAAATTTGGATTAAATAACCAAATAACAACTATTGAAAAAATAGAGAAAAAAATGACTAAACCTAAAACACCTGCATTGTCAGAAATAAAACCTATCATTTTTTTACCTCTTCAACTATTTGAGGGTCATAATTTTTTAGATCCGCCATACTTCCTAAGACTTGAAGGTAAGAAATCAAAGCATCTAATTCTGTAGGTATATTTTCATTACCATCAAAATTTCTGATATTTACTTTTTCTCCATATCTATTTCTTAAATTTTCTGCCATTTCTGTTTCTGGTCTTAATTGTGCAAGACCATCCTTTGAGGCATTTTCAATCATCTCTTTTGTATAAGGAACACCTGTAATCTTTAATGCTTTCAAATGTTTTCCCATATCATCAAAGTTTAGAACACGATTACCTAAATGTTTGTAGCTAGGCATAATTGACTCTGGAACTACATTTTGAGGTTTGATTAAATGTTCTACATGCCACTCATCAGAATATTTACCTCCTAAACGTGCAAGGTCTGGCCCTGTTCTCTTTGATCCCCATTGAAATGGGTGATCATACATACTTTCTGCTGCTAAAGAATAATGCCCGTAACGTTCAACTTCATCTCGTAATGGTCTGATTTGTTGACTGTGGCACGTATAGCAACCTTCTCTTAAATAAATATTAAATCCTTTAAGTTCTAAGGGTGTATAAGGTCTAACACCTTTGATTGGTTCAATTGTAGTTTCCAATCTAAAAAGTGGAACGATTTCAATTATGCCACCAATTGAAACAGCGATAACCGTAAAAATTAATAATAAAATTGAGTTTTTTTCTAATTTTTTATGTTTTTCCATCATTGGATTTGAGCCTTTTGAGAAATTGTTGATTTATTTGTGCTGGGTATCTCTAAAGTTTTGATTAAATTGTAAATCATGATCAAAACTCCAATAAAGAATAAAACTCCGCCAATACCTCTAATTAGATAAAATGGCTTCATCGCCATAACCGTTTCAACAAAAGAATACTCTAAAAACCCAAGATTATCGTAAGCTCTCCACATCAAACCCTGCATAATTCCTGATACCCACATTGAAGATATATAAAAAACAATACCAATAGTGGAAATCCAAAGATGAATATTAACTAATCTTAGTGAGTAAAGATTTTTTTTATTCCATAAAACTGGAAACAAATAATAAATTACACCAAAACTAATAAATGCTACCCAACCTAATGTGCCTGAATGAACATGGCCAATAGTCCAGTCAGTATAATGACTTAAAGCATTAACTTCTTTAATAGACATTAAAGGACCTTCAAAAGTACTCATCCCATAAAATGCTAGAGAAATTATCATAAATTTTAAAACAGGATCTTCTCGAAGTTTGTACCAAGCTCCAGATAACGTCATCATTCCATTTATCATTCCACCCCAACTAGGCATCCAAAGCATAATTGAAAAAGTCATACCCAATGTTTGAGCCCAATCTGGTAAGGCTGTGTAATGTAAATGATGGGGACCCGCCCAAATATATAAAAAAATTAAAGACCAGAAATGTAAAATAGATAATCTGTATGAGTAAATTGGTCGATTAGCTCTTTTTGGAATAAAATAATAAACCATTCCAAGAAATCCAGCTGTTAAAAAGAATCCTACTGCATTATGTCCATACCACCATTGGATCATTGCACTTTGAACACCTCCCCATAACGGATAACTTTTTGCACCAAATAATGATACTGGAATAGAAACACCATTAACCAAATGTAGAACTGCAACTGTAACTATGAAAGCAAGAAAAAACCAATTAGCTACATAAATGTGAGGTTCTTTTCTTTTTGTAAGTGTAACTAAATAAATTATTAAATATATTACCCAAACTATTGTTAACCATAAATCAGCATACCATTCTGGTTCAGCATATTCTTTACCTTGGGTAACTCCAAATAGATATCCTAAACCAGCCATTAAAATAAATGCCTGGTATCCCCAAAATGTAAAATTTGCCCATCCATCACCTGATAATCTAGTTTGGCAAGTTCTTTGAACTACAAAATAACTTGTTGCAAATAATACATTTCCACCAAAGGCAAATACTACAGCAGAAGTGTGTAGGGGGCGCAACCTACCAAATGTTAATAATGGTTCAAAATTTAATGATGGGAAAACCATCTGAAAAGCAATTAGTAAACCCGCTGCTAATCCTGCTACAAGCCAAAATATAGATGCAATAGTAAATTTTTTAACTATCTCATCATTATAGTTGATCATTAAAAAGATATATCTTTTTTATTTTTTATTAGATTTGATGCAGATCAATCTTTATTTAAAAAAAAAGGTTAAAAAATAATATGATTAATGAAATATTATATCTAAATGGTTATGGAATTTATATTTGGTCTGCATATATTTTTACACTTATAAGTTTTTCAATTTTACATTATTCAATTAAACGACAGTTTGAGAAAGAGAGAGAAATCTTTCGTAAAAAATTTGGTTTACTTGATAATGAAAAAAAACAGGCAGCTTATAGACAAGAAACTAATAGAAAATTATTGGCCTAAAACATAGCTTTTTGACAATATTTAGATTTATTAGATAGGAATTGATGAAAACAAGTTACTCAGGTCTTATTTTTTTATTTCTTGGAATTATATTTTTGTGGAAAGATATTAACCAGGGAGCAATGATATCTCATAGCAACACCTTATTTTTTATCAATGAAATGACTTGGATGTGGTTTTCAATGGCATTAATTCATTTCTTTCTTGTTAAAAAATGTAATTGTAAAAAATAATTTTAATTCATTTTATAAAGTTCACTAGCACTTT
>ENA-ORDA01002656-ORDA01002656.1-marine-metagenome-genome-assembly--contig:-NODE-2656-length-13342-cov-2.666265_pt1 | contig 13342 bp, 11 predicted proteins | sample MGYA00237778_ERZ508506 | MGnify/ENA primary metagenome ERZ508506 (study PRJEB26177, sample SAMN06267891) | marine metagenome | isolation source: Monterey Bay, California, USA | place: Pacific...
GCACTTGCTGTAATTGCAATAATATTTGCAGGACTTATGGATGCCTTAGATGGTCGTATAGCTAGGTTAATCAAAGGAACATCTAAAATGGGTAAAGAATTAGACTCACTCGCTGATGTAATTAGTTTTGGAGTTGCCCCAGCTTTTATAATGTATTTTTGGAATTTGCAGTATTTAGACAAATTAGGATGGTTTGTTTGTTTAACATACGTAGTGTGTGTTGCCTTAAGACTTGCAAGATTTAATATCAATTCTGAAGAAGAACCATCCTGGAGAGACAATTTTTTTGAAGGAATGCCATCACCAGCAGGAGGAATAATTGTTCTAATGCCTTTAATCTTAAGTTTTAGTGGATTAGGAGAATTTTTTTTTAAAATTAATTATGATTTATTAGTTCCAATATCTTTTATTATAGTTTCAATATTATTAATAAGTACAATTCCAACATATTCATTTAAAAAAATAGTTATACCAAGAACAATGACAAAATTTTTGTTATTTGGAATAGTCTTATTTTTTGGAGCATTATTAGTTTATACTTTTAAGATTTTAGCAGTAACTTCAATTGTTTATCTTTGTTTAATACCAATAAGTTATTTTCACTACAAAAAAATAAAAAAAGAAAAGAATATTATCTCAGACAACGATGACGGGTTGGAAGATATATTATAGATGAAAAAAAATGTAATTGTTTCACTAGCTGATGCTAATTATTTTTCATTATTAGAAGATTCTTCGAAACAAAAAGTATAATTCAAAAATTCATTCTAAACGTTGAAGCAAATTTCATGAACATTAGAAAAATTGCCTATTCCAGCAACCTTATTCGAAACGCATTGCCTCAATCAGAATTTTCAATCAATTCTAGTTTGCCGCCAAAAGTGAGACACCCACCCTTACCCACTGTATAAATCCACGAGGAATTATGCGCAAAATTGCTAATCACTGGGTAAATCTGGTCTTCATCTAGGTGCAGTTCACAGGCTCATTACTGATGGTAACTGGGTGCCTGATAAAGCCATGGCCTCTGCCTCGGTATCTGACTAAACCACATCGCTTGGCATAGTTAGCAATGGCAGCGATGCAATGTGTAATTGTTCCAATTATTCCTGCAAATAATCCACACGGAACCACAATACTGAAGGCAAAAAATCAAAACTTCTGCAAACATGACAAAGATAATTGTTTACAAAAAGCCCTCTGAAAGAGGCTATAAACGAATGCGTTCTCCTTAATTTTGCGAGATTGCTTGCAGATAGTCACTACTTGAATTCCATCCAACCAGATCAAAATCTTTGCACGAAGCGCACGAAACATTTCACCCAATCATTTTCGAATAAACGTGGGGTGAAATATGCTCCAGCAGCGCGTTTACTCATTTCTCCAAGCGTTGGATACGGTGAAACCATTTCCGCTACCGCACTCATCTTCATCTTATTAGCAATAGCCAGCGCCCAAACTTGTATCAACTCTCCTGCCTGCGCTCCAGCAATGGTTACGCCCACAGGTTTACCTTTCACAACCATAACTTTGATAAAACCTAAAGTCTTCAACTCAGCCCGCGCACGATCATTTTCAGCATAATCGTGCTTGATCACCTTCAACTTATCGCCATGTGTGTCCAACGCCTGGACTTCAGTCAAACCCACTTGAGCAAGTTCAGGCTCTGTGTAAGTGACCCACGGGATATGGTCCGTGCGTTGCTTTGATGGCAAACCAAAGAGAATAGAGCGGATAATGATGCCTGCATGATACCCAGCCACATGAGTGAATTGCAGCCCAGCCGTCACATCTCCAATCGCATAAATCTTTTTATTGGTAGTTTTTAAACTTGCATCCACTCGGATCCCACCAAAAATAGGCTCGACGCCCGCCACTTCTAAATTCAGTTTGTCGATATTTGGCTTGCGCCCAACCGCAATAAAAAGATGAGAGCCCAAGTATAGATTTCCTTCTTCCGTTTCGACCTGAATTGAAAGTGCTTCGCCACGGATCGCGGATGCATGCGCGCCTTCAACAACCTCAACGCCTTCAGCGCGGATACTTTCTAGCACTACAGCAGCGGCTTCAGGGTCATCATTGCTGAGCGCCTTAGCACCCTCTAACACCGTCACTGCAGACCCAAGACGCCGATGTGCTTGCGCCATTTCCATTCCAATTGGGCCGCCACCGATTACGATCAAATGTTCCGGCTGCTCGCGTAGATTAAAAATATTCTCATTTGTGAAGAAAGGAACACTTTTTAGTCCTGGAATAGGTGGAACAAGCGGCGATGACCCAGTAGAGATCACAAAACGCCGCGCAGAAATAATATTATCACCAGCTTTAAGTTCATTCGGCGAGATAAAGGTACCAAACGCCTCAATCACTTTCACGCCCAACCGCTCAAATCGCTCAACACTGTCATGAGGTTCAATCCCAGAAATGACAGACCGCACATGATCTTTCGTGGCAGCATAATCTACCTTTGGCACGACGGGGACTACACCAAACTTTCGACCTAGCGTCATCGCGTGAGCATGCTTACTCGCCGCGATAAGCGCTTTGCTGGGCACACAGCCATAGTTCAAGCAATCTCCACCCATCTTGTGCCCTTCGATCAGCACAACTTGTGCGCCCAATTGCACCGCACCCGCAGCCACAGATAAACCACCTGACCCACCACCAATAACGCACAAATCCGTCTTGATACGAACGCTCATTGAGAGACATCCTTTTTAATTACAAATCTCTTGATGACGATTGGCATAAGTGCCAACAAACATAATCCAAATATCGGCCACAAAATCTGCTGCTCAAAGGCAACCCCGAGGCTTGGGCTTTCGCCTCGTGCGATGACATCGCTTAAGCCAGAGCCAACAGAAGTGTATACAATCGACCCAGGCATGATCCCAAAGAAAGTAGTAAAAGCGTAGTTCCGCAAACGAACGCCAAAAAACGCAGGCGCAAGGTTGGCCAAAAAAAATGGTATTATCGGTACCAGACGCATTAAGAAAAGAAAACTGATCTCATTTTCACGCAGCCCTGTTTCAATCTTCTGAATTAACCCCGGCTTTGCAACCAGTTTCGCGTGCAACATATCTCCTAATCCCATTTTAGCTGCAGAAAAAATAACAATCGCCCCCATCGTTGCACCGCTCACGCAAAATAGTGCTCCAGGAAAAAGCTCAAATAGGAATCCACCCGCAACCGTCATCACAACAGCGCCCGGAAGCGAAAATGCCACCACAAACACGTAAAATGACATGAACATAATTGCCACCAGCAAGTAGTTGCTGTCGCGCCAGGCAAATAATGTCTCTCGATTGTTAAACAGCACATCAAAGCTAATGATTTCACTGAGCGCAAAATATCCGATTACTGCTGTAAAAATAAGGAAAATTAATGGCAGTAACATTTTTAGATCAAAAGGCTTATCTTTCATGAAATCTGCCAAAATACCCTCCGTCAGGACCTGAAATTCAAATCACATTTTCTTTATTGTGCGCAATAATTAAGTAAATATACCATACTAGGTCTCCGCTTATGGCAGATAACAAGTATTTCAGTGAGTCACACAGTCTACAACAAAATCTGTAAAATTGCTCTCAAACTCGTGTCTAAACCCTCAAATTTTTGTGGATTTTTACTCTAAACCGAATTGACAGACCCTCAGAGCCGCCCTAGAAGCCAGAGTTCTAACATTTGTGGCGTTCGAATCCTCTGGGTTTGAGTCACCCGACCAGGAGACCTGACATGAAACGCACCTACCAGCCAAGCAATCTGGTCCGCAAACGTCGCCACGGCTTTCGTTCTCGTATGGCGACCAAAGCAGGTCGCAAAATTCTAAATCGCCGCCGCGTTCAGGGCCGTAAGAGCCTATCAGCATAGACAAACGACCGAAGGTTCTTAGATTTTGAATTCGTCTAAGGCAACCCCAAGCGCTGCAGTTGATGCCAAAGTAGCGCATGTGAGGGCTTCCGCCCAACCAGAAGGTGATCATAACCGCGTCGTGGTGATGAAGGCTAGGATCCAATTTTTGGCATGTAACAACAAATTGCGCCAAGGCACAAAAGCTTTTCTCCTCCAAGCCTATAACCGCAGAGATGGTGACCAAACAATCCACGTTGGCTTCACCTGTTCGAAAAAGGTCGGCAACGCTGTGGCTCGTAACCGCGCGAAACGCCGTCTACGCGAAATCGCTCACTCAATTTTACCAAATCAAGGTATAGCAGGCTGGGACTACGTCCTAATAGGACGTAAAGATGCTACTGCCACGCGCAACTTTGCTCAACTAAAAGCAGACCTAGGCTACGCTTTAAACAAGGTGCACAATTAAACGCTTTTTATCCCTGATAATATCCAAATTGACCCATTCAAAAAGCTTTCAACCTTTGCACACAATGGGCCTAAGACAAAAATGTGCTTACTTGCCTTCCCAAAATAAAACGTGATTCACCAAAGCTTGCATTATAAATCGATCCGCTGGTATTCCAGCAATATGACACTCCTAGCCAAAATCCTGTCACTGCCGGTTAAGGCTTACCGCCTGGCGCTCTCAAGCTATGTGGGCCAAAATTGCCGCTTTCAACCAACATGCAGCGCCTATGCTTTGGAAGCTTTAGAAAAACACGGCGGAATCAAAGGTGGTTACCTCGCAACAAACCGAATATGCCGATGCCACCCTTGGGGCGGATCAGGCATCGACAACGTTCCCTAAAAAATTACTTGCCAAATCCGCTTTGTCTAGATTATTGGGCGATCAAGGCGATGGCGTCGCCCCACGCACGTTGTGCGCTTCTCAAACCTGTTCTGTACGCCGGACATGTTGCAGGAGTATCCAATCGTCTCCTGTCAAAGGAGACAACAATGGACCAAGTTACATCCTTCCAAAATACTAAATTTTTCACATTCGAAAACGGTGAAAAATCCACCCTTCCTTTTACCCAGGTTGAGTATGATGCGCGCCTTGCAGGCCTTCGCAAGATCATGGCGGAAAAAAATATTGAAGCTGTTATCCTAACTTCCATGCAATGCATCGCCTATTATTCTGGCTTCCTCTACTGCGCATTCGGTCGCCCTTATGCCTGCGTCATCACACAAGATCGCGCTACAACAATTTCCGCCAGTATCGATGGTGGTCAACCTGCCCGCCGCTCAGCCTGCGACAATATCATTTACACAGACTGGCAACGTGACAACTATTGGCGTGCGGTAAAAAGCTGTGTAGGCAATGCACGTTATATAGGAATTGAGGGTGACCACCTAACCCTTACCGGCCAGAGCGCTCTGAACACGTTTATTGAACCTGAAGTCCTGGAAGACATTGCTTCCGCATCCATGGCACAGCGTATGGTGAAATCCCCAGCCGAAATCGCGCTCATAAAAGAAGGCGCGCGCATTGCTGACCACGGTGGCTTTGCAATCCGAAATGCAATCAAACTTGGTGCGACTGAAATCGAAATTGCTATGGCGGGCCGTAATGCAATGGAACTCGAAATTGCACGCTCTTTCCCAGACTCCGAAATCCGCGACACATGGGTTTGGTTCCAATCTGGCCTCAACACGGATGGCGCACACAATCCAATTACGACACGTAAACTCAAAAAAGGTGACATCCTGTCCCTTAACACTTTCCCAATGATATCAGCATACTACACTGCACTGGAACGCACTTTATTCATCGACGAACCCGATGCACAATCTCTGAAAATTTGGCAAGCCAACGTGGAGGCGCACGAGCTTGGCCTCTCACTAATCAAACCAGGTGTCACTTGCGCCAGCATCTGTGCGGAAATCAATGAGCTGTTAGCTTCCCACGACTTGCTGCAATACCGCTCCTTTGGCTATGGCCACTCTTTTGGTGTTCTGTCTCACTACTATGGTCGAGAAGCAGGGCTAGAGCTACGCGAAGACATTCAAACTGTGTTGAAACCAGGCCATGTTGTTTCCATGGAACCGATGCTTACGATCCCAGATACCATGGATGGCGCAGGCGGCTATCGCGAACACGATATTCTCATCATCTCAGAGGATTCAGTGGAAAACATCACAAAATTCCCCTACGGACCGGAGTGCAACATCATTTCTGCCTAACAAATTACGCGCTCTTAACAGGTGAGCGCTTTGAAAACCTCTTTAAGCAAAAATTATCCAAACTTTTCGTAGCAACTAGCGTATTTTTTGAAAAAAATCACTTCTTTGCCAATATTCACTCCTACCTTTTTCATTAAGGCAAAATTCAAAATATGTCGCTCATCAATCATCCACATCCAGTCATTAAAATTTAACGTTAGGGTGCCGCCCGGCACTGATAAATCTATTGTGTAGGTCCAATTGAAATTGTCGGCGACTTCAATACCTCTGGCAACACCAAGGACCCCATCCGCGGTGCCCACCCTTGTATCTGAACCTGTTTTTATTAGGGTCCAAACCCGCTGTTCAGTAGTTTGGTCGGCATAAGTAAAATCCACATAATTTTTTATTCAAGACACGTGAACCAACGCTGCCAAAAGTGATGCCCTGCCACCATTTAACCAGACTGCCAGAATTCTTTATCCCATATAAAATGATAATCTTTTTTATCCGCCTTGGTATCACCAAAGGTAATACAGCAAAGAGCATCTTAGTTCACAACTTGAGTTCATCTCGCCAAGCCGTTATTCCCAATCTATGCTTGATATTCTTACTGACATTCATCCTCTTTTCCACGGTGCACCTTCAACGACCGAATACAAAAAGTTGCGCAAACGTATTATTCGTCAAACCCGCGAAGCAGTGGAACAATATGACATGATCGAAAGGGGCGCAAAATGGTTAGTTTGCTTATCGGGCGGCAAAGACAGCTACACCCTGCTGGCTGCCTTGACAGAACTGAAATGGCGCGGCTTGCTGCCTGTAGAAATTTTAGCCTGTAACCTCGATCAAGGGCAGCCAAATTTTCCTGGCAGCGTCTTACCGGAGTTTTTGGAAAAGATGGGCATCGCAAACCGCATCGAATATCAAGACACCTATTCGATAGTCAAAGATAAAGTCCCTGCTGGCCGCACATATTGTGCCATGTGTTCACGTCTTCGCCGAGGAAATCTATACCGTGTGGCGCGTGAAGAGGGCTGTTCGGCAATCGTGTTAGGTCATCACCGTGACGATATTCTTGAAACTTTCATAATGAACCTCTTTCACGGAGGGCGGCTGGCCACTATGCCTCCAAAACTTATTAACGAAGAGGGTGATCTGTTCGTTTATCGTCCGCTTGCTTTTGTGGCTGAAGCCGATTGTGAGAAATTTTCGAAGGCGATGAACTATCCTATAATTCCCTGTGACCTTTGCGGCTCCCAAGATGGCTTGCAGCGTCAGCAAGTGAAACAAATTCTCGATGGCTGGGAAAAGAATAGTCCAGGCCGACGTCAGGTAATGTTTCGTTCTTTAATGAATGCGAGACCATCACACTTGCTTGACACCAACTTGTTTGATTTTTCTGGATTGGCACGAAAAGCGGATACGACTCGCAATTTGAAAAATCACGACATTGGATAAGCTTACGCTTCCCACATTTTGAAAAGAGACTAATACCTGCAACGTTGTTGATTAATTTTACAGCAGATGCACATTTTGATACCACGAAATTATGAAAATATCCCTCCGGCAATTACAGTATTTCCAGGCTTTATGCCGACACGGGCATTTTGGCCATGCAGCAGCGGCATCCAACGTGTCCCAACCTGCTCTTTCGGTAAAAATTCAAGAGCTAGAAACTTTACTTGGCAAATCATTGGTCAACCGCGATATGCGCCCGTTTTGCCCAACGCCGTTTGGATACGAAGTGCTAGCGTCGGCAAATCGCATTCTTGCCGACATCCAAAGCATAGAGGACAGTGCCCGTCAGCATCGCGGGGTTGAGGGGCCATTCCATCTTGGGATCATTCCAACCGTTGCGCCTTACCTTCTGCCGGTCGCGATCCGCTTGATACAAGCGAGCCTGCCCAAACTTGACTTGCAAATTCGCGAAGCAACGACAGATGAATTACTTGATGAAATTAACCATGGGCAGCTTGACGCAGGAATCATTGCCACAGATGTAGCAGCATCAAGCTTAACACAAAGGCCCCTGTTCCAAGACCGTTTTTTGCTAGCTGTGCAAGCCAGCCAATCCAAAGCACTCAACCTGAAAGATGGTGAAATTGTATTCGAGGATATTGCACCTCTTAAATTCCTTCTTCTCGCCGAAGGCCATTGCTTGCGCGACAAAACCAAAAGCTTTTGTAAATACGCCACACAAGAAACACTCAACCAAATTGGTGCTTCAAGCCTACACACACTTGCTGGCCTCGTGGCAGGAGGCTATGGTACGACCCTGCTGCCAGAGATTGCCTTCGCCGATACCGAAGGACGATCAGAGCTAGCGATTTTACAACTTGCCGATCCCAGCCCGGAACGCACCATTTCGTTGGTAATTAAATCACAAAATGAAGCTTCAATGAATATCGCAAAGCTCGAACGAATACTGATCGAAGCCGGCACACAGAAAATTAAAGAAACCCGCGCAAAACTTTCAGCACGGGGTTAACGCACCATTTCACGGCGATCCAACCTTTAAGCCTTGACCTTTCGTGCTCGTTTCTATTGATACTTTCCACGAAATTTCCAATACTTTTCAGGTGGATTATGGACGAGCAGAACAAGAACCTTATCCTCGCAACCGGGCTCAGCATGCTAGTGATTTTGGCGTGGTTCTACTTTTTCCCACCAGAAGAGCCTGTTCAGCCAACCCAAGACACTTCATCGCAAACGATCGATGGTGTGCCAACAGCGCAGTCTGCTGAAGGCACTGCCGCTGCTCCATCCCTTGATGGAAAGCCTGCTGACACACGTTCAGCAGCACTTAGCAAGACCAAACGGATTGAGATTAAAACTAGCCGTGTTGAAGGATCCCTTTCTCTGCTTGGTGGTCGAATCGACGATCTGCGCCTGCTCGACTACAACGTGAAACTCAATGACCCATCCATAAAAGAAACGCTCTTATCTCCCGCTGGTGGGCCAAATGCCTATTACGCGACCTACGGCTGGGCACCAACGGACGCAGCTGATTTCAAATTTATGCCCTCAGCCACAACTCCATGGGAATTGGAGTCAGGAAACACACTGACCATAGCAACGCCCGTGACCCTTCGCTGGGATAATGGCCAAGGCATGGTGTTTCGCCGTGTTATCAGCATCGACAAAAATTTTCTGTTTTCAATCACCCAGTCTGTTGAAAACAAAACTAGTAATGATATCCGCTTACAGCCCTATGGTATTGTTGCTCGCGTAGGCGAACCTGAAACTATCGGCTTTTATATTCTGCACGAAGGCGTAGTGCGCGCTTCTGACGGTGAAATCCAAGAAATCGACTATGATGACATGCCAGGCCAAGCGGCGGACCCATCAGAAGGCGGCAATGTGGACAAAATTAAGGTTGAGCAGAACGGTTGGATTGGATTTACCGATAAATACTGGATGACTGCGCTGATCCCTACACCAGGTACCGGGTTCACATCCGTGTCGAAATATACGGGTGCGACCGACACGTATCAAACGGACATGCGCATGCCAACCATGACAATCGGTGCTGGAACAAAGGTCGAGGCAAAATCAACTCTGTTTGCAGGAGCAAAAGAATGGGATGTAATCAAACGGTACCAAGACGAAATCGGCGTACAACAGTTCGTTGACTCCATTGACTGGGGATGGTTTTTCTTTCTAACCAAACCAATTTTTATAGTTTTACACTGGCTAAACCTGCATATTAATAACATGGGTTGGTCCATTATTGGCCTCACACTTATTATAAAAGCAATCCTCTTCCCTTTGGCCTATAAATCTTACGTTTCTATGGCGCGCATGAAAGAGCTCCAGCCAGAAATGGAAAAACTTAAGGAAAAGCACGGCGAAGACCGCCAAGCCATGCAGCAAGGAATGATGAAGCTCTATAAAGAGAAGAAGGTGAACCCCGCCGCTGGTTGTTTACCAATCCTTTTGCAAATCCCGATTTTCTTCTCACTTTATAAAGTCATATTTGTAACAATTGAACTGCGTCATGCGCCCTTTATATGGTGGTTAACCGACCTGTCTGCACCCGATCCAACATCTTTTCTTAATCTTTTTGGCTTGTTCCCTTGGGCAACTCCAGGACCAGAATCTTTCTTTGCGATCTTCTCAATCGGTGTCTTCCCCATTTTGATGGGCGTCACTATGTGGATGCAACAAAAATTGAACCCGGCTCCAACAGACAAAACTCAAGCACAAATCTTTGCTTGGATGCCGTGGGTATTCATGTTCATGCTGGGCACCTTTGCCTCTGGCCTCGTAGTTTACTGGGTGGCAAACAACACGATAACGTTCATCCAACAGTACACCATCATGCGCTCACAGGGCGTAAAACCAGATATTTTTGGCAACATCATGGGCAGTTTTAAACGGACAAAGGCAGTGGAAAAATGATTGCCATCTCAGAGTTGTATCGCCATCCTGTTAAAGCACATGGCTACGAAGCTCTGTCTGCGGTAACCTTGGCCCAAGGCAAAACTATGCCCTGGGATCGTACTTGGGCCGTTGCTCACGAAATGGCAAAATTTGATGATGCAAACCCCAATTGGGCGCCCTGTGTAAATTTTTCACGTGGAGCCAAAGCACCAGAACTGATGGCCATAAAGGTAACGATGCACGAGGCTGACAACACTATTATTTTCACACATCCATCGCTTGGCTCACTTACAATCAACCCTGATCTCGAGAGCGACGGTGCAAAACTTGTGGCATGGACCAAACCAATCATGCCTCGCGACCGCGCAGCATCTCATCGTATCGTCCGTGCTCCAAATCGCGGGATGACGGACACGCCGTTCCCTTCTATATCAATAAATTCCCATGATTCACTCGCTGCCGTCTCCAACGACGCGGGTGTCGAATTATCGCCTTTACGCTGGCGCGGCAACATCTGGATTAAGGGCACGGCTCCTTGGGATGAATTTAACTGGATCGGCCATTATGCTCGCATAGGCAAAGCACTTCTCAGAATCGTTGAGCCCATCACCCGTTGCCCTGCCACCACTGCAAATCCCGAAACGGGCAAACGTGACGTAGACACGCTGAAAATTCTTTCTGAAACTTATGGGCACAAAGATTTTGGCGTTTACGCGGAAGTAGTAGAAAGCGGTAGGATAAAAGTTGGCGACAAATTGGAGATCCTATAGATGGATATGCAATTCACAATCGCCGAAGAGCCCGATCACGCCAAATCTGAAAAAGGCCGCCTCCTTTTTGCAGGCGGCACAGATTTTCTTAAGGGTGTTGTTAGCATGTCAGGCCTGCCACAGGCAGACCGCATCGAGGTTTGCTTCGCTGGCCGCTCCAATGTAGGAAAATCAAGCCTGATCAATGCCCTAACGGGACGCAAAGCCCTTGCACGCACATCCAATACCCCTGGGCGCACCCAAGAAATAAACTTCTTTAAAATGGGCGAAGAACACTACCTCGTCGATGTGCCCGGCTACGGCTTCGCAAACGCACCGCTACCCATAGTTGAAAAATGGCAGCTGCTGCTGAAATCCTACCTCTCAGGCCGCCCTTCCCTGCGCCGCGTATTTTTATTGATCGACGCCCGCCACGGACCAAAAAAGGTGGATATAGAGATCATGGACATGCTTTCAAAATCTGCTGTCACCTTCCAAGTAGTTATCACAAAATGCGATAAACTCAAAGCAGGTGATCTCGCCAAGATTACACAGCGCACAATAGAATCCATCCGCAAATTTCCAGCCGCATATCCCGAATTAGTGCAAACCTCCTCGGCTAAAAGTGACGGCATTACCACACTCCGCTCAATTGTCGCAGGCATTGTTTAGCGCTACAATTTATTTAACATCTAACCATTTCTTCGTTTACAAACATTAGAAACATTAGAAACATTACGCGACTTCCAAAATAAATCATTTGCAAGCCAACTGCTCCCATGAAAGCAGGTAAAAATGACACAAAACATTCTCATCATCGGCGCAGGCATAATTGGCAGTGCGCTGGCCTATCGCATCGGTCAATCTGGCTGCACAGTTTCGCTGCTCGATCCATCTGAAGTTGGGGGTGCCGCCAGCAGTGCATCATTCGGTTGGATTAATGCATCATACGAAAACCCAAAGCCATATTATTCCCTGCGCCGCTACGCGATGGATGCCTGGAACCGCATTACACCAGACCTGCCCAATCTGCCGTACAACATGAACGGAACACTTTATGCAGATTATTATGGTGTCTCACTTGACACTCTTCACGCCGAACACACGCCTTGGGGCTACCCATTCGAATGGGTCACACATGATCAAATTACCATCCTAGAGCCAAAGCTAACAAAAGTCCCAAAACATGCACTTTACTGCGAGATCGAGGCTCAAGTTATTCCAGACATGGCCGCTAAAGTTTTTCGCCAGCATGCGCAGAACACTACATTTATCAAAACTAGCGCAACAGGCCTTCTCACCAAAGGTGAAACCATCATAGGCGCAAACACAAACGATGGTCCAATTTATGCCGACATAACCATCCTTGCAGCAGGCACTCACTCCCAAGCTCTCGCAGCAACCGCCGAAATCTCTGTTCCACTCCACACGCCCGCTGGCCTTTTAATACATACAAAACCGACCACGCCCCTAATCTCACACACTATCCTCACCGACGGCTTACACATGCAACAGCGCGCAGACGGCACAGTAATCGCCGGGGGCGATTTTGGTGGTGGGTCCATCAACGAGAACCCAAAGTTAGGTTCCAATGAACTCTTTTCTCGTTTGCAAGAAGCATTAGACAGCAACGAACTGGAATTCGGTCATCATACCCTTGGCATCCGCCCGACACCCTCGGATGGTATGCCAATTGTGGGCAGCCCCAAAAATGGTCTGTATGTAACGGTTATGCATTCCGGTGCAACCCTTGCTCCTGGTATCGCTGAGCTTGTTGCAGCCGAAATTGAGACAGGTCACCGGGACGCGCTTCTCGACACATTCCACCCGGATCGCTTTATTTCCTGATGCCACCCAACCTTAAACCGTATGTCCAGTACGACAAAACCAACGCAATGCCGCGGACCTATTTCATCGTGATCTGATCCGGCGGTTACCCTCTAGTAGCGCAATCGCTCGGTTCAAAAGATCCGTCCAGAGCTATCTGCTCCGTGCAGTCGGCTTCGGATGCTAAAACCAAATATTACAAAAAATTTGCCTAACGGCTTACAATCCAATTTGATGCAATCATCCGCTACAAAAATGCAATTCATATCTCAACCCCAGCCACTTGAAATCAAAACAGCCTGTTAAAGCACTCACAATTAAAACGC
>ENA-ORDA01002657-ORDA01002657.1-marine-metagenome-genome-assembly--contig:-NODE-2657-length-13339-cov-6.549088_pt1 | contig 13339 bp, 8 predicted proteins | sample MGYA00237778_ERZ508506 | MGnify/ENA primary metagenome ERZ508506 (study PRJEB26177, sample SAMN06267891) | marine metagenome | isolation source: Monterey Bay, California, USA | place: Pacific...
TAATTCCTTCCTTACCATTTTGTGTTACAATTTCTACGGCATTATATAAATATAATTTTGCCATGGCAATTTGCCCCTCTTGTGCCACTTCACCAAAGCGTTTCGCATTTTTCTCTGCACGCAGTAGGGTAGATTCTGCCATGTATATTTCATTTAAAATATTAGCAGCGGCCATCAATAATTGTTGGTGCTGGTCCAATTCTGTTCCAAATTTTTGGATAGCAGCACCTGCAACCATTAAGAAAACCTTTTTTAATTTTCCAATCATTTCTTTTTCTTCCGCAAACAATTCAGAGTAATCTGGTGTGTCAAAAGAAGGAATGCCCATTAACTCATCTGCAACCGTGGTTGCTGGTCCTAATAAGTCTACATGTCCTTTCATTGCTTTTTTTATCAACATTCCTACAGAAAGCATTTTGTTGATTTCATTGGTTCCTTCGTAAATACGAGAAATTCTTGAATCTCTCCAAGCAGCTTCCATTGGTGTTTCTTCAGAGAATCCCATTCCACCAAAAATTTGAATACCTTCATCTGCACATGCTTGTACATCTTCGGAAACGGTCACTTTTAAAATAGAACATTCTATAGCGTATTCCTCAACTCCTTTTAATTCTGCTTCTTGGTGTGTGTTTCCACTTTCCAAACGCATTGCAATACGATCTTCAATATCCTTTGCTGCTCTATAACTTGCAGCTTCCCCTGCATAGGTGTTTGTTGCCATCTCTGCTAATTTTGCTTTGATAGCTCCAAAATCTGCAATAGGTGTTTTAAATTGTCTTCGTTCAGTGGCATATTTTAAAGCGGTTTCTGTAACTCTTCTTTGAGAATCAATACAGGCTGCTGCCAATTTAATACGACCAACGTTCAATGCATTTACAGCGATTTTAAACCCACCTCCACGAACAGATAACATATTTTCTGCTGGAACTTCGGTATCACTAAAAAATACCTGTCGAGTAGAACTTGCGCGAATTCCTAATTTGTGTTCTTCTTCTCCTAAAGTAATTCCGTTTGCGTTTGCAGGGTCATATTCAACAATAAAACCTGTAATGTTTTTATCATCTTCAATACGAGCAAAAACAATCATCATATTACAGAACCCTGCATTGGAGATCCACATTTTTTGACCATTTATTTTGTATGATTTTCCATCCGCAGAAAGTTCAGCAGTTGTTTTACCAGAGTTTGCATCCGATCCAGCTCCTGGCTCAGTCAAACAATACGCACCCATCCACTCACCAGTTGCTAATTTCGTAACATATTTTTGCTTTTGTTCTTCGGTACCATATAAAGTAATTGGCATAGTACCAATTCCAGTATGTGCACCAAAAGCAGTACTTAAAGATCCATTTCCACTAGAGATGTACTCACATGTAATCATTGTAGATACAAACCCCATACCTAAACCTCCGTATTCTTCAGGGACAGCTACACCTAAAAAACCAAGTTCTCCAGCCTTTTTCATCACCTCTTCTGTTAGCTTGTAATCTTTGGCTTCAAAACGTTCTCTGTGAGCTACAATTTCTCGATCGTTAAATTCTCTAACAGCATCTCTCATCATTACTTGTTCCTCAGTAAAATCTTCAGGAGTAAATACGTCCTCACATTTAGATTCTTTGACTAAAAATTGTCCTCCTCTTAAAATATCTTTTTCTAAAGTTTCCATATTATATTTTTACTTTTATTTTTTAATTTAAAAATTCAAAGATACCTGCTGCACCTTGTCCTGTTCCAACGCACATGGTTACCATTCCATATTTGTTTTTCATATTCCTTTTTCTCATTTCATCAAATAATTGAACAGAAAGTTTTGCTCCAGTACAACCTAATGGGTGTCCTAGGGCAATGGCACCACCATTTACATTGATAATTTCTTTATTTAAATCTAATTCACGAATTACAGCCAATGATTGGGAAGCAAATGCTTCATTCAATTCTATTAGGTCGATATCATTTTGTTTTAAGCCTGCTTGTTTAAGTGCTTTTGGAATTGCAGCTACAGGACCAATTCCCATAATTCTAGGTTCAACACCAGCTGCAGCGTAATTTACCATTCTGGCTATAGGCTCTATGTTTAATTCTTTAACCATGTCTTCACTCATCACCATAACAAAAGCTGCACCATCACTCATTTGAGATGAATTCCCAGCTGTTACACTACCACCAGCAGCAAATACTGCACGTAATTTGGCTAATGCCTCTTTGCTAGTTCCTGCTCTAGGTCCTTCGTCTTTTGTAACGGTATAGGTCTTAGTAGCTTTCTTACCATTAGCATCTAGATAAATTTGGTCTACAGTAATTGGAGCAATTTGTTCTTGAAAACGATTTTCAGCTTGAGCTTTCAATGCTTTCATGTGAGAATGATATGCAAATTCATCTTGGTCTTGTCTGGAAACTTTAAATTGGTTTGCAACCGCTTCAGCGGTATTTCCCATTCCCCAGTAATAATCTTCATGACCTTGTTTTACAGTATTGTAATTTAATTCAGGTTTATAACCAGTCATTGGAACTGCACTCATACTTTCAGCACCACCTGCTATGATACAATCTGCCATTCCAGCTTGTATTTTAGCTGTAGCCATTGCAATTGTTTCTACACCAGACGAGCAAAATCTATTAACGGTTACTCCTGGAACATCTACACTATTTAATCCCATTAGAGAAATTAAACGTGCCATGTTAAGTCCTTGAGACCCTTCAGGCATCGCATTTCCTACAATAACATCATCTATACGTTTAACGTCTAATTCTGGAAGCTCTTTCATCATGTGCTGAATGGTTTCAGCAGCCAATTCATCTGTTCTTTTAAATCTAAACAATCCTTTAGGTGCTTTCCCTACGGCTGTTCTGTATCCTTTTACTATATAAGCTGTTTTCATTTTTTTAGTTTCTTAATGGTTTACCAGTTTTTAACATGTGTTGAATACGTTCTAAAGTTTTTCGCTCTGTTGTTAAACTTAAAAACGCTTCACGTTCAATATCTAAAAGATACTGCTCAGTGACCTTTGTAGGTTCTGATAAATCTCCTCCAGCCATTACATAGGCGAGTTTATTTGCAATTTTCTTGTCATGCTCTGAAATGTAATGACTAGCTTCCATAGAATCTGTTCCTACTAAAAACATTCCCAAAGCTTGTTTACCTAATACAAGTACATCCTTACGAGCAGCTGGCTGAGTATAGCCCGATTCTGCCATTAACAAAGCGTGTTGTTTTGCTTGAGCAATTTGTCTTTCTTTGTTTACAACCACAACATCTTTTCCTTTTTGGAGTAATCCTATATCAAAAGCTTCATATGCTGAGGTAGCTACTTTTGCCATTCCTATAGTTAAGAAGTGTTCTTGTAAAACATTTAATTGAACATCTCCTTTTTGGAATAAATCTGATGCTCTAAGAGCCATCTCTTTAGAACCACCACCACCAGGAATAACACCAACACCAAATTCTACTAAGCCCATGTAAGTTTCTGCTGCTGCAACTACTTTGTCTGCGTGTAACGAGATTTCACATCCACCCCCTAAAGCCATTCCATGAGGAGCAGCAATCGTAGGAATTGAAGAATAACGCATACGCATCATGGTATCTTGAAAGTATTTGATAGCATAATTTAATTCGTCGTATTCTTGTTCAACAGCCATCATAAAAATCATTCCTATGTTGGCTCCAACTGAAAAGTTTGCTGCTTGATTTCCAACAACTAATCCTTGGTAATTTGTTTCTGCTAAATCGATTGCCTTATTGATAGCTGTTAAAACATCAGCACCAATAGTATTCATTTTAGATTGGAATTCTAAATTTAAAATTCCATCACCAATATCTTCAATAACAGCACCAGAATTTTTCCAAACTTCGTTGGTTTTTCTAATATTATCAAGGATGATGAATGAATCTTGTCCAGGTTTTTTAACATGTGATTTTGCAGGAATATCGTAATAGAAAGTGGCGCCTTCTTTTACAGAATAAAAAGAAGTTTCTCCATTAGACAGCATTTCTGTAACCCAGCCAGCAGGTTCTTTTCCCTCGGCTTTCATAATTTCAACTCCTTTGGCTACCCCTATGGCATCCCAAATTTGAAAAGGGCCATGTTCCCATCCAAAACCAGCTCTTAAACCATCATCAATTCTGTACAGTTCGTCAGAAATTTCTGGAATTCTATTTTGAACATAAGCAAACATAGCGGCAAAACTTTTTCTGTAGAATTCACCCGCTTTATCCTTTCCTGCTACCAATACTTTAAATCGATCCGCTACATTGTCTATGGATTTTGTTAGTTCTAAGGTTTCAAATTTTGCAGATTTTTTTGCTCTATATTCTAGTGTGTTTAAATCTAATGATAAAATTTCTCTCTTTCCATTGGCATTTTTAGTCATTTTGTAAAACCCTTGTTTGGTTTTACTTCCCAACCATTTGTTCTCCATCATGGTGTTTACATAGTCAGGAATTACAAACTGATCTCTCATTTCATCATTAGGGCAATTATCTTTAACCCCATTAGCCGTATGAACTAAAGTATCTAGACCTACAACATCAATAGTTCTAAAGGTAGCAGATTTTGGACGCCCAATTACAGGACCTGTTAACTTATCAACTTCTTCGATAGTAAGTCCCATTTCTTTGACAACATGAAATAAACTCATGATTCCAAAGATTCCAATTCTGTTTCCAATAAAGGCTGGTGTGTCTTTTGCTAGAACAGATGTTTTTCCTAAAAACTTATCTCCATACATCATTAAAAAGTCGGTAACTTCTTGGATACATTTTGGACCAGGAACTACCTCAAACAATTTTAAATATCTAGGTGGGTTAAAAAAGTGGGTTACTGCAAAGTGTTTTTGAAAATCTTCACTTCTTCCCTCATTCATAAACTTTATTGGAATACCTGATGTATTCGATGTAATTAAAGTTCCTGGAGTTCTGTATTTTTCAATTTTTTCAAAAACTTGTTGTTTAATATCAAGTCTTTCCACAACTACCTCCATAATCCAATCTACATCTTTAATTTTGTGTAAATCGTCTTCAATATTTCCTGTTTCAATTCTATCAGCAAATTTTTGAGAATAAATAGGAGATGGTTTTGATTTTAATGAAGTCTTTAGTGCTTCATTTACTAATCTGTTTCGAACTACACTGTCTTTTAATGAGAGTCCCTTTGCTTTTTCTTTATCATTAAGTTCTCTTGGAATGATGTCTAGTAATAAAACTTCAACACCAATATTAGCAAAGTGACATGCAATACCGCTTCCCATGATTCCGGAACCTACAATTGCTACTTTTTTAATTCTTCTAGTCATTTGATTTTTGATTTGTTTATACAGCTTTGTTAATGGTATCTTCTTTATATATTAACTTATCTGTTATTAATTTATTTATAGTTGAGGTTACCTTAAAAAAGGCCTCTAATTCTTCTGCGGTTACATGTTGTTTTATAATGTCATTAAATATGATTACTGATTCTTTAGATATTTCTCTCATTTCCTTCCCAAAATCAGTTAGCTTTATGATAACACCTCTTCCATCACTTGGATTTTTCTCTCTAGATATTGCTCCTTTATCTTCCATCGTTTTTAAAATTCGTGAAAGACTAGTTGGCTCCATCCCCATTAATGGGCCCAAAGCGGTAGAAGGTGTTCCTCTTTCATAATCAATATTTAAAAGAACAAAAGCAGTAGCCATGGTACTGTCATGTTTTGCAGCTCTTTCATTATAAAGTTTTGCAACTGCTTGCCAAGTAGCTCTTAATTGATGATCTATAGATTTTTTTTTGTCCATATCGTCAAAGATATAAAAATTTACTATGCATGCATAGTAAATTCATAAAAATTATGCACGCATAGTATTTTTAATAAAAAATTTAATAAAATGATTCATATTTAAAAACTACAAATTATTGTAAAAGAACTAAATTTGTTTAAATCAGTTTAAATACAAAAGTTTGTTGTGTAAAATGTATATTACTAACTAATTGTAATTATCATAAAATGAAGTAGTGTCATGAGTAAAATTTTAGTTATAGAAGATGAAGCAGCTATTAGAAGAGTCTTAATAAAGATTATTTCTGAAGAGAGTGATTCCTATTATCTAGAGGAGGCTGAAAACGGTTTAGATGGTATTGAAAAAATTAAAGATAACGACTATGACTTGGTCTTGTGCGATATAAAAATGCCTAAAATGGATGGAGTAGAGGTGTTAGAAAAAGCAAAAAAAATAAAACCTGAAATTCCTTTTGTAATGATTTCTGGACATGGAGATCTAGATACTGCTGTAAATACCATGCGTTTAGGAGCTTTTGATTACATATCAAAACCACCAGATTTAAATAGATTGCTAAATACAGTTAGAAATGCTTTAGATAGAAAGGTACTAATTGTTGAAAACAAGCGATTAAAAAAGAAGGTTAGTAAAAATTATGAGATGATTGGTGAAAGTGATGCCATTACTCATATAAAAAAATTGATTGAAAAAGTAGCTGCTACGAATGCTCGGGTTTTAATTACTGGTCCAAATGGAACGGGAAAGGAGTTAGTTGCGCATTGGTTACATGAAAAATCTGATCGTTCAAAATCATCTTTAATCGAAGTTAATTGTGCAGCTATACCGTCTGAGCTAATTGAAAGTGAGCTTTTTGGTCATGTAAAAGGAAGTTTTACAGGAGCAAATAAAGATAGAGCAGGTAAATTTGAAGCCGCAAATAATGGAACTATTTTTTTAGATGAAATTGGTGATATGAGCTTATCAGCTCAAGCTAAAGTATTAAGGGCATTACAAGAAAATAAAATTCAAAGAGTAGGGAGTGATCGAGATATTAAAGTAAATGTTAGGATTGTTGCGGCAACAAACAAAGATTTAAAGAAAGAAATTGCAGAGGGAAGGTTTAGAGAAGATTTATATCACAGATTAGCTGTTATTTTAATAAATGTACCAGCTTTAAACGATAGAAGAAAAGACATTCCTCTATTAATAGAGTATTTCACCCAGAAAATTGCTACAGAGCAAGGTATAGTTAAAAAAGAATTTTCTTCAGATGCTATAGCTTTATTACAAGAATATGATTGGACGGGCAATATTAGAGAGTTGAGAAATGTGGTAGAAAGGTTAATAATACTTGGAGAACAAGAGATTTCTCTAGCTGATGTTAAATTATTTGCAAGTAAGTAGTTTCAATTTATTTATCTAAACCTAAGCACAAGATTACCCTAACTACCAAGTCTTAATATTTTCATTAACTTGTGTTTTTGATTAATTTCTCTTTATGTTAGAAAATAAAATTCATTATCGGACTTGTAATTTATGTGAAGCAATGTGTGGTTTAAAGATCACATACAAAGAAAAAAAAGTCATTTCAATTGTTGGTGACAAAAAAGATCCCTTAAGTAAAGGTTACATCTGTCCTAAGTCCCAAGCATTAAAAGATTTGTATGAAGATTCAGATCGGTTAAAAACACCAATTAGGAGATCAGAAAATGGATGGGAAAAAATTTCTTGGATAGAGGCTTTTGATGAAATTGAACATCAAATAAAGAAAATTCAAGAAAAATATTGTAACGATGCAGTTGCTACTTATCAAGGAAATCCTAACGTTCACAATCTAGGAGCAATGCTATATGGAGGTCCATTTTTAAAAAGTTTAAAGACTAAGCAAAAATATTCTGCTACTTCTGCAGATCAATTACCTCATCATGTCGCTTCTTTAAAAATGTTTGGACATCAAATGTTAATTCCAATTCCTGACATAGAAAGAACAGATTATTTATTGATATTAGGAGCTAATCCAGGAGCCTCTAATGGAAGTTTATTAACAGCACCAGGATTTTCTCAAAAAATAAAAAATATTCAGAAAAGAGGTGGTGAGGTCATAAATATTGATCCAAGATACACCGAGACTTCTAAAATTTCTAGTAATCACTTTTTTATAAATCCAGGTAAAGATGCTCTTTTATTATTGTCTTTATTACATGTGATTTTTGAGCAAGGGATAAATGAAAAGACACATCTTTCCAATCATTTAAAAGGGCTAAGTGAAATTAAAGAAATTGTTAAAAAATATCCGCCACAAAAAACAGCTTCTATAATTGGTATAAATGGTTTTGAGATTCAGAAAATTGCAAAAGATTTTATGAAATCTGAAACTGCAGTTTGTTATGGAAGAATGGGGGTTTCCACACAAGAATTTGGTGGTATTTGTCAATGGCTAATTAATGTCATAAATATTGTTACAAACAATATGGATAAAGTTGGGGGAGCAATGTTTACTAAGCCAGCCATTGATTTGGTATTTATGACAGGGATGCAAGGTAAGGTTGGTAATTTTGATAGATATCGAAGTAGAGTTCATGACTTACCAGAGTATTCAGGAGAATTACCTGTAGCTACTCTTGCAGACGAAATGTTAGTAAAAGGTGAGGGACAAATTAAAATGTTAATTTGTACTGCAGGAAATCCAGTCTTATCAACACCCAATGGTAAAAAGTTAGAAAAGGCTTTAGAGCAGCTAGACTACATGGTTTCAATTGATATTTATTTAAATGAAACAAGTAAATATGCAAATATTATATTGCCTTCTACGAATGGATTAGAAACACAACATTATGATTTGGTTTTTCACCAGTTAGCCATTAGAAATACCGCAAAACTATCTGAAGTTTTATTTGAGAAAGATGATAATCAAAAACATGATTGGCAAATACTAAACGAATTAACTGAAAGAATAACAGGGAAAAAGAATTCTTTAACACCAGAAAAGATGTTAGATAGTATGTTTCAATTCTCTTCATATAAAGATGCAAATTTGTCTGTTAAAAAGTTAAGAGATAATCCTAGTGGTATAGATTTAGGGGCTTTACAGCCACACTTAACGAAAAGAATTTTCACTACAGATAAAAAAATTAATATTTCACCAAAATTTTTTATTGATGATTTAAAAAGATTAAATCAAGAGTTGTTTAATGTTGTAGATGAAGATAAAATTAACTTCCCTTTTGCTTTGATAGGGAGGAGGCATTTAAGAAATAATAATTCTTGGATGCATAATTCTGAGTTGCTAATGAAAGGCAAAAATAGATGTACTGTACTTATGAGCTCCAAAGACGCAAAAAATCTTTCAATAACAAATCACCAACAAATTAGAATAATATCTAATGTGGGTAGTATAGAATTGCCAGTTGAAATTAGTGATGAAATGAAGGAGGGTGTATTAAGTATTCCACATGGTTTTGGACACAATAGAGAGGGAACTAAAATAAAATTAGCAGAAGAAAATGCTGGAGAAAGTATTAATGATTTAACTGATGATCATAAGATAGATAGGCTTACGGGTAATGCTAATTTTAGTGGCACTAGAGTAAAAGTAAGATTATAAAAAAAGCTCTTTGAAAAATAGATTTCAAAGAGCTTTAAATTTTAATTTACGCTAAATCAAAACGATCTAAGTTCATTACTTTAGTCCATGCTGCTATAAAATCATTTACAAAACGCTCCTCACCATCATCTGAAGCATATACTTCACAAACAGCTCTAAGTTCTGTGTTAGATCCAAATATTAAATCTGCACGAGTTCCAGTAAAGTGAATTTTACCTGTGTTACGATCTTTTCCTTCAAACAATGTATCGTCTGAAGAGGTTGCACTCCATGAATAAGATAGATCTAAAACATTTTTAAAGAAATCATTGGTCAATTTGCCAGCGTTTTCTGTAAAAACTCCATGATTAGAGTTGTCATAATTAGCTCCTAATACTCTTAAGCCTCCCACAAGAGCAGTCATTTCAGGAATGGAAAGCGTAAGTAGATTAGCTCTGTCTATTAATAAGTTTTCAGCTGCAATATTTAAACCGGATTTCATATAATTTCTAAATCCGTCTGCTAAAGGCTCTAAATGACTGAAAGATTCTACATCAGTTTGTTCTTGTGAAGCGTCTCCTCTTCCTCCTATAAAGTCTAGAGAAATATTTCGACCAGCATCTTTAGCGGCTTTTTCGATTCCAGTATTACCGCCTAAAATTATAAGATCTGATATAGAAACTTCTTTACTAAATTTTTGCTGAATTTCTTTATATGCATCTAAAACTTTATTTAGTTCATAAGGATTGTTTACAGCCCAACTTCTTTGTGGCTCTAAACAAATTCTACCTCCATTTGCACCACCTCTTTTGTCTGATCCTCTGAAGGTTGATGCAGAAGCCCATGCTGTTGTAACTAATTGAGCAGTGGTTAAATTAGCTTCTGAAATTAATTCTTTCAAATTTTTAAAATCTGAGTCACTTAAAGAATAGTTAACTTTCGGAATAGGGTCTTGCCAAACTAACTCTTCCTGAGGAACTTCAGGGCCTAGATATCGTTGAATAGGTCCCATATCCCTATGTGTTAACTTAAACCAAGCTCTGGCAAAAGCGTCTTCGAAAGCTTTGTGGTCTTTATGAAAACGTTTAGAAATTTCTAAATAACTAGGATCCATCTTTAAAGCCATATCTGCAGTAGACATCATTAAAGCTTGAGTACCATTTGCATCTCCAGCTTTTGGAGCTTTTTTTGCATTAGAGTCTTTGGTTGGAGTCCATTGGTGAGCTCCAGCAGGGCTTTTTGTTAGTTCCCAATCGTAATTTAATAAAACTTCAAAATATTCGTCATCCCATTGTGTTGGATTAGGAGTCCAAGCACCCTCTAAACCACTTGTAATAGTATCATCTAAGACACCACTCTGATAAGTGTTTTTCCACCCTGTGCTCATTTCTTGAATAGAAGCTCCATGTGGTTCTGCACCTACATATGTATCAGGATCAGCTGCACCATGAGCTTTACCAAAAGTATGACCACCTGCAACTAAGGCTACAGTTTCTTCATCATTCATTGCCATCCTTCCAAAAGTAATTCTAATATCATGAGCTGATTTTAGTGGATCTGGAACACCATTTGGTCCTTCGGGGTTTACATAAATTAATCCCATGTGCACAGCTCCCAAATGACCTTCTAAGTCTCCGTCACTAGTGTCATATCTATCGTCATTATCCAACCATCCAGTTTCAGAACCCCAATAAATATCTTGTTCTGGCTCCCAGACATCTTCTCTTCCGCCCGCAAATCCAAAAGTTTTAAAACCCATAGATTCCAAAGCACAATTTCCTGCTAAAACCATTAGGTCTGCCCAAGAAATTTTATTTCCATATTTCTTTTTAACTGGCCATAATAGTAAGCGAGCCTTATCAAGATTCCCATTGTCTGGCCAACTATTAAGTGGAGCAAAACGATGTGTTCCCGAAGAAGCGCCCCCTCGACCATCGCCAACCCTGTAGGTTCCTGCACTGTGCCAAGCCATACGAATCATAAAAGGACCGTAATGACCATAATCTGCAGGCCACCAATCTTGTGAGTCTGTCATTAAATTGACAACATCTTGTTTTAATTCATTGTAATTAATACTATTGAATGCTTGAGAATAATCAAAATCTTCTCCCATAGGATTTGATTTTGATGCATTTTGACGTAAAATATTTAACTTTAATTCATTTGGCCACCAATCTCTATTACTTGTTCCGGCACCAGCGGTCTTCTTTTGAGCGCCACTCATAAATGGACATTTATTGATGTCTCCAGTGTTGTTGTGTTCCATGGTTTTTAATAATTTTCTTTAAATAAGGAATTCAAATTTACGGACAATCTTTTAATAATTTTTATCTATATTTCCTATTTAATTATAGTTTGTGACTATTGCTTTAAAACAATAAAAAATTAGCGAGAACTTTAGGTTTTTTTAACTATTCATTTTTTTGATAATTTCTCTTAAACGCAATTTCTGTTGTTTTTTTTGCTTAGTAATTTTTGAAACCTTTTGTTTAATTAGTTTAGTGTGCTTCGCCTTATTTACTGTATTTTTTGCTTTTCCTTTTTTAGGCATTTGATATATTTTTGACTATTTGAGTGCTATTTTGTTGAATGTCTTTGAGGTTTTAAATGATTGTATTCTCCTCCAATTTTTATTCATAAAAAGATGTATGATTTTTAGATATTTTTAGTTAAAATTCTTTACTTTTAAGGGATAAAAATAACCTTTTTATTTATGGAATTAAAGTTGTTAAAACCCATTGTTTTTTTTGATTTAGAAACTACTGGAATTAATATAGGAAACGATAGAATTGTTGAGATTTCAATGCTTAAAATCTTTCCTAACGGAAATAAAGAAAGCAATACATGGTTGGTGAATCCAGAAATAGAAATTCCAGCTGAAACTAGTGCAATTCATGGGATTACCAATGAAAGAGTAGTTACAGAGCCAACATTTAAAGAATTAGCACAGACGGTTTATGATATGATTTCTGATGCTGATTTGGCAGGCTTTAACTCCAATCGTTTCGATATTCCATTATTGGCAGAAGAATTCTTGAGAGCAGGTTTAGATTTTGATATGAAGGGTAGAAAGGCGATAGATGTACAAGTAATTTTTCATAAAAAAGAGCAGAGGACACTTAGCGCTGGTTATAAATTCTACTGTGATAAAATATTAGAGGACGCGCATTCTGCCGAAGCAGATACTAAGGCAACTTATGAGATACTTAAGGCTCAGCTTGATAGATATGATGATATCGAAAACTCTGTAGAAGCTTTAAGTAGCTTCTCTACGCATTCTAAAAGAGCAGATTTTGCCGGATTTATCTTATTTAATGAAGAGGAACAAGAAATTTTTTCTTTTGGAAAATACAAAGGAAGAACAGTAGAAGATGTTTTTAAAGAGAACCCAGGGTACAATGCTTGGATTCAAAATGCAGATTTTCCATTGTATACCAAAAAAGTGTTAAAAGCAATTAAAGAAAGAATGTCTGTTTCTAAAAAAGGAATGTCTGATTCAGACAAACTTCAAGCATTACAGCAGAAATTTAATTTACGTTAAAAAATATGTTTGTAAAGTTCGAAAATTTACCAATGCATTCAAGAGTTTGGATTTATCAATCTGACAGAAAGTTTACAACTCAAGAAGAAGAGTTTATTTCAGAAAAAGCAATTTTATTTATAGATCAATGGACTAAACATGGTGCTGACTTACAGGGTTCTTTTGAAATTAAATACAATCAGTTTTTAGTATTGGCTGTAGATGAGGGTTTTAATAATGTTTCTGGTTGTTCTATAGATTCTTCTGTTCGTTTTGTTCAAGAAATAGAGAAATTATTAAGGGTAGACATGATGAATAAAATGAATATATCCTATAGAGAAGGGGAGTCCATTACTAGTGTTAAAATGACTATTTTTAAAGAATATGTTAAAACACAAAAGATAACTTCAAAAACTATTGTTTTTAATAATATGGTTTCAACAAAACAAGATTTCAAAACTCTTTGGGAGGTTCCTCTGATAAAAAG
>ENA-ORDA01002667-ORDA01002667.1-marine-metagenome-genome-assembly--contig:-NODE-2667-length-13314-cov-2.709677_pt1 | contig 13314 bp, 11 predicted proteins | sample MGYA00237778_ERZ508506 | MGnify/ENA primary metagenome ERZ508506 (study PRJEB26177, sample SAMN06267891) | marine metagenome | isolation source: Monterey Bay, California, USA | place: Pacific...
GAAACACTTGGCGTGCAATGTCTTTAACCGCGACCCCAATACCAACACGAAAGAACCCCTAAAAATCGAGCGCACCAGCGGCTTAGCCTGTCATCGGATTGGTGACCACCTTCCCAGTTGCCGTTACCCACACTGCCCTCGGTTGCTTTAAATCGTTACGCAAAATAGCGCATGCTATAGCAGGTCGTTAAACTCAACCGGCGCTACCGGCCCGTCAGCGCCTCAACTACAACCAATCTAGGTCCCGATACCATGCTGATCACCAAACCCGCTTATTTTACCCGCGCCCTTGCCAGTTTTGGTCTCGCGGCAATTAGCCTGCTGCCCGCGCCGACTCTTGCCAGCGCCACGCCTGATCCCCAAGCGCTTTCAGACACCGTTCGGGTCTTGGCGTCGGACGCCTTTGGCGGCCGGGCGCCAGGCACAGCGTACGAGGCAAAAACCATCGCCTATCTCGTCGAACGATTTGAAGCCCTAGGCCTGACGCCGGGTGGTGAGAATGGCGATTGGACCCAAAAGATCGTACTCAACCATACCCAGTTGCAGCAAAATCCACAGATTCAGTTTCAGCAAGACGCGCAAAGCCAGCGCCTCGCGCAAGGCCAAGACCTGGAGATCAGCACGGTTCTGGCCACCGATGCCATTAATATTGATGCCGCGCCCATCGTGTTTGTTGGTTACGGCGCCAACGCGCCCGAGCGGGACTGGGATGATTTTGGCGATATTGATCTCACCGGTAAGGTCGCTGTTTTTTTGGTGAACGACCCCGACTTTGAAGCCTTATCCACTGACGCGGTTGCTGGGCGGTTCGGCGGGAAACGCATGACCTACTATGGCCGCTGGACCTATAAGTTCGAAGAAGCGGCTCGCCGCGGGGCACTGGCGGCGCTCGTCATCCATGAAACTGCCGGCGCGGGTTATGGTTGGCAGGTTGCGGCCTCCTCCCCCGGCGAGAACTACGCGATCGCACTTGCAAAGCATGCCCCTCAACCCCTATCGCTTCAGGGTTGGCTCCATCTCGATGCGGCTAAAGACTTGTTCCGCCAAGCCGGTCGTCGTTTTGAGACAGAGAAACGACTGGCCCAATCGTCAGATTTTAAGGCCTTCGAGCTTCAAGGCGTGACCTTCAATACAGCGATCTCGGTTAACCACGAGCAGATTCAAAGCAGCAACGTTCTCGCGCTCTTGCCAGGGACCAGCCAAAAAGCAGAATACCTTATGGTCTCATCTCATTGGGACGCCTATGGCCAGGGCGCACCGGACGTTCAAGGCCGCACGGTACGCCCTGGCGCCAATGATGATGCACTCGGCACCGCGGGGGTCATAGAACTGGCGAGAATTCTAGCCGCTGGCCCGCCGCTCGCAAGAAGTATCATCTTCGCCGTCTGGACCGCAGAAGAAAGTGGCTTATTGGGCTCGACTGCCTATGCGCAAAATCCGCTATTCCCAATCGAACAAACGGCGCTCAACCTCACCCTCGACATTCTACAAACCGCTGGCCCGGCGCGCGATGTCATCCTAGTGGGTGAAGGCCAGAGTGATTTAGAAGGCGACCTTGCCCGTGCAGCCGCCCGTCAAGGCCGCGTCGTAACCCCTGAGAACTTGCCGGAAAATGGATTATTCTTTCGAGCCGATCACTTCTCGATGGCTCGCGCCGGCGTGCCGGTCTTGCTGCTGATGGGCATTGCTGGTGGCGCGGATCTGGTGACCGGCGGCCGGGCAGCAGGGGACCAATGGATTAAAGACTATATCGGCAATTGCTATCACCAAACCTGCGATGCCTGGGACCCAGGCTGGGACCTTCGCGGGGCAGCCCAAGATATCGAGCTCTTTCAGATGATTTTGCAAGATTTGGGGAATTCGACCCGTTGGCCGCAGTGGCAGGACGGATCCGAATTCAAAGCCATTCGCGAGCAATCACAAGTCACACGGACGGACTCCGGGTCATTGCCTTAAGCCTAACGCGGTCTTTTTTTCACGGCAGGCTGGTCTCAACGGCGGCAGGCCTCGACGCGCCACTTAACACCATAAGATGGCTTTCACTCAAGACCAAACTGCAGCGCTTACAAGGCGACAACGTCAAACCATCTTGAACGTTATCGCCCTTTCAGCCGAAAGTTATCCCACGCTCAACCGAGCACAGGTCCGACTCAGATCGGATCTGCAATTTTCAGCAATTGTTTGCCCAGGTTCTGACCGGTAAACAATCGCTGCAGCGTGTCGGGAATCTGATCAAAGCCTTCTTGCAAGTCGACCTGGAACTTCAGGTCGCCTGCCTGAATCCAGGCCAACAGTTGCTCAATGGCTTCGCCCGCACGCGGCATATAATCCAAGACAATAAAGCCTTCCATGCGCGCTCGCAGCGTGATCAGATTCATCAGATTGGCCGGGCCAGGCGCAGGCTCGGTTGCGTTGTAACCCGAAATGCCGCCGCACAAAACGATGCGCGCCTTGAGGTTCATATGATTCAAGGCCGCTTCTAAGATATCACCGCCAACATTATCGAAAAACACGTCAAACTTATCAGGACAGGTCGCCTTGATTTGCCCATCAACATCGCCGGCCTTGTAATCGATAACCGCATCAAACCCTGCTTCTTCTTTAAGCCATGCGCATTTTTCAGGCCCCCCGGCGATACCAACTACACGGCACCCCTTAATCTTCGCAATCTGACCGGCAACCGAACCGGTTGCGCCCGCAGCCCCGGAAATCAATACCGTTTCGCCCGCCTTCGGCATGCCTAAATCCAATAGACCAAAATAGGCCGTGAGCCCAGTGATCCCAAGCACCGACAGCATCATTTCGGGGGGCACACCCGCAGGCAATTTCGTAAGCCCCATGGGCCCTTGATCTGGCGCCGCAACCACGAAGTCCTGCCAGCCTCCGGTTGTCTGAACGATGTCACCGACCTCAAAATCCGCATGCTGCGATACCATCACCTGGCCCACCGAACCCGCGCGCATCGGCGCTCCGATGGCCACCGGCGGCAAATAGCTCGGTCGATCGACCATCCAGCCGCGCTGGGTTGGATCGAAGGACAAAAATAAATTTCGGACAAGCACTTCACCCTCACCCGCCTCAGGAATAGGCGTTTCGGCATAATCAAAATTCTCTCGGGTCACCATGCCTTCGGGTCGTTTTGACAACAGCCATTGACGATTAATATTCATGCTTTCTCTCCTGTTTTCTGTTTTTGTTAAACCCTTCGCTTTAGCCTTAGGATCCGTTCTTAACCTAATTGAACCGCGTCAATGGACGCACCTTCATCTACGGCCAATGGCAGGGAGCGCAAGCGCTGCCCTGTTGCGCGATACACCGCATTCGCAACCGCAGGTGCGATAGGCGGCAAGCCCGGCTCACCGACGCCCGTTGGCTTATCCTCACTTTCAACAATCACGACCTCGACGCTTGGCGCGTCCGACATCCTCAAAATAGGGTAGTCGTGAAAATTGCTTTCTACCACGGCTCCGTTTTTGATCTCATGATGACCGTGCAAGGCCGCCGTTAAACCAAACATGATCGCGCCTTCCATTTGCGCTCGGACGATATCTGGATTCACCGCGATCCCGCAGTTCACAACGCACAACACGCGATGCACCCGGATCTTACCGGCATCAACCGACACCTCAGCCACTTGCGCGACATCGGTTAAAAACGAGTGATGTGCCGCAAAGCCTAGATAGCGCCCCGGCGCCGGGGTCATCGCTTCCATCGCTTTGCCTGCAACGCGAATGACATGCTGCAACCTAGGATTGTTCTCAGTGTTTTTAATTCGAAAAGCAACCGCATCTTCGCCGGCGGCAATTGCCAGCTCATCTATCATCGATTCTTTCGCGAACGCGGTGTAAGAATGACCTACCGAACGCCAAAAAGTTAAGGGTAGCCCGTGGTCAATCGTACTGTGGGTTACCCGTGTATTGGGCTGGTCATAATCCTCATAAAGGCCTTCAAGACTCGACGGATCCGCAACCCAGCCATTGAACGCGCCTTCCGCTAGGCCCACCGTCCAGCCGATCAAACCGTCGCCAAGGCCAGGAAACAAAGCAGGCATCATATTCTTAATGGTCTCGGGAGAGATATTGCCGCCAACCCGCTTTGCGTCCCAGGCTGTGATTTTCCCGGATTCAGAAAGGCCTGCACGCAGGCGCATGAGTGATGCTGGCCGGTACAGACCATTTTTAAGATCGTCCTCCCGAGACCACAACAGCTTGATCGTTTTTTCCGTTGCAACCGCCACCTGAGTGGCTTCTATTATATGGGTCAGTGTACCCCGACGACCAAAACTTCCGCCCAAATAGGTTTGGTGAACGCGAACCTGCTCTGGTGCAAGGCCTGCAAACCGGGCGACCAAACCTTGGGCTCCAGATGGCCCTTGAGTACCGGACCAAACATCGGCTTCCCCATTTTGAACGCGCACCACGGCATTCATTGGCTCCATGGGCGCATGCGACAAATAGGGCGTCCAGTATTCTGCCTCGAGCACTTGGTTGGCCGCCGTCAAGGCGCCATCAACATCGCCCTCATCGGTTGCCGAAACCGTATCAAATGCAGCGAGAGCGGCTTGATAGTCCGCACGAATCTCTGCAGAACTCAGTTTGGATAACGCAACCGTTTCCCACTCAACAGCTAAAGTCTCCGCGGCGGTCTTCGCCTGCCAATATTGTTCAGCAACCACGGCAACGCCACTGCCTATTTCAATAACATCTGTAACACCCGGCATTGCTAAGGTTTTGCTGGCATCAAAAGAAACAAGCTTGGCGCCGGCCACGGGCGAGCGTTTCACCACGGCGTGGTGCATATCCGGCAGATCAACGTCGATTCCGAAGACCGCGCTGCCGTTTGATTTCGCGAGCGCATCGACCCGAGTGGATTCCCGACCGATGTAGCGAAAGGCACTCTGCGGCTTGAGGGGCGCCTCGGTGGGTGCGATCAAGCCCGCGGCCGTTTGGACAAACTGCCCATACGGATAACGCTTATCCGCCACGATAATGTGGCCGTCCTCGGTGCTCATCGCATCCCGCGTCACGCCTAGATCCAGCGCTGCCGCAGACAACAACAGCGCCCGAGTGTTGGCGCCAACTTGGCGTAGCGGCTCATAATGCGCATTGATCGCATTACTGCCGCCAGTTGCTTGAACCCCCATGCCTGGGTTGTTGTAATCCTCATGCACCCCGGCGAGTAGGATCTCCATATTGAGGGGGTCATAATCCAGCTCCTCACCGACAAGTGTTGACAGACCCGTGGTCACGCCCTGCCCCATCTCGTCTCGGGCGGTATAAAACTTGACCGTGTTGTCCGGCAGTATCTGCAAGAACGCATTGGGCACAAAGCCGCCTTCGGACAACTCAATGGGCAGCGGCCCCGGTGTCGAGCATCCGGTCAAAGAAAAACCAATCACGACCCCGCCGCCTAAGACCGCCGTGGCTTTTAAAAATCCTCGGCGCGAAACATTTTCAATCTTCATAGGTTACGCCCCCTGCGCTAGGGCAGCATTTCGAAACAGCGGTTGGGCGGAACTCGCCGCAAGGACTGCTTTTTTAATGCGTAGGTAACAGCCACACCGACAAATATTGCCAGACAACGCCGTATCAATTTCAGACTCAGTTGGGTTCGGGTTCTCATCGAGCAGTGCCGCAGCCGTCATAATTTGACCCGACTGACAGTAGCCGCACTGGGGCACTGAGTGTTCAATCCAGGCGTTTTGCAGGGCGTGCAGCGCGCCGTCCTGGCCTAGACCTTCAATAGTCGTCACTGATTGTCCCGCGACGGCTGCAACCGGCAGGATGCAGGTGCGTACGGCCTTGCCATCAACCTGCATGGTGCAAGCACCACACAACCCAGCCCCGCATCCGAACTTTGAGCCCTTCAGCTTGAAGCTATCGCGAATCACCCATAACAACGGGGTGCTTGGATCATCCTCGCAGCTTACCGTCACGCCGTTCAATTCAAACTCGATCATCGTCTTTCCTTTGGTTAAATTTGTACCCCGCCTGGCAACTCAACACGACGCTTTTCATCCGGTTTTACACGCGGCTTTAAAAGCCTGATTCCAACGTCGGCCAAAATTGGCAAGGCATTTTCAAGGCAATTTATTTTGAATTTTAAACCTGTCGCCACAGGCTCTAGCATCGGCTTACTCGGCAAGGTTGGTCCTTATCGACTGCACAAAGACCGACCCAAAAGGCGTCAAAGGCCCATCAACGCGGGTTGCTGCTGCGGCGCGCTGAGTTTAACACGCGACTAAGGCCGACGGTTATGGCGCCGCAGTATCGGACAGAATCGTTAACATATCCTGGACCAATATGTCTGGATGCAGGAACGAGACCGAGTACACTTCCCTGAGATTCTGTTGCTCGTCAATTAAATATACGCGCAACAAATGCGATAAACTTCCGACAGGTTTTCCATTACTATCAATATCTTGTATAACAAACTGATTGTAGGATTTTAATATCCTTTCAAGCTCGGCATCACTGGGCGTCGTCAAAAACCGCCAGTTCTGAGCCTGCTCTGCCTCAAATCGCGCCGCATACTTGCGCAGCATTTCGGGGGTATCATTGAGACGATCAAAACTGAGAGACAGAAGCTGTACTCGCTCATTCAAACGCGGGTCTTTGGCCAATCGCTGCATGACGCGGTTGAGCACATAACTCGCCAGTGGGCAGCCATTCACATCGCTACACGAGGCATACATGAAGCTCAGCAGGGTCACCTTGTCCGCCATGAGGGCCTTTAAGGTCGTTTGCTGGCCCCGGCTATCGATCACTAGGCCATCACTGGCTCGGCCAATAACCGGCCGCGCGTAACTGCCTACCGCCGGCAATTCGAAACCCAACGGACCGTAGCCTGGCGCCAGGGGCGCGTCAGGGGCAGCCTTGTGGTGCGCAACCGCCGGCGTTTGTGTTCCGAGCGAATGATGCGGCGCCGCCCAAGTGGACGTTGCAAGCAAACACCCTACCCAGCACAGTCCTTGCCCGGCCATTTTCACCAACAACTTCATCAGATTCGCTTACTCTAGCCCGGCAAACTTGCTGGGTTGCGGTGGTGCGGTCATCCCATACAGCGAATACGCACCAAAGCGCATCTGGTGCGGATAACCCAGCCCTTCGGCAATAAAATCGATGGTGAGTTTGTGCTCAAGCTTGCCGCCTTGATAGTCGTAAATCTTGAAGTACTGCAGGTCTTTACCCGTCGAGACCGTTTTGTCCCAATTCGCAAGCAGTGACGAGGTGTAATATAGACGCTTGCCATCCCAACTTTGCGACACCATATTAACCTGCTCTCCGATTGAGGTTTCGCTCTTGAGTTTTGGTGAAAACGGATCCGAAATATCAAACAACCGCGTCATCCCATCGTTCCAGGTATTGACCCAAAGCGAGCCATCATCGGCTGAAATCGAGATGTCCACCGGCAGCGGCACCTTCGAGGCGTCGGCAATATCTGCAACTTTCTTGGCATGCCAATCGTTGTCTTGCTCGTAGATCAACCAAATTTCGGAAGTTAATGCCGTGGTCGTAAAGCAATAGTTGTTATTCGAACCCCAAGCGCACCGAATTTCGAGCGGAGCACCCGGCACGTCTAAGATTTTTTTCGGCTTACGAGTATGCAAATCCCAAACGACGACCGTGTTACCAAAGTTGCTCATGGCCTCGGGGCTCGACATCATCTCACCCAGATTCATCATGTAATTGTTCAACCCCGTAAACGACGAGGTTAGTAATACGTTGCGCCGCGGCAAAGCCCGAACATCGTAACCATAGCCGTCGGCAAACTGCCCGGACTTTTCAGCCCCGTTCAATTCGCCATCCTTTGGCATCCAATGCGTTGTGATGTAATCGCCGGCATTCGTATATTCCACAAGCCCGGTCACCCCACCGTGATCCGTCTCATTGGATAACCCTGTGATTAAAATCCGTCCGGGTAACGCGTAGGAGGTGTGTGGCCCCACCACACCGCCAGATTTGGCGACAAAGTTATCAATCGTGCGGTGCAAACTCGGTTTTGCTGGATCGGTATGCACATCAAAGATAAAGATTTTGCTGCTTGCTAAACCGCTGGCCCAAAGATACCGACGATCATCGGTTAACCCAGAATGGTGCGCCTCGTTCCTGCCGCCAACCGATAGGGAACTCACCACTTCGCCATATTGTTCAGAATTTGGGTTCACCGATACGGTTACCAGCTTGTCTTGCTCATCGCCCAGGCCTTCTATACCCAGCGTCCAGATATAAACAAAATCTTCCTGACCCACAATTTTTGCCATATAAGGCGACATACACGTCTCGTCCGCCATCGCAAATTGCGGCAACAAAACGGTTAAAACCACGGCTAGCCACTTTTTCATCGATCCTCTCCTTCCTTGCCGAGCCAGATTGGCAGGCGCTCTGTTTACTCCGTCGTCAGAGCTTACCGCAATCTAAGCCAGTGCGGGACCCGACAATAGCGCTTTTTCTATAACCTTGGGTTATAAAGAAAGCGCAAAAAACCCGCTTCGAACTTGCTGAGCCAAAGCGCGACCCAGGCCAGATTCCATCTGAATTCCTATGCTATCCTCAATCCGACCTTAACCAACCAGCACGCCATGACCACACTCGACTACAGCATTGTTACGGGCTATCTACTGATGATGCTCGCCCTTGGCGTTTATGCCCAGTTTCAACAACGCAATACCGAGGATTATTACGTTGGCGGTCGCCGACTGGGCACCCTGTCGATTGCGGTGCTTTGGATGGCCTCTTGGGTCGGGGGCGCCTCCGTCATCGGCAGCGCCGGGCGCGCCCACAACCTCGGCATCAGCGCAGTTTGGTATTGTCTGGCGCTCGCGATCGGCTGCTTTATTTTCGCGGCGTTCTTCGCCGCGAAGGTGAAGCGACTCGGCGATGTTGGGCAATACCTAACCTATCCAGACCTGATCGAGGATCGCTTTGACGGCAGAACGCGGCTGATTGCCACCCTCACAACGGCCCTATCCTTTATCGCCTTCGCCGCGGGTCAGCTTGCAGCGTCTGCAACCATTATCGAAGTTATCTTTGGCTGGTCATTTGCGCAAAGCTTGCTCCTGGCCACGAGCATCGTGGTTGCTTACACCGCAATCGGCGGCTTTCTGGCCATCACCTATACCGATTGGTTGCAGATCATCCTGCTGGTCCTAGGCGTTGTCGTGATTGGTCTGCCGATTGCGATCTTGAATGGTGGCACACCCGACAACCTGCTGAGTAATTTACCCCCAGAACGCTTTGACCTCGGGGCCTGGGGGTGGCCTGCGATTATTGCACTGGTGGTTTCGATTAGTATGAGCTTTATCGTCTCCATGGACAGTTTCACCCGCAGTTATGCGGCAGCGAGCCCAAGCGCGGCGCGCAATGGCCCGTTTCTGGCCGTTATCTTGATCATCATCATTGGTGGCGCCGCGACCTGGATCGGCTTGACAGCCGGCTTACTGTTTCCGGACGTTGCCAGTGGCGACAATGTGCTACCGCTATTTATTGAGCAGCTCTTCCCAACCGGTCTGAAGGGGCTGGTGTTGGTGGGCTTGTTGGCAGCCGTCATGTCAACGGCTGATATCTGTATTTTGACTGTCTCGGCCAACACCACCCATGACGTTTATCAGCGCTTTGTGAATCCCGCAGCATCAGAACAACAGCTTTTTAAAATCAGCATTGCCGCTTCTGCCTTGATTGGTCTTATGGCGGGGCTCATGGCCTGGCAGATGCAGGATGTGATCGATATTTTGCTGATTGGCTTTACCGTCAACGGCGCGGCGCTGGTGATCCCGACCATTGCCGCTATTTACTGGCGCCATACCGATTCCAATCCGGCTTTTTGGAGCATGCTTGCAGGCCTCACGACCGTGCTCGGCTGGCACGGCATGAGACTCATCACAACCGACGCGGTGTTTACGATCGATCCTTTGTGGCCTGGCTTATTTGCAGCCGCCACTGTTTTTGTGATTGGACATCGTCATCGCGCGCCCTGGACGCCGCCCGCCCGAGTCGAGGCCGCGCCATGAGCGACCCTTTAACATTCGAACGGGCCGGGGATGACGATCGCATCAATTTTGCGGTTGGGCAGCCCTCAATCGATCTGATTCCCAAAGAGATGCTGCAAACTGCCGCGGCTCGCGCGTTTAACAATGCGCCCGGGCATGCTTTCAACTATGGCGACCCGCAAGGAGAACTCAGCTTCAGAGCCGCGCTGGCTTTGTTTCTGCAAGGCCAAGGCCAGACTAATGCGCGCGCCGAGTCGCTCTTTCTCACCGGCGGCAACTCCCAAGCGCTGGATTTCGTCTGCGAGCGCTTTACCCAGCCTGGCGATGTTGTGCTCGTCGAAGACAGCACCTACTTTTTGGCGTTACAAATTTTCAAAGACCGAGGACTCAAAATCATTGGCTTGCCTTGCGACGCAGACGGCATTGAGCTGCCCGCGCTCATCAACGCCATCGAGACCCATAAACCGCGCCTGCTTTACACCATTGCCAGCTTTGCCAATCCAACGGGGTTATGCCTTGCTGAGGCTCGGCGCGCAGAGATTGCCCGCCTCAGCAGACAGCATGATTTCATCGTTGCCGCCGATGAGGCCTACCAGTTACTGCATTTCGAAAAGCCTGCCCCCAAGTCCTTCAGCCACTTTTTAAACGATGGCAACCTTCTCTGCCTTGGCACCTTTTCCAAGATTTTAGCGCCTGGACTGCGCGTTGGCTGGCTCGAGGTGAGCGAGCCACTCATGCCGAGACTTTTGGCCTCCGGCTGGGTAAACAGTGGCGGCGCCATCAATCAAATGGCCTCTTTTATTGTCACGGATTGTTTACATCACGACGCTCAAGCTTTGCATTTATCAACTCTGCGGCACACCTTGGCCGCGCGCGCCGCGGTCATGCAATCAGCGCTCAAGGCGAACTTATCCGAGCTCGCCACCTGGACCGCACCCAAGGGTGGCTATTTTTTTTGGTTACGACTGACAGACTCTCTCAACACGGATGACTTGGTCGCACCCGCAAGCCGCGCCGGCGTGGGTTTTCAACCCGGCAACTTTTCATCCGCCAATGGCCATCACCCCAATTATTTAAGGCTGAGCTTTGCCGCCTACGGTATTACCGAAATCGAAACGGGCATCCATCGACTCCGCACGGTTTTGAGGCAGCGCTAAGGCATCTGCGAGATGCGCGCTGCAAGCGCTTCTGACCGCCACAGCGTTTGCAATCATGACCGTAACCTCAAGTGGCAAACGACCCCTTAGGACAGTGACGCAAAGCGGGACCGTGCATTCTATAACCGAGTGCGGGCAAGGACTGCCAATAGAACAAAGTCAGAAGCCACACCAACCTTCGACGGTACTCAGGCCAAATCATAAACAGCAATTTGCGCCGGCACTGAGCAGCTGTGCACTTTTTATAAAAAGAAGCGTCGAGTAAAGTTTGTTTCACGAGTTGTTACCCAAAATCAGAACCCGTTCGCCTCATCGTCACGCGCAAGCTATAAAGCGTTGTTTTTGTGACGGAACGAAATCGGTATAGCCTGCGACGACCATCGCCTATTAGCGGTTCTAGAGCACCGCTCAGATTCATCCGATTCGATTCGGGCCTAACGCCACAATGCGGACTCGCAGTCGGTGCGCTGATACGGAATATTCAAGCAAAAAGGGACTGATCAAAGGGCAAAAATAGAGTTACAATCTGGGTCGGCGGTTTATTTTCGCGAACCCTTATTTTGGTTGCACTATGCAGATATTCAATTTCGTAAAGGTTTTGTTTTCACCCATCGTGTTTGGACTTGGTTTTATCGGCCCCTTATCGGCTGAAATTATTGCCGCCCTCGCGGTCCCACTGACCATCGGGACGCCCCTGCACTGGGGACTGTTGATTGGCGGTCTCTTAGGCCTGATGGCACAGGTTCGTGGCAGTTGGATCTGGGTGAAGCCGTCATGAACAATCCTGCGATGACCAATCCCGCCATGACCAAAGAAGCCTTACAAGCCCTGTCTCCTGATGCGCTGGACGCGCTGGAGCGTAAAATTGCAGGCAAATACATGCATCGCATTCCTTGGGGGGCTGTCGCTTGGGCTTTCAGCAACCTCATAGTTTGGCTATCGCTTTGGCCACTGGTTTTGTTCGACTACCTGCCGATTTGGGCGGCTTTCCCAATTGCGATTTTGAACGTTGCGCTCAGCTACTTGCCTTCCCATGAAGCCCAACACAGCATTATTGCCCGCGAGGGCCACCCGCTACGCTGGCTTAACGAACTGGTAGGTCATCTATCCGTCATTCCATTTGCACAACCTTATCGGGTTCTCAAAAACACGCACATGGAACATCATGCGCACAGCAATGATCCCGAGCTTGACCCAGATTATGCCGTTCATGCCAAGGATGATTGGGATTTTTTGAAAAACAGCATTCTCAGACGCCAGCCAGCGGGCCCTGCACAAAAAGCGTATGGCGATACCATGGCGCGAATTGGTAAATCGCACATGCTGATCGATGCACTCCTATTCAACCTAGTGTTTATCGGTGTGCTGTTCACGATGGCTTGGACGGGCCACGCCATTGAAGCGGCGCTGCTTTGGTGGCTACCGAAGCATATCGCCCAAACCTACATCCAATATTATTTAAGCTGGGCGCCGCACCACCCTGGCAATCGGCAAGAGCGCTATGGGCAAACCCGCGGCTTTAAAAGCAAAGTCGGCAACCTGCTGAGCATGGGTATGCAATACCATATTGTTCATCACCTTTATCCAAGAATTCCGCTCAGCAGTACACCAGCCGCATTTCATGCTTTAAAACCGATCTTGGAAATTCGAGGTTGTGATATCGGGGGATGGTCGGAAACGCCCTGAAGTAAGAGGCACTTCGATTCCTGATTTTCGCGGCTGAAAACGTTACTAACGTTCATGGCTCTCGCCTTCTTCATTAGCCGATTATACTAATTCATGTCAGCGGCAAACTAGACTGGACCCTGCCTGACAAGTAGACGACGCGCGCATCGTTTAAGGTTCTAGGCCCCTAAAAGACTGCCCTGCATTTAAAACGCGCAGCAATCCAAGCCAACTTGGATCATTCGCGGCCCGACCAAGGCCCGAGTCGCGCGAAACATTAAAGATTAGCTGTCCGCCACGCCCAGCGCCTGCGCCAACGCAAGCTTGACGCTGGCCATAAGTCGCTGGCTGACCCGTGCCTGCGGATGAAACACATCCCCTGCGTGATACAAACCTGGCAGCACCACCAGCTCGCATGGCACCCCTGCAGCATTGAGCCGCCGAGCGTAGTCGACGTCTTCGTCATAGAATAGATCTTCCGTGCCCACGCAAATATGCGCGGGC